>Ga0153924_1000767_pt1 | contig 19005 bp, 25 predicted proteins | sample TSNJ008MetaG_FD_104709 | JGI IMG/M metagenome (GOLD analysis project Ga0153924, IMG submission 104709) | Attine ant fungus gardens microbial communities from New Jersey, USA - TSNJ008 MetaG | ecosystem: Host-associated > Fungi > Mycelium > Unclassified | place: USA: New Jersey, Wharton State...
GCGTTGCGCCCTCGGTCTGCTTCGGCTTCTTGTCGTCGTCTTCCGACATCGGTATCTCCCGTTTCGGGTTGTGGTTGACCGTTTCGGTCACTCCCCACGGCGTGGGGAAGTCAGTTGAGCGCGGCGATGTCCGCGGCGCTGGTGAATTTGTCGGACCGCCACGCGAGGGTGGGGCCGAGCTCGCCGTGGTCGTTGACGACGACGAGGTCCGTGAAGTCGCTGAGCGGCTTGCCGGCGGAGGACGTCTTCTCGATGCCGAGATCACGTGCGCCGCGGTCGGTGCCGCCGAGCTTCTGGTCGATGAGCGCGCGGGTGCGCTCGAGCAGGTCCGGGTCGAGGATCGTTGCGGGCCCGTCGGCTTTCCGGACGGGCTGCACGCCGCAGTCGCAGCCGGGGTGGATCGGCATGAGCTCCGACTTGCTGTACTTCTGCGTCGACGCGATCGCGCAGAGTGCGCAGTTCTCGAGGCCGGTGAGGACCCGGCGGTAGCCGTAGAAGCCGGACTCCTCGAGCGCACGCTGCGCCTGCCGGTTCTTCGCCTGCTGCAGTTCGGTCGCGACGATCGTCAGCATCCGGTCGAGGCCGTAGCCGACCGCGAGCGAGAACGGAGAGCCGTTGGACAGCGCCGTGTACAGCGTGATCGCGCCGCGGCGGTAGACGTCCGCGGACGGCACCCCTCGGTAGCCGAGGATCACGTCGCGGTCGACCGTCGCCGGGGCGAGCGTGGTTCCGGTGACTCGGGCTGCCTGCCCGATGTAGGCGTTCGTCAGCGTCGCGGTCGCGAGCTGTCCGGCCTGCACCTGGGGCAGGATCTGCGAGATCAGCCGGTCAATGTCGGCATCCCGGTAGTCCGGTGAGGCGTCCCACCGGGCGGCGGTCATCGCGAGCGTCCGGTCACGGATCTGCGACGTCGTCGCCTGGTGCGCGGCCGTCAGCTGGTCAAGCGTTGCCAGTGGCACTCGGTGCTCCGATCAGAGTCGCCGCCAGCAGCTGCTCCGCGGACCGGTCCGTCTCTTCCTGGTCGATTTCGTCCGGGGACATGCCCCAGATGTGCTCGTCGATCCAGCGCTGAGACTTCCCGCCGGCCTTCGCCTGCGCAGCCGCGGACGCCTTCTCGCTGAGCGACACGTGCTCCGGTGTCTCGAAGGTGATCTGCACCGTCTCGCCGTCGTCGAGGCCGAGGATCTGCAGCGCTGCGAGCATCGAGCCTTCCATCGGTGCGCCGGCGCGGGCGATGCGGTCCTTCGCCTTCTGGATCTCGCCCTTGTGCGCGTTCGCAGCCCCGGTCGCGGACTGGTTCTGCCCCTCGGGCACGAACACGTCGAGCGGGGTCCGCATGACGGCAGCGAAGTCGCGCGCGTCGACCTTCTCGCCCTCGAGCAGGGGACGGATGTCGGTCGCTGGCGACTCCCACACGTCGATGCCCTCGGGGAGGTCCCAGAGCGCGCCGGGGGCGGGCTCGAGGATCTTCGCCCAGTCGATCGCGTTGTCGTCCTCGTCCGTCGCGTCGAGGCCGCCCTTGAGCGCGCGCTGCTTGAATGCCTGCATCGCCGTCGTGACGAGGCGCTGCAGCTTGCCGAGGTTGATGCGGTCGATGACGTCGATGTGCGGTTCGAACTCCGCGACGCCGTCCTTGTTGTCGAGGACGTACACCGGCACGCCGCCCGTGTAGGTCTCCGGCTCGCCGAACGGCTCCCACTCGCCGTCGACCTGCGGGATCGGTGTGCCGGTGCTGCTGGTCGACTTCCGGGTGAAGTGCTGCCGCTCGCCGGGCGTCCAGACGAGCGCGTGGTCGAGGCCGGTGTCGGGGTCGCGCCATGCCTTGAGCGCGGCGCGCGCTCGCCAGGGCTGCGTCGGGTCGGGGGCAGTGATGACCTGCTCGGGGATCTCGGCGGTGATGATCGGCTGGCCGTCGCGGACGCCGACGATCAGGTAGGCCACGCTGGTGGTGAGCATCGTCGAGATGGCGTCACCGAACACGACGTCGAGGCGGTTGTCGCGCCAGACGCGGCGAGCGGCCAGGACGGCGGGACTCGTGGTCGAGGTGCCGACGCGGACGCCGTTAGGGACGATGCGGCCGCCGAGGGACTCGCATGCGAGGCCGCCGTAGTTCGTGCGCGCCTTCTTCTGGAACGCCTTCCACGTGGCCTTGGTGTTCTTGCCCATCTCGGGGAGCGGGGCATGGCCGTTCGAGTAGGACCGGTTCTTCGCGATCCGTGTCTGGCGGGCGTCGAGACGCTTCGCCAGGACTGGGAGCCACTCGGTGGGTGTGGTAGCCACAGGACCCCTCTCAGTAGATGCGGCGGGCGGCGGTCTTCTTCTTCGTGAGCTTCATGCCGAGCGCGTCGATGCCGGCCGCGTAGGCGAACATCGCTCCCCACGCGGCGTCGATCTTCGAGCCGTCCGGGTCGTGCTCGGGCTTCATCAGCACGTAGCCGGACCGGCGACGGTCGCGGCGGGCGTTGATGAAGTGGGCGGTCAGCTCGGGCGAGCCGTCGTAGGTGATCGACTCGGGGCCGGCGGAGATCGCCGACTCGAGCTGGTCGAAGGTGCCCGTCGTGCGCGCGAGGTCCTTCTGCCGCCACCGGATCGGCTCGTCGCGGGACATCTTGACCTTGAGCCGCTTCGCGTACTCGGCCTCCCACGTCTTCACGTGGCCCGCCCAGCCCGCGGACGGGTCCGCGTAGAACCCGACGACGTTGTAGTCCTTGAACGCCTGACGGATGGCCGCCTCGATCTCGAGGACCGGCGGTCGCCACCCCTCGCCGGCGGGTCCGTCGGGCTGTTCCCAGACGCCGAGCTTGAACAGGTGCTTCTGGGCGACGGAGTAGCCGATGAGGACCGTCGAGTCGGCGGTGCCCTTGCCGGGCTTGCGCCCCTCGGAGCCGTCGAAGCCGAGCGTGACCGGCTCGGTCTTCGAGATCACCTTGTCGAGTGCCTGAATCGCCTTGAGCTCGGGTTGCGAGACGAACGAGTTGGTCGCGTGGGTGATCTGGTTGAGGAAGTCGGCGCGGAGCACCTGCGGGTCGTTCGAGGTGTCGAGGAACGCCAGCGCCTGCCGCTCAATCGGTGCCCAGCCGGGCTCGCACGGCGGCTCATGGATCACGCACCCGTCGGGGTGATCCGAGCTGTCCCCGTACGCGTACCGGAGGCCGGCGATCAGAGACTCACGGTCGGCGGGGTCCGTGTCGGCCGGCGCTTCGCGGTGGTCGTAGAGGATCTGGCGGGCCGCGGCGAGGTCGGGGTATTTCCCGGACTCGATGAGGTCCCAGTCGCGAGCGGACGCTTCCGCGACCGAGTTCTCGCCCGGGGTGAACGCGTTCGGGGACTCGATCGTGATCCCGGACGCCTTCGTCGAGTTGTTGCGGATGTTCTGCGCCAGGCGGAGGCCGCCGTTGCCCTTCACCCACTCCTCGGTCTGGTCCATGATCGCCGCGACCTGCCCGGGGAGGCCCTTGATGGACCGGCCGGACGAGGTGCGGGGCTCGATCTTGCCGCCGGGGATCGCGATGAACGTGTCCATCGGGTCGACGTCGAACTCGTTGACGAGCGCGTCGGTGCGCGCCATCTCGAGCATCGGTGCCCACGTGTTCTGCACCTGGTCATCCGAGGTCGCGGTGACCGGGACGTTGATGATCGTCTTGAAGTCGATCCACGGGCGTGCGACGGGCTGCCCGTCAGCGTCCCAGCCATCCGGGACAACCTCGAACAGCGCTTCGCTGATCCCGGTCGCGGCGAGGAACGGCGACTTGCCCCAGCCGCGCGGACGCTGGATGACAGCACGGGTCTTCACGCGCTTGCAGCTGCGTGGGTCGATCTCGTAGAGGCGGATCAGGAACTCGAGCTGCTCGCGGGAGACGACGTAGTCGAGGAACTCGGCCATCTGGTCGGCGACGTGGAAGCCGAGGGTCGGGAACGCTTCGCCGTCGATCGGTCGCCACGGCATCAGTTCGCCGTCGCTTCCGGCGGCAGTGCGATGCCGCCGAAGCGGTCACGCGAGCTGCGACGGGCGGTGGTCTTCGTCTCCGCCTCCTCGGCCTGCGCGAACGTGATGCGCAGGCGCGCACGGTCTTCGGGCGTCGCGCCGAACTTCGCGGTGCGCAGCCGGAGCTCGGCGGCGAGCTTGATGTCGCCGTTCCAGTAGCGGGCGTGGATGAGTGCGGTGTCGCGCAGCTCGGACCAGTCGGTCGCGGTGAAATCGAGCGAGAGGGGCGAGGTTGCCCACATGTCCCACCACTCGCGGGTGATGGCCGGCCACTTGAACTCGCGGAGCTCGCCGTCCTCCTCGACAGCGATCGTCGGGAGGGCCGGCTGCGCGACGACCGCACGTGGGAGGATCCGGACGACGGTCGGGTCCGAGTTACGGCGTGCGCGCTTCTTCGGGTCCTTCGGTGCAGGGCCGTGTCCAGGCATGGTGAGCTCCCGTTTCGGGTGAGTGCCCACCTGCCGTTTCGGTCAGTGAGCGAGTAATGTCGGCGTCATCAGGCGACGTCGAGCGTGCCGTTGGCGACGATGACGCCCGTCGCGCCAGTCGCCGCCGCGATCGCGTCCTTGTCGAAGAACTCGGTCGAGACCTGGGCGAGCAGACCGCCGGGACCGCCCTGCACGCTGGTGACGTCCTCGTGCTCGACCTGGTCGATGACGATCGCGAAGGGGTACTCGACGTCCTCGCCGACCGTCTTGGACGGAAGGGACAGAACCTGGATACGCGCCATGTGATGTGTCGCTTCCTGCTCGGTGTTGGCGAAAACCCCAGACCCGTACACGGCCTGAGCCACAGCACCTCTACGACCAGGACGCACCCGGGGGGAGGGGATGGTGGCCCCGTCGAGTTTGGGGCCACTTTGGGGTCGGTGAAAATCTGTCGGTCACCGCAAACCTGGGTGTCTCTCTCGGGGCTTGCGAGCTGATGGAACGCGAGTGAGGCGTCGTGCTTCTGCGGCTTCGCGTGCGGTCTTCTTGTCGTGGTGCCAACCACACAGCCATTGCAGGTTTGAGAGCGCGTGGTTGTCGCCTCGTCGCACGTGGTCGCAGTCTGCGCCTGGCTCGACGCAGCGTGTGCCGTCGCGCATCGTTGCTTGGCATCGACCACCAGCTCGATCGCGGACGGTTGCGCGTCGTTCGTCCCAGTCGCGTGGCAGTCGTTGCTTGCGTGTGCTGCCTGCCCACTGCTTACCCACGCTGCGCTCCTGTCGTGGTGCTGATGTCAGGTCTGCTCGTCGTCGAGCTGCCATGCGTACAGTGGTGCGCCCTCGGTGTCGTAGCCGATGGGCTCGAAGGAGATGCGCGTGTTCGTTCTGGTGCGATGAGCGGTGAGCGGGTCGAGCGGCCCGGACAGTCGGATGGGGTCTCCGGCTATGGGGGACTCCGGGTGTCCGGTTGGCTGCACCCCTCCGGTCATGGCTGACGCCTACCCGGTCTCGACGGGCAGGTACGCCACGGTCCCGTCCGTGAGCATGAGGTCGACGCCGACCGGCTGCCCGGCGTGGTACTTCACGTCGAGGCGATCGATCGACTCGGTGGTCTTGATGCCTGCGCGCTTGAGGAGTGCGCGGAGGTCGGAGAGCTTCATGATCATCTCCCGTCGTCTTCTGTTGCGGACCGCACGCCGGTTCTACTGTCGAACCATGCGACAGGGTGAACGGTTCATGCTCGAGCAGTTCGAGTTCGAGGTGATACTCGACGGGTATCGGATGTGGGCGGCTGACGATGCCGCACCGGTTGCTGATGTCACTGCGGTCCTTCCTGAGCAATGCAGGGTGTGCATGCTGCGCAGCGGCTTGGAGTTTCCGTGTCGGGGTCTCGCTGACGCGGAGCGGAAGGCTGCAGCTTGTCGGTGGTTAGGTCTGTAGACGCGTTGAGCTGATGAACGGTGCACAGTAGAGGTCGTGCATCTGGTCAACTGTGTCGTCGACAACTGTGATGGTGTCGCTGTCGTCAAGTACCAGGCTCCGGGGGAGAAGCCGCTGGCGATCGAACCGTTCTACGTGGCAACGTGCGAGTCGTGTGGTGCCGAGTGGCATACCGGCGTAGATGGGGCTGCGACATCGCGGGCGATTATGCCGAAACCGCGGCGGGCATGGCGGTGGGGGCGGCGAGGTTGAGTAGGCCGCTCGCGGACGGTACTTTGCACCCGTGACACGTAATGGTCCTGTAGAGGGCCCCCGTTCCTCTGGAGACGAGCCGACGGAGGAGTCCGCCTCAACGTACGAGGCTGCAGCGAACGTGCCCCGGCTAGCGTTGGCCCGTTTCGAGCTGGTTGGGAGCCGGAGTCCTTGAAAGCTCGGTTGGATCACTTACTCGGCTTCCGAAGCGCGGAGGTCAAGTATGAAGACTTCCTGCGCCAACCAACGGATGATGTGAGCGCCCCGGGAGATTCGAACTCCCGACCTTCGAGGTAGAAGCTCGTTGCTCTTCCGCTGAGCTAGGGGCGCGGGTGGCTCGAGGGGGCCAGTAACGCAGCATGCCCGCCGACTGTGAGTCGGGCGGGCATGCGGTGTCACGTCGATTATAAGCCATTCTCGAACAGTCGCGCAACAGTCTCACTCAAGTTCCCCAATTCGGGTGGTAGCGAAGCGCAGCGTCATGCGCAAGGCTCGAGGACGAGGGGGCAACGTGACAAAACATCCGTTACAAGATCCAGTTGACCGACTTGTCGATTACCTGAAGGACGCGCGATCGCTCTACACGATCATTGAGGAGCAACTCGCCAGGACCAGGGCTGACCGGCTCGCAGGCGGAGCAGCCACTGGCCGGGGTCGTCCGCGTTCCGAGTGGAAGTCGCTCAACCGAGCAGTGCTCGTAGCAAGTGTTGGTGCCGTCGAGGCCTTCTATGAAGATCTTGCGCTTACTGCGATAGCTTCAAACCCAGCGCGGTATACGCCGCCCGAGAATGGCTGGTACCCGATTGCCGGTAGCAGAGGAATAATCCAGACACCTAACCCCTTCAATTTGGCAAAGCTTTTCTGGACGTTCTTCCGTTACGATCCCCGCACTGATTGGGATATCAAGGTTCCGGCTAGCAGCGTCGACCTTGGCGTGGGCTCGAGCTCCTGGCGGAGCAAGACCGCGGCACATACTGGCCCACAAGCCGTTGCGTTCATGGACGCTATGGTGCAGGTCCGGCATGGATTCGCGCACCAGGAAGCAAAGCACCTTGCAACTCACGCTGGCATCGTTCAACGGACGCCGACGGGTGGCCTTTCGATCCAGTCGCATCACGCCCTAAACTCCATCAGCGCGGTGGTGCAGGTGGCCATCCAGTCGGCGGAGGGGCTCGGACGGGAGCTGCAGTTGGCGGGGGAATTCCGCTGGATCAAATCTTTCTCGGACGCGTCGTGGGAGCCGCTGCTGGCAGACACTCCAGTGGCGGCGAGCATCCGCGCTGATTGGGGGAGAGTCCCGGCAGGCTTCTGACCGGGTGCTCACCGTGACGTTTCACGATGAGCACCCACACAGTGCGAGGTCTCTGACATCTCCGCTTACATGGTGGACTCGCGTCGCGCGCCGCCTTGCGTGGCCACATTGATCGCTAGCTTGCCAACGCGCTTCCCGCGCCACAGCTCGCGCAGCTGGTCTGCGTTGACGTACACGGTTCCATCTGCGGTATGTGTCTTCAACCCGTCGCGCTGGATGTACCTGTTCAGCGTCTGCGGGGTGATCCGCATCTCCCGGGCGGCTTGCTTCTTCGTCCACCAAGACGACGCCTCGGCAGCTTCCTCAATTCGCATGTCATTCATGAGGGTGCGAACGTCACGATCCTTCAGGAGCGCGGTGGTGTCGCCTTCAAAGCCGCAGTAGGTGCAGATCAGCGTGAAGTCGAGGAGCTGTTCGGATCGCCACTCCACGCCCATCGAAGGGTCGCCGCAAATGGGGCATGGTCGGGGGAGGACCGGCCGCATGCCTCGGCTCTCCCGTGGGAACTTCTTGCTGAGGTTCCACATCAGGTCGGCGATGTCTTCGTAGAACGTTCCTGCGGTGGGGTGCCGGCGGATCTTGTCGTCGTGCAGCAGGAGCCAGGTTGCGAGGTTCGCGGTGAGAGCATGTGCGCCCTCGGGCGTGACCGCGGATCGGAAGCCCTGCGGTCCGGCCTGATTCGACCACGCGTAGCCAGCGGTGACGGGCAGTGGCAGCGTGAGCGCGTCAGCCCATGACCGTGTCCAGTCGAGGAGCTGGGCGTACACGCTGTCGGATTCCTCGAGCGCATCTTCGCGGAAGGGAAGCCTGGAGCCCTGCTGCTTGGATCGAGGCTGGCCGTCTGGGCGTTGCGTGCCCGATGGTGGGACGAGGGATCGCACGTGGGTGAGCAGGTCTGCTGCGTCTCGGAGACCTTTGCGGGCGCGGACGGCTGACAGGTCGAGCATGACGGTGGGGCTGATGGCTTCGGTGACGGTGTCGGTCACGTGTGCTCCTGAGGGTGAGTGGGTTGCGGCGCTCGCCGCCTGTTCGGGGTGAGAAGGTCAGGCGGGCATCCAGGGCATTTCGCCTGCCTGCCCGCGTCGAAGGTGTTTCGGCCAGTTGCGTTCGTCTCGGTCGCCGCGCCACTTGATGACGGAGACCATCGAGTCGTCGTCTTCGATGGGGCGGAGGCCGAGGCCGAACTCGGGCCAGCCGAGGAGGGCGGATGATCCGCGAGGGCGGAGGTCGCGTTCCCCGCCGAGGGACTTGCCGTGGCCGGCGTGCGCTTCCATGACGAGAGCGACGCCGCGTTCGCGGAGTCCGTCGAGGGCAACGATGAGTGGTGCGGCGTCGTCATCGGAGTTGATCGCTTTCGCGAGCAGCTTGTAGAGCGGGCCGATGTACACCAGGTCGGGCCTGTGCTGGTCCATGAGCCGGTGCACCTGGTCGACGTCCGCCTGCCGGGTGAGGTCCAGCCGAGTGCCCGCCGAGACGAGCACTTGTTTGCCAGGGTCCGCGGTCCCGTGCTGGCGTGCCATGTTGGTCACGTAGCGGGCGTTGCGGGCCCACTGCACCTCGCTGTTCTCCGCGTCGATGGCGAGGACCCGGACCGGCTCGATGCGCTCGTGGTCGAACGGGTGCACGCCGGCGGCCGCGGCGATGGCGAGCTGTCGGCTGAAGTACGACTTACCGGAGCCCTCCCCGCCGGTCAAAATGAGCCGATCGCGGCGTTCCAGCAGGCCCGGGATCAGCCAGTCCTGCGTGTCCGTGATCGCGAGGATCTCCTCGAGGTACTTCGGCTGCAGGGTCGCAGCGCCGACAGACGCGCGCCGTCGCTGCACCTCGTCCTTGACCTCGAGCGCTTCGATCTGCTGTGCGACGAGGCGCTCGAAGTTCTCGTTGATCGGTGCAGGTTCCGCCTGCTCCTCTGGCAAGACCATCGGTTCGAAGTCCGCCCAGCCGAAGCCGGCGGCAACGTGGTCCGCGGGGTCCTTTCCGAGGTGCGGCTGCAGGAGCTCGACCTTCGCTGCCTTGCCCGCGAGCAGGTCGCGGATCTGCAGCGCATGCTTCAGGCCGGGCTCGTCCATGTCGCGGACGACTCGGATGGTCTTCCCGTGCAGCGGTTCGAGGTCATAGAGGCCGAACTTGCCTGCTCCTCCCGGGTTGCACACGGCGATCAGGCCGAGCTTCTCGAGCGCGAGGACGTCCTGCTCGCCCTCGCCGACGTAGACGACGGACACGTCTGCGGTGACCCGCTCGATGCGGAACAGGGAGCGGTCGTCCTTGTTCCCGGATTGGAAGAACCGCTTCTCTGGTGACCGGTGGACGACGCGGCCGCCGTTGTATCGGTAGTCCTGTCCCTTCTTTGGCTCGTCGAACAGGTCCGCCATGGACAGTCCGAGCGCGTCAAGGACATCCGGAGTCGAGTCGCTGTGGGACCAGACGAGGGTGCGGCCCTCGACGGACTGCAACGACACGGACCGGTCCTTGCCGGAGTGTCCGGGAGCTTGCGCGTCGGCTGCCTCGTTGCCGCGCATCTGAATGTGCAGACCCTTGTTGGTGAAGGCGTCGATGACGCGGTCGAAGCTAGCCCTGCCCATCGGTGCCCTTCCCGATCTGCGCGTACTCGTCTGCGGTGAACGATCCGGTCACGTACATCAGCCGCTCACGGAGCTCGTTCGCGTCCTGCGTCGCCTGTGCAGCGCGAGCGAGGGCTTCGTCTCGTTGCCGTCGCAGCTCAGCTCGCGTCGTCATTGCCCACCACCAGCACTCCGCCAGGGCCGTTGCCGAACTGCGGGTCGTTCTCGATCGCATCGACCGCCCAACGCTTCCCGCGGGGCGGTGCCGGGTGCGGGCCGTTGAGCTCGCGGCTACGAGCGATCCGGATCCGCTTCTGCTTCACGAGGTGCCCCGGTGCGAGGTAGGTGTCGGGGTTCTCGCGTCGGAACTCGTCCATGAGGCCGGCTGCCTCTTCGTAGGGCATGTCGGGGAGCGTGTCGGCCCAGACCGCTGCAGCGAGCTCCGTGACCTTGCGGTTATCGATTGCTGAAGCCCGTGCCAAGAGCTTGAAGGCGTCCTGCTGATTCATCGGTACCTCCGTACCTCTGCTGGTAGTCGAGAGCCGCCTGCTCAGCGTTCGTGAGCCGGCGCTGCTGATTCGGGTTGGTACGCGGCTCGGGCAGTGGGTCGTTCCACTGCGCACCGTTGAGCCACGTCTTCAGGTAGGGCACCCACCGTTGTGGAGTCTCGGCAGCGGTGTACGCGTCTCCGTACGCGATGACGGCCGCGCGGATGTCGAGGCCCGGATGCTTCTTCTTGATCGCCTGCCACTGCTGCAGGGCTCGTGCCTTGTCGTTCTTCCGCGGCCAGTGCGACCACGCTTCTTCGAACGCTTCGGGGTAGATGCGCTTATCTGACGGTTCCTCTGGTGATTCATTACTAGAGGGTTCATAAGCGCGGTCATCCTGAACGGTTGAGCGCGACCCAGATGATCGGTTGGGCGCATCAGATTGACCTGAGGTCAATTTGATCGGTTGTGCGCCGACGACCAGGCGGTATCGGTCGCTGGTCCTCGTCCCGTCCTGACGAGCACGGCGTGCTCGTACGATCAACCCATCCCGCTCGAGCTCCGAAAGTGCTCGGCGAACGGTGATCACGGCCATGCTCGTCATCTCCGCGAGCCGCTCCTGGCCGGGGTAGCAGGAGTTGTGCTCATCGGCCATGTCGGCGAGCGCGAGGAGGACGAGCTTGCGTGTGCCAGGTAGCTTCGTCTCCCACGCCCATGTCGTGGCTTTGTGCGCCATCAGGCGGCCTCCTTTGTGATTACCCGTACGTCGTTGGCGAGTACCGCGCTAACCGCCTCTGCTGCGGCGAGCAGGTCGCGGGCGAACTTCTCGAGGTCGTTGAGGCTGTGGAGTGTCGATTCCACCTCGCCGACGCCGGCTGTGACGCGGTAAGCGCCGGGGTGGACTTTGGCGCTGTCGGCTTCGTCGATCACGTCGCAGCGGTGGACGTTGATGTCGAATGTGGTGAGAGCGTCACTCCCCGAGGGCGTGCCGGGGAGTGGGACCTTCACGACCGTCCCGTAGCGGTCGATGACGTCCCGGTCGCGACCGTCGATCGTGATGACGTCGTTTTCGGAGAGCTCTGCCCAGACAGGAGCGTCGGCGGCGTTGACAGTCATCGGATGACGGCCCCTCGTCCGTTGAGGACCGCGGCGTAGGCCGATGCTTCCTGGTACGCAGCGGAGAACGCGAGGAAGTCAGCTGCTGCGAGCGCCGTGTCATCGGACACTTCTGCGTAGACCGACCATGCGTCGTCCTGACCGTCGAGCCGTTCGACGCTGACGATCCACCCTTCGCCGCGCTTCTCGTCGGCGTGGTGCAGCTCGGCTATCCCGTTGCGCCCGTCGAGACCATCGACGTGCTTTGTGTTGTCGCATCCGAGGACGGGGCACGGCTTGGGGGGATCCTGCATCAGCCGGACGATGGCTTCGGTCACCTTGCGGGCGTAGCTGGTGGTCGGAGCAATCAGCCCGTCCTCCACCTTCGCTAGATAGGCGGTGCTGGTACCGGCCATCGCGGCCACGAGGGGCTGCGAGACGTTGTGGCTGGTGCGCAGGTGCTTGAGGGATGCCCCGGCGCGGTTGGTGATGGTCTTCATGCGTGCACCTCGGAGGTTGCGTCGATGAGCATTTCCAGCTCGAGCTGGACGAGAGGGTCAGGGGCGATGTGGCCGTACTCCTGCTTCCAGAACCACGTGCCGGACTTGCTGCGCTTCCGGAACCAGAGGTCGGGGAACCGTGCCCAGCCGCCGGCCGGGAGAGAGCGTGCCCACTGCTCCGTGCGGCGGACGTCGTCGGCGGTGGCACCGATGTACGTGAAGACGATGAACTTCTTGAGCGACGGGACGCGGTGCGCGCGGGTGAAGAAACGGACCACTTCGCCGTTCTCGACGCGCACCCTGACGTGGTTGGCCTGGGCGGGGCGGATCTCGACTTCGTAGTCCGCGTACTTCTGCCGCTCTGCTGCGGTGGGGACGAACGCGGCCATCAGGCGTTGCTCTCCGTGCCAGCGAAGACGTCGGAGACGCTGAAATCGAGCCTCACCATGTAGCTCGTCATCTCGCGGATGGTGAAGCTCATGCCGAGCCACATGATCGCGGTGCGACGCAGCGGCACTCCCGTGCGGAGCGACAGGGCAGGGACGCTGCGGATGCCCTTGCGAGCGGCGGCGCGCTTGATGTTGCGGCTCATGGTGCGGACGTCGCGGCGAGCGCTGCGGCGAGCCCGGCGCACCTCGGGGCTGTGTGAGATGATCGACGTGAACATGTTGTGCTCCTTCGGGAGTTGAGGGCCTTGGCGTTGCAGCGCCGGGGCCTTCGTTCGTTGTGGGGTTAGAGGGCGGACGGGGCGAGCATCGCCAGCAGGCAGATGCCGACGACTGCGACTGCGGCGAGCGCGTTGCGGAGAGAGGTCATGTGCCCGCCGTCGAGTGCCGATCTCGACGTGCCCCCGTCAGTCGCTTGCGCGCTGAATCCTGAGGACGGGCGGTCGCAGCAGTTCGGCACCCGGCGCATGTCGTGCGCTCGTCCGATGCCCCGTCGTTGCGACGGATGTTCTGGGTGCGGGGCGACGGGTTGTCCGTGCGTCGGGTGCCGTGTGCACCCCGCGGTGTTGCTTCACGCTGTTGAGTTTTCAAGTGACGAGTGCGGCGAGGGCGTGCCCCTTGGGGGACCGTTTCCAGGCACGCCGACCAGCGCCGTCCGTACGGCGCGAGCAATCGGAAGGTGTGGGGAGCGGCTAGGAGCGCTCGGAGCGCTCGGAGCGCTCGGAGAGGTTGGCCGCGTGGCGGTCGAGGTCCTCCTTGCGGAACTTGATCCGCTTTGTGTCACCGACCGGGATTAGTTCGCCCTTCGCCCGGAGATCGTCGATGTCGCGGAGTGAGCAGCTGAGGTAGTACGCGGCTAGCTCCCGTGTGAAGAGAGCCGGGGCGAACTCGATTCGGACGTTGGTTCCGATCGTCATGCTGCAGCCCCTGCGGCGTCTTCAACGAGGACTGGGAATGAGATGGCTTCGAAGGAGACACCTAGGGCGTCCGCCAGGCGTCGGAGCACTGCCGGCGACGGTTGTCTCGAGCCGTTCTCTAGCTTGGTTAGGTAACCCGGGTCGAGCTCTGCCCGCTTGGCGAACTGCCCGTGGCGGAGGCCCGACAGCTCGCGGATCGTCCGGAGGGCCGTCCCGTTGAGTCGTCGTGTCTGCATGTGTCCAACCTAGGCAAGAGGGATAGAAAGTGCAAGCATGGCAAGGATAAGTTCAGCAAGTCCCCGAACTGGCGCGGTTTTGGCCTTGCAACAGTTGTCCATCGTTGCCTAGCCTCAAGGGGTGATCATCACGTGGACGGAACTCAAGGACGCTCGAGCGCTGAAGGGTTGGACCCAGCAGCAGCTAGCCGATGCGGTAGGGGTTCACCAGAAGACGATCGTCAACTGGGAGTCGAAAGGCGTACCACCGAAGGCTGCCTACAAGCTGCAGCGAGTGCTGGGCGATGAGCTTGAGTACGTCGAACATGTCGGGAGCGGTCAGAGCACGCTTTCGCTCGACGAGTACCGGGACATCAAGGAGCAAATCCGATCACAAGACGAGGAGCGCGAGGAGGTTCGCGACGCAGCCGGCGGTGATGATGAGGAATCCGCATGGAGCGCCAGGGAGACCGCCAACTTCGAAGCTCTGCAGCTTGAGGAGCAGCAGGCCGCTTACGACGCCCGGATTGCGCTAGAGGACACTCTCGCTCAGTTCGACACCGTGACTCTCTTGAGAGAGGTCGAGCGCCGCGTCAGGCGTCTGCAGGCTGAGGCTCGGGATCAGACGAGCGATCGATCGCGTCGCACGGACGGTTAATCGGATCCATCTGCGTGATCAGCGCGGCTTGCGCGATGTCGGCGTCACTGCATCCGTACTGTCGTGCCAGCTCGATGTAGTGACTCAAGACTCGCTTGTCGTTAGCCAGGTCGGCGGTGGCTCGCTGGATGTAGTCGAGGGCTGCTGTTCCCCTTGTAGGGTTCACGTCAGGTTCTCCTGATCTGTCGAGTGGGACGAGCCGAGAAGCGGTTCGGTGTTAGCGCACCGGGCCGCTTCGCTTGTCCAGTCTGTTGTCGAGTGGATGAGGAGAGTGTGGACCCTTGTGGAGAGCTCGACAAGCGGCTCTGTGGATAACTCTGTGGATCGGCAGCGTGGCGCGCCGGGAGGGTGTGTGGACAACTGTGGACGGGGCTGTGGAGACATGTGGAAAGAATGTGGCCATTCGTTGCTGTGATCAGCCTTTTCCTTCTTCCACAGATTGTGTGAAGAAGTGAGGTTCAAGTGGGCGTTGAAGGTTGGCGAGGAACGTGCGCAATAGCTCGCTATCGCCGCGTCGGACCCCACGGGCTCCAGGCCCCGAGATACGGCTGCAGATCCTCCGCTGACGGCGCGGGGAATGTGGGAGTAGCGAGTGTCCCGAAGGCGTCAAGCCGATTTGCCACTCGCTCGCCCGTTGCGATCCATCCCTGCAGAGCGTCGTTGGAACCGTCATCGCGTCGTCGAATCTCATCGACGAACGCGCGCACCTCCTGATGTCGCCGCCAGATGGATGCCTGCTCAACGAGCAGCGTCTCTTCTTGGGATGCGCGAAACAGCACGCGGGCCTGCTTCATCGCTGCTTCCCAATCGCGCTTCCGCTGCTCCTCGGCCTCTTGCGCCCGTCGCTGCCGCGCAGCCGACTCGAGTTTTGCCACGCCGAGCCGCTGGAACACTTCGCCAAGACGGGCTTCGAGCTGCTGCGTCCTCGTGTCGCCCCACTTCGCCCCGTCGAACCCGTAGCCGGGGTGTGCCACGCGGAGCTCAAGCTTCCCTGTCGGGACGAACCAGTGATTACGATTCTGCTGCCACCGAGGCAGACGCTGAACTTGGTCGTAGATTTTCCGGTCGAGCGTGCCGCCGCGTGACCAGTCGAACTTTTCGCCACCGCGACCAGCGACTTCGCGGACCTGCACACGCAACACGGCATCGCCCGCATCGAGTTCGATGTGCCCACTCCACCCTCGGGCCGAGCCCCCGTTCCGCCGCGAGCGTTCGTCGACGGCACGTGGGTCCCGAGCTGTGATGCCGGTCTTGGCCGCATGACGGACTATCGACTCGATGATGCGTGCGGCACGGGGGAGAGACTCCTTCGTCACAAACTGGTCGTCCCTCGACGCTAGGAAAGTCTTGGCGAGCGTGCCGAGATGAGACTTCAGGGTAACGGCCTGAACCTTGGGCGTGTCGACCAGATCCCAAAACCAATCGCGGTATTCAAGCCGCAGTTGCTTCCGGTCTCGCCAGTTCGGGTAGGAGAGGTGGAGCTCCTTGGCGTGCGGGCGGTACTCGCTCTTGTTGAACCGCCAGACGAGCTTGGGGTAGTCGATGTTGTCATCTCCGCGGATGTTCAACTGCCCGCCGGCAGCGTCAAGACGGCCGGCCAGGTCTCCTAGACCACTACCCGCGGCACCCGAAGTGTTTTTCGGGGGAGCGGGCATCAGCTCAGCGACACGTGAATTACCTGCGTCTGTCAGTGTCGCTCGCCAGCTGATGCCGTGGCCCTCGATTCGTAGCAGTCCTCGGCTCGCCAGCGCCTTCGCTGTGATGCGATGCCCGTAGTTGTCGTCGACGTACTCGCCGTCAGGGCAACCGCGCTCTACCCAGCGAAGGACCCGTATCTGCTTGTCGTTGAGGTGGTCAGCTGCGCGGCCCATGAAACGCATTGTGGTCGTTGGTCGTCGTGCGCACGAGTGGTCAGGGTCAGCCGGCGGAATGGGTTGCGACGGTCTCGTCAGTAGTGGTATCGGCACGACAAGATCTCAAGCGCCCCACCGTGGACGCGATACACCAAACGATGCTCGTCGTCGATGCGACGTGACCACCATCCGGACAGGTCACCCTTCAGACCCTCAGGCTTCCCGATGCCCGCGGTTGGGGTGCGGCGACACTCCTCGATAAGTCGATTCAGGCGCTTGAGCGCCTGCTTATGCTGAGGCACCTGCCACTCGAGGTAGCTTGACCACGCTTCCTCCGACCAAACAAGCTTCACCGCAGCTTGCGGGTGCGGACCTCGCCAGCCTCGAACTGCTCAAGGCTCTTCATCAGGTGCTCACGGTTCGCCTTAGACGCAAGCAGGTAGTCAGTCTCGTCGAGCTGCGCCAAGACACGTTTCTCAACCATGACGCCCTTGCCGCTGAGGACTAGGCCAAGCTGGCGGATCTTGCTGGGACGGCGAGGTGCGTGAGCGCGGTGGCTGCCGGTGAGCATTGCCATGCTGTCCTCCTTCGTATACCTCGCCTGCCAACCTGACAGGTCTACCACCCTGGTAGGGCTGCACCAATCATGCAACACGATCCTGCCAACCACCAGGGGGCAACACCTGACAACACCTCACGCCACCCGTGCGCTACCTTCACACCGCACCCACCACCCATCAACCGGGACGGAATTCACACGGGTGCGGAGAACGCCCCCACCTGAGTAGGTGGGGGCGTTCTTGTTGTATGTCAGGCCTCAAGGGCGAAGTGCGACCCGAGCTTGTCCATCGCCTCTCGCGCCGCCGCGGAGGAAACATGCTGGTAGCGGCGAGTGACGGCTTCGGACTGGTGGCCGACGATCTCGCCGATGATCTTCGTGTCGACACCGAGCTCCATGAGGACGGTCGCGGTCGTGTGCCGCGCCCAGTGTGTCGTCGGAACGGGAGAGCCGGGCTTGCGGTCCTCGTCGGCGATGATGCCGGCTTCGAAGAGGATGTCCCGCCAGCTCTGCTCGTCCTCGCCCCACAGGTACGGTTCCCCGTTCGGCTTCCGCCAGATCAGCCCATACGGGTTTGGGCGATCCGCAGTCTCATCGAGGTAGCGACGGAGTGCCTTCGCGAGCGCGGGCATGAGAGGAACGTAGCGCGGCTTGCCCGACTTCGGGCGAACCAAGCAGAGGCGTCCGTTGAGCTGCTGGTACTCGAACCCGTCGGGGATCCGGAGCCGCCGGTTGGAGCAGGAGCCGGCGCGCTTCTTGCCGCATCGCCAGGTGTCGTCGTCGAGTCGTCCGCACCCGTGCTCGAAGGGCACTTCGGACAGCGCCCACTCGACGCCGATGGTGGGCTGCTCGGAGTCGAGGTCGAGAGACTCGAGCCGCGCGCCGATCCGCTCGCCCTGACGGAGGCCACTGAGCAGCGCCACCCACCAGCGGGTCCCGTCGTCGTGCTCGGCCGCGACCTTGAGAACGGAGAGGGCAGCATCCGTGCTGAGTGCGCCGCGATTCGACTCGCCCTGTACCGGTGCGTTGACGTCCTCGCAGACGTTGCGGGAGGCGATGCCCTCAACGCGGGCGGATTCGAGCATGAGCGACAGCACCTGGTAGGCCTTGCGCGACGTCGCCGAGGTCCGGCCCGCATCGGCCACGGCCTTCGTCATGATGCGCACGTCGGACGGCTTGAGCAGCGCGACCTTCTTCGCTCCGATCGTGGGGACGATCCAGTTCCGTGCGACCGACTCGTAGGACAGCAGGGTGTTCGGCTTGAGGTTCGGCTTCCCGACTGTCTCGAGCCAGTGCGTCGCCCACTGGTCCAGCGTCGTCTTCGTGTCGAGCGCGGTGCCGTGCTGCTTGATCTGGTCCTTGATCGCGTCGAGCTTGCGGCGAGCGCCCTCTTTCGTCTTCGAGGTGACGACCCGTTGCCGACGCCGGCCATCCGGGTGGAAGCCGTCGTCGATGACGCCCCGCCAGAGCTTGCCTCCGCGGATCGCGTACAGCGCTCCGTCACCCGAATCACGCTTCCTCGGCACTGCAACCTCCCGGTACACACATCAGTACACACAACCAACCGCAATCACATGCTTGCGGTTGCACTCTCCGATGGTAGCCCGATCCGCATAAATCCGGGCATGTACCGCGACTAGCGGCGCTCGCCGAGTACCCCCAGCATACCGCTCCTATTCACTCGTAGTGAATAGGTCGTCGGTTCGATTCCGACAGGCGGCTCCACGAAAAGCCCCGGTCAGACTCCCTTTCGCAGGGAACTGACCGGGGCGTTTACCGCACCCGGGCGCGCCCCGCGGACGTACCCGCGGGGCCGCCGCTCAGGGCAGGTAGTACGTCGGGTTCGGCAGCTTCACACTGCGGTCCGCCGACCCACCGAGCAGGTCGCTGTACTGGTCCCCGAAGTTGGCGACGACGTCGAACCGTCCGCCCGCGCGGGACTCGATGTGGGCCCGCGTCTGCGACTTGTACTCGACCGTGGTGCACTTCGCCGTGGCGCAGGTGATGTACGACGGCTGCTGCGAGGCACCAACGCCGGTCCACTTCGTGTAGTAGGTCTGCACACCGCGCTGGGTGGCGGCGAACTGCGGGTAGCCGACCTTCTGCAGGTTCTCGATCGTCGCCGTCTTCTGGTCGTCGTTCCGGCCGGTGAGTCCGATGATCGCGCAGCCCGAGCGCTGGGCGATCGACACGAGCGAGGTCATCGACGGGGTGGCGGGGAAGCGTTCGTCCTGCACCCATTCGTCCTGGCGGGCGGGGTCGAAGACGAAGTGCATGTCCGCGACCTCCATGTCGTA
>Ga0153924_1000768_pt1 | contig 18981 bp, 17 predicted proteins | sample TSNJ008MetaG_FD_104709 | JGI IMG/M metagenome (GOLD analysis project Ga0153924, IMG submission 104709) | Attine ant fungus gardens microbial communities from New Jersey, USA - TSNJ008 MetaG | ecosystem: Host-associated > Fungi > Mycelium > Unclassified | place: USA: New Jersey, Wharton State...
GGACCCGAGGGACTCGTCGACGATCCGGGCGGCGTCGTCGAACGACCGCCGTACGGACCCGTGCAGCTGGGGGAGCGCGCGGAGCAGGTAAGGGTCCTGCACGCGGTGGTCGCGGTACAACTCGGCGATCGCGCTCCCGTCGAGCAGTCGGACGAGGTTCCGCGCGGACACGGCCTGCTCCGGGTACCGGCGGAGTGCGTGCACCCGCGGGTCGAGGGCACGCGTCGTCCCGCGGAGCGACTCGAACGCCAGCGCCGCGATGACGTCGGCCTGGCGGGCCGCTCGCCGGACGTCGTGCGTGACGAGGGCGGCGACCGCGGTGATGCTCATGATGCCGTTGAGGAGCGTCAGCCCCTCCTTCGCCCGGAGCCGCACGGGAGTCAGTCCGCGGCTGCGCAGCGCCTCGGCGCCGCTCACCACGACACCGTTGACGGTCGCTCGTCCGCGGCCGGTCAGCACGAGGGCGATGTGCGCCTCGAGCGCCAGGTAGCCGAGTGAGCCGCCGCCGGGGACGACCGGCGTCACGTGCGCCTCGAGCAGCGCGCGGATGAGTTCGAGCGTCTCCAGACGGGTGCCGGACCGACCGGCACCGAGGTGCGCGAGCATCACGACGAGGATCGCCCGGACCTGCTCCTCCGGGATCGGCGCGCCGACCGACACCGCGTGCGAGACGATGATGTTCTCCTGCAGCCGCAGGGCGTCCTCGGGTGCGATGGTCTCGGTGTAGTTGTCGCCGAAGCCGGTGGTCACGCCGTACACGACGGTGCGGTCGTCCAGGAAGCGCGTGACGAGGTCGGCAGCGGCGTCGACGCGGCGGGCGTAGGCCTCGGAGAACCGGACGACGGCGCCGTGCCGGGCGACGGCGACGACCTGGTCGACGGTGAGCGGGTCCTCGTCGAGGAGCACGTCCTCGACCAGCGCGCCGCCGCTCATGCGGGCACCGCCGGGTACACCGCGCAGGACTCCCGGACCAGTTGCTCGCCGATCCGGGCGACGTCGGCCGGGTCGGTGAGCCGGTAGCTCGGGACCAGGCAGGACATCGCGGCGACGACCCGGTGGCCGGCGCGCACCGGTGCGGACACCGCGGTCACGTCGCGCTCGGCACCCTCGGCGACGACCACGTACCCGTCCTCGCCGACGTCGTCGAGCAGGACCCGACCGACGGCGGTGTCGGTGAGCGGGATCGTGCGGCCGACCCAGCCGACGTGCCGGATGGACTGGGTGCCCTCGGCGATGGCGAGGTGCATCGCGGTGTCGCCGACGCCGAACACGCTGAGGTAGCAGGACTCGGTCGTGCCCTGGGCGACCCGGCGCATGGCGTCGCGGGTCTGGGCGACGAGCGCCGTGTTCGACAGGGCTGCGGCGCCCAGCTGCACCAGGTGCGGGCCGGCGGTGAACGCGCCGTCGTCGTCACGGCGGACGAACTCGCGGTGTTCGAGTGCTCGGAGGAGGCGGAGCGCGGTGCTCGCCGACAGGTCGGCCCGCCGTGCGGCCTCGGTCAGCGAGATGCCGTCCGCGTCGCACACCAGGCCGAGCAGGACGAGGGCGCGGTCGATCGTCCGCATGCCCTGTCCGCCCGTGGATTGCTCGGTCATGGCTGCCACCCTACGGAATCTGGTTTTCATTGAGTAGCAATGCCGTGTTTCGTTCTCGTGAAATCTGCCGGACTGGAGGCGCGGGGCGGGCCCGCACCGTGCCTCCAGTCCGCCGTGTGGTCACGGGAGACCGCGTCGAGTGAGCAGAAGTCGTCGGGTCACGACCGGCAACCCGCCGTTTCCTGCTCAGTCGACGCGGGGCGCCGACGTGCCGAGCCGGCGGGCGAGCACGTCGGCGGTGCGACGGACCTCCGCCAGGAGTGTCGGCGGCACGGTGCCGTCCGCCGTCGACGCGTACGTCGACCCGATGCTCGCGACCGGCCACCCCGTGGTGTCGAGCACCGCGACCGCGACCGAGGACAGCCCCGGGGTCACGGCGCCGTCCTCCGTCGCGTACCCGGCAGCCCGGATCCCCTCGAGCTCGTGCCGGAGCGTCCGCAGGTCGCCGGGGCCGGTCTCGGTCCGTCGGACGAACGCGGTGCCGGGCGGGTACAGCGCGCGGAGCTGGGCCGTCGGGGTGGCCGCGAGCATCGACTTGCCGGTGGCGGTGAGGTGCGCGGGCAGTCGGACCCCGACGTCGGTGACGAGGGCTCCGCGGTGCCGGGCGCGTTCCTCGACGACGTAGACCACCTCGGCGCCGTGCAGCACGCCGAGGTGGGCGCTCTCGCCGGTGCGGTCGACGAGGGTGGCGAGCAGCGGGGCGCCGAGCAGGGTGAGCGGCTGCTGCCGGGTGAAGCCGGAGCCCAGCTCGAACGCCGCGATCCCGAGTCCGTACTTGCGCGCCTCGACGAGGTGCAGGACGAACCCGTGCTCGGTGAGCGACGTCAGCAGTTGGTAGACCGTGGACCGCGGCAGGTCGAGCCGGTTGGCGATCGTGCTGGCGGCGAGCGGTCCGCGCTGTGTGGCGAGGAGTCCGAGCACCCGCAGGCCGGCGTCGAGTGCGGGGACCTTCGGCGGCGTGCTGGGCATGGTGCTCCGATGTCGGCGTCGTTTCCTGTCCGGTATCCCGGACACTATCTGGCTCGGTGGCCTTCGCGCAGCCGGGCCGCTCCTGTCAGATGGAGGCGAACGCCGACGGGCATGACCCGGCGGATGCCGACGGACCGGCGCCCGGCCGGGCGACGAGACCAGCGACGAAGGAGCCACCGTGACCGAGACAGCAGCAGACCACGCCGTGAGCACCCCGACCGGATCGGGCCCCCGGACGGTCCGAGCCGCTCGCGGGACGACGCTCTCCGCCAAGAGCTGGCAGACCGAGGCGCCGTTGCGCATGCTCATGAACAACCTCGACCCCGAGGTCGCCGAGCGCCCCGAGGACCTCGTCGTCTACGGCGGCACCGGCAAGGCGGCGCGGAACTGGCGGGCGTTCGACGCGATCGTGCACGCGCTCCGCGACCTCGAGTCCGACGAGACCCTCCTCGTGCAGTCCGGCAAGCCCGTCGGGGTCTTCCGCACGCACGAGTGGGCGCCCCGCGTGCTCATCGCGAACTCGAACCTCGTCGGGGACTGGGCGACCTGGCCGGAGTTCCGCAAGCTCGAGGCCGAGGGCCTGACCATGTACGGCCAGATGACCGCCGGCTCGTGGATCTACATCGGCACCCAGGGCATCCTGCAGGGCACCTACGAGACCTTCGCCGCCGTCGCCGAGAAGCGGTTCGGGGGCACGCTCGCCGGGACGATCACGCTCACCGGCGGCTGCGGCGGCATGGGCGGCGCGCAGCCCCTCGCCGTCACGCTGAACGGCGGCGCCGCGATCGTCGTCGACGTCGACCGCGCCCGGCTCCAGCGTCGCGTGGACCACCGGTACCTCGACGAGCTGGCGGACGACCTCGACGACGCGGTCGCCCGGGTCACCGCCGCGAAGGCCGAACGACGTGCGCTCAGCGTCGGGCTGGTCGGCAACGCCGCCACGGTGTTCCCCGAGCTGCTGCGCCGCGGCGTCCCGATCGACGTCGTCACGGACCAGACGAGCGCGCACGACCCGCTGAGCTACCTGCCGGAGGGCTACGGCGTCGACGAGTGGGCGGCCCGAGCCGAGTCCGACCCGGAGACGTTCACCGCCGACTCCCGCCGGGCGATGGCGAAGCAGGTCGAGGCGATGGTCGGCTTCCAGGACGCCGGCGCCGAGGTCTTCGACTACGGCAACTCGATCCGTCGCGAGGCCGAACTCGGCGGCTACGACCGTGCGTTCGCGTTCCCCGGTTTCGTGCCGGCGTACATCCGTCCGCTCTTCGCGGAGGGCAAGGGACCGTTCCGCTGGGCAGCGCTGTCCGGCGACCCGGCCGACATCGCCGCCACCGACCGGGCGATCCTCGAGCTGTTCCCCGAGGACGAGAAGCTCCGCCGGTGGATCACCGCCGCCGGCGAGAAGATCCAGTACGAGGGCCTCCCCGCCCGCATCTGCTGGCTCGGGTACCAGGAACGACACCTGGCGGGGCTGAAGTTCAACGAGATGGTCGCCTCGGGCGAGCTCAGCGCGCCGATCGCCATCGGCCGCGACCACCTCGACTCCGGTTCGGTCGCGTCCCCGTACCGAGAGACCGAGGCGATGGCCGACGGCTCCGACGCGATCGCGGACTGGCCGCTCCTGAACGCCCTGCTCAACACGGCGTCGGGTGCGACCTGGGTGTCGATCCACCACGGCGGCGGTGTCGGCATCGGCCGGTCCATCCACGCCGGGCAGGTCATCGTCGCCGACGGCACGGACCTCGCCGCCGAGAAGATCGCCCGGGTGCTCGTGAACGACCCGGGCACCGGCGTCATGCGCCACGTCGACGCGGGCTACGAGCGCGCCGAGGAGGTCGCCCGCGAGCGCGGCCTGCGCGTGCCGATGTGGGAGGTCTGAGCGTGACGGACTCCGGCGCGACCGTCCTGCCCGGACTCGCCGAGATCGCCGACGTCGGTCGCGACCACGTCCGCGGCGGGTACACGCGGCACCTGCTCGACGACGCCGAACGCACCCTGCGCGACTGGTTCGTCGAGCGCGCGACCCGGCTCGGCCTCGACGTCGAGGTCGACCGCAACGGCAACACCTGGGCCTGGTGGGGCGCGCCCGGACCCGATGCCTTCGTCACCGGGTCGCACCTCGACTCCGTCCCCGGCGGTGGCGCGTTCGACGGCCCGCTCGGCGTCGTGTCGGCCCTCGACGCGGTCGCCCGGCTGCAGGCCGAGGGACACCGACCCTCGCGCCCGACCGCGATCGCGGTCTTCGCCGAGGAGGAGGGCTCGCGCTTCGGCGTCGCCTGTCTCGGTTCGCGCCTGCTGAGCGGCGCCATCAGCCCGGCACGCGCGCTCGCGTTGACGGACGCCGACGGCACCAGCCTGGAGGCAGTGCTCGCCTCCGCGGGCATCGACCCGTCCGGCGTCGGTGCGGACCCGGATCGGCTGTCCGGCATCGGCACGTTCGTCGAGCTGCACGTGGAGCAGGGGCGCGGGCTGGTCGACCTCGGTGCGCCGGTCGCGTTGGCGTCGAGCATCCTCGGGCACGGCCGCTGGCGGTTCCGGTTCACCGGGCAGGGCAACCACGCCGGGGCGACGCTGATGGCCGACCGGCGCGACCCGATGGTGGCCGCGGCCGCCGTCATCGCCGGGATCCCGTCGCTCGCTCGGCAGCACGGCGACGCGCGTGCGACCGTCGGTCGGCTCCGCTCGGTGCCGGGTGGGACGAACGTGATCGCGTCGGCGGTCGAGTTCTGGCTCGACGCCCGCGCCGGGGACGACGCCGTCACGCAGACCGTGGTCGCCGAGATCACCGCCACGGCTCGTGCCGCGGCCACCGCGAACGGCGGCGACGTGGAGGTCACCGAGGAGTCCTGGTCGGCCCGGGTCGACTTCCCGGACGGACCGCGCACGGCGATCGACCGGGTGCTCGTCGGTGCCGGCGGTCGCCCGGTCCCCGTGCTGCCGACCGGCGCCGGGCACGACGCCGGCGTGCTGTCCGCGCACGTCCCCTCGGCGATGCTGTTCGTCCGGAACCCGACCGGGGTCTCGCACGCGCCCGAGGAGTGGTCCGACGTCGACGACTGCGCCGCCGGCGTGGACGCGCTGACCCGGGTGATGCGGGAGCTGACGTGAGCGCCGAGGTGCGGTCGGTGCACTGCGCGACGGCGTTGGTCGACGGCGTGGCGGTGGACGACGTGCGCCTCGGGGTCGGGCCGGACGGACGGATCACCGCCGTCGCCCCCGGCGTCCCCGCGGCACCGGGCGACCTCCGGCTCGGCACCGTGCTCGCCGGGTCGGGGAACGCTCACTCGCACGCCTTCCACCGGGTGCTGCGCGGCCGGACCCACGGCGACGGCGGCGACTTCTGGCAGTGGCGCACGGCGATGTACCGCGCTGCCGGAGCCCTCGACCCGGACTCGTACCGTGCGCTCGCGGTCGGGGTCTTCGGGGAGATGCTCGCCGCCGGGTGGACCGCCGTGGGGGAGTTCCACTACGTGCACCACCGACCGGACGGCACCCCGTACGACGACCCGAACGCGATCGGGCTCGCGCTGGCCGAGGCCGCCTGCGAGGTCGGCATCCGCCTCACGCTCCTGGACACCTGCTACCTGACCGGTGCGCCCGGCGAACCGCTCGCCCCCGAACAGCGACGCTTCGGCGACGGCACCGCGACCGCCTGGCTCGACCGCTGGCACGCCCTCCGGGAGGCCGTCGGCGACGACCATCTCGTGACGGTCGGCGCGGCGGTGCACTCGGTGCGGGCGGTGCGTCCCGACGACGTCGCCGTGATCGCCGGCGCACTGCCGGACGACGTCCCGCTGCACGTGCACCTGTCCGAGCAGCCGGCCGAGAACGCCCAGAGCCTCGCTGCGTGGGGTGCCCGACCGACGAGGGTGCTCGCGGACACCGGTGCGCTCTCCCCGCGCCTGAGCGTCGTCCACGCCACGCACCTCGACGACGACGAGATCACGCTCCTCGGGTCCGCCGGGGTCACCGCGGTCATCTGCCCGACCACCGAGGCCGACCTCGGCGACGGGATCGGTCCGCCCCGGCGCCTCGCCGACGCCGGTGCCGTGATCGCGCTCGGGTCCGACCAGAACGCCGTGGTCGACCCGTTCCTCGAGGTCCGCGGGCTCGAGGCCGGGGAACGCCTGGCCGCACGACGGCGCGGTGTCTTCAGCCCCGCCGAGCTCGACGCCGCCCGGAGCACGGCCGGCTACCGGTCGCTCGGCCTGCGCGGCGGCATCACGGTGGGTGCACCGTGCGACCTCGTCGAGGTCGACCCGGCGAGCGTCCGGACGACGGGTTCGGCGGTGCCGCAGCTCGTGCTCACCGCGACCGCCTCGGACGTCCGGCGCGTGGTCGTCGGCGGGACCGTGCGCGCCGTCGACGGCAGACTGGCGGACGACCGCGCACCCGCGGACCTGCTGACGGCGTGGACGGAGGACCACCGGTGACCAGCGAGCTCATCACCGACATCGGCGAACTGCGGACGCTCGACCCGACGCTCGCCGACGGAGCAGGCGACGCCGCGGCGGCCGCCGTCACCCGGCACGACCAGGCGCTCGTCGTCGAGGACGGCCTGGTGGCGTGGATCGGTGCGCGATCGGACGCCCCGGACGCCGACGTCCGCACGAGCGTGGGTGGGCGCACGGTCCTGCCCGGCTGGGTCGACCCGCACACGCACCTCGTGTTCGCCGGCGACCGCTCCACCGAGTTCGTCGACCGGATGGCCGGCCGGCCGTACGCAGCCGGCGGCATCATGACCACCGTCCGTGCCACCCGCGCGGCCTCGGAATCCGACCTGCTCGCCGGTGCGCGTGCGATCGTCGACGGTGCCGCGGCCCAGGGCACGACGACCATCGAGGCGAAGACCGGGTACGGCCTCGACGTCGCGACCGAGGAGCGGCTCGCCCGGATCGCGGCCCGGGTGGCGGACGTCGTGACCTACCTCGGCGCGCACGTCGTCCCGGAGGGGACCGACCGCGACGCCTACCTCGACCTCGTCACCGGACCGATGCTCGACGCGGTCGCCCCGCACGCGCAGTTCGTCGACGTGTTCTGCGAAGCGGGAGCGTTCAGCCCGGACGAGTCCCGCCGGGTGCTGCTCGCCGGGCGCCGCGCTGGCCTGGGGCTCCGGGTGCACGGCAACCAGCTCGGCGAGAGCGGCGGCGTCGCCCTCGCCGTGGAACTCGGCGCCGCGAGCGTCGACCACTGCAACCACCTGTCCGACGCCGACGTCGCCGCCCTCGCGGGCTCGTCGACGATCGCGACGCTGCTGCCGGCGTGCGACCTGTCGACCCGCGCGCCGTTCGCCCCCGCCCGACGGCTCGTCGACGCCGGCGTCCGGATCGCCCTGGCGTCGAACTGCAACCCGGGGACCTCGTTCACGTCGTCGATGCAGTTCCAGGTGGCCACGGCCGTCCTGCAGCAGCACCTGACGCTCGAGGAGGCCCTCGCTGCCGCCACCCTCGGCAGCGCCGCAGCCCTCGGGCTCGACCACGGGGACGACGCCGTCGGTAGCCTGCGCGTCGGGGGACCGGGCGACCTGCAGGTCCTCGACGCCCCGACCGCCGCGCACATCGCCTACCGCCCGGGCATGCCGCTGACGGTCGCGACCTGGCGCCGTGGCGTCCGGGTGCCGGCGCCGGTCAGCCCCGTGCGATCCGGGTCCGGCCGGTGAGGCCTCGACGCGCCCGCTTCCACCACGCACGCCACGGCAACGAGGTCGCGAGCGCCAGGCCGATCACGACGCTGCCGAACCATCCGACGACGACTCCGGGGATCGGCACGAGCAGGCTCGTCCACAGCAGCACCGCGAGGATCCCGAGCACGTACGCGGCGCCGGCCTTGAGGTAGCGGAGCCGCTTCAGCCCTGCTGCCTCGTCCAGCCGCGAGGTCAACCGGGCCAGGAAGACCGCCCCGACCCCGATGGCGGCGACCGCGACCGCCGCCTGCTCGAGTGCGCCGAGCCCGTCGCCACCGAAGAGACCCACACCGAGGACCCCGGAACCGGACAGGCTGTACACCCCGTCGAGGATCTCGAACAGCATGAACACGACGAGCCCCCGTTCGAAGACCACCGTCGACGCGTAGGCGTGGATCCGCCAGGCGCCGCCCGTCCCCACCGACGCCGTGTCCGACGACGTCAGGCCGCCGAGTGCCCACGCCGCCACCCGCTTCGACAGCAGGTACGCGCCGATGCCCGCGACCCCGCCGAGCACCACCGGCAGGAGCCTCCCGGGGGCCCACCCGGCGTCGACCCCCACCAGCACCGCGGTGAGCACCACCCCGGTGCCGGCGGTGACCAGCGACCAGACGCGAGGGCGCGCGACCCGAGCGAGCCGTGCCTCCAGACGGCCCAGCCAGGACCTGCGCGACGCGCGGTCCGTGTTGAACAGGTACTCCGCGAAGACCAACCAGATGAAGGCGGCGCCGAAGGCGGCGAGGGCCGGCCGGACCTCGGCGAGGTGGGCCGAGAAGGAACCCGGCGCGAAGACCGCCTCGCCCACCGAGCTCGCCGGGTCGGTGGCGTCCCCGACCGCGACGGCGGCCGGTGGGAGCAGCAGGCGCATCGCCAGGACGCCCGCGACGATGCCGAGCGACAGGAACAGCCGTCGTGCGGGGGAGTGCAGGCGGCCGGCGATGCCGGCCATCGGCACGGACGAGTCCGCGGCCATCGCGATCTCGAGGAGCGCGAGCGCCACGAAGGCGAGCGCCACGGCCGGCCCGAGCACGAACCAGGCGACGGCGGCCGCCGCGACGGTGAGCAGGAGCGGGACGGTCAGGAGCGATCTCGTGGCCATCACCCCATCCAGCACCGTCGGCCTGGGTGGGCGGTGGAGCGCTCCTGGGCATCGGCCTGGAGGCACGGGTCGGTTCCCGCAGAACGGGTGACGGCCCGTCCCCACTTGCGGGGACGGGCCGTCGGGTCACGCTGGGCGGACCGGTTTCAGTCGTGGAACGTCTCGATGGACGCGCCGAGCGAGTTCAGTCGCTCCTGCAGCTGTTCGTACCCGCGGGCGATGATGCCGACGTTGCGCAGGACGCTCTCGCCCTTCGCGGCGAGCATCGCCAGCAGGATGACCACCGCGGGACGGAGCGCCGGCGGGCAGCTGACCTCGGCACCGGAGAAGTGCGTCGGACCGGTGACGTCGAGGCGGTGCGGGTCGCGCAGGGTGACGCTCGCGCCGAGTCGGGTCAGGTCGAGCAGGTGGATCGCCCGGCCCTCGTAGACCCAGTCGTGCACGAGCGTGGTGCCCTCGGCCATCGCTGCGATGACGACGAAGAACGGCAGGTTGTCGATGTTCAGGCCCGGGAACGGCATCGCGTGGATCTTGTCGATCGGGGCGTGCAGCTCGGACGGGTGGACCGTGATGTCGACCAGGCGGGTGCGCCCGTTCGCGGCGGCGTACTCGTCGGAGACGTCGAAGCGCAGGCCCATCTCGGCCAGGGTCGCGAGCTCGATCTCGAGGAACTCGATCGGCGCGCGGGTCACGGTGAGCGTCGACGCCGTGACGATCCCGGCGGTCAGCAGGCTCATGGCCTCGACCGGGTCCTCGCTCGGCCAGTAGTCCACGACCTCGTCGATGCGGCTCTTGCCCGTGATGCGGAGCGTCGTCGTGCCGATGCCCTCGACCTGCACCCCGAGGAGCTCGAGGAAGAAGCAGAGGTCCTGCACCATGTAGTTGGGGCTGGCGTTGCGGATCACGGTCTCGCCGTCGCGGGCGGCCGCGGCCAGGATCGCGTTCTCGGTGACCGTGTCACCGCGTTCGGTGAGGACGACGGACTTCGCCGGGACGTCCTGGTTCGCCACGCCGACCTCGTACCAGCCGGAGGTCGCCTCGACGTCGACGCCGAAGGGCCGCAGCGCGATGAGGTGCGGCTCGACCGTGCGGGTGCCGAGGTCGCAGCCGCCGGCGTAGGGGAGCCGGAAGGACTCGTACCGGCCGCTCAACGGTCCGAGGAACATCAGGACGCTGCGGGTGCGACGGGCGGCGTCGGCGTCGATCGCGTCGAGCCGCAGGTCCGACGGGGCGACGATCTCGAGCGTCTCGCCGTCCTCCGACCACGTGACGCTCGCGCCGAGGCTGCGGAGCACGTCGATGATCCGGTCGACCTCGACGATCCGGGCGACCTTGTGCAGGCGGGTGACGCCGCGGTTGAGCAGCGAGGCGCAGAGGAGTGCGACGGCGGCGTTCTTGCTCGAGTTGACGGCGATGGAGCCGCTCAGCTTCCGGCCGCCCTGCACGCGGAGGTGGGCGCGCTGCGGGGCGCCGCCGATCGAGACGATCTGCTGGTCGAGGGCATCGCTGATGCGGGTGAGCATCTCGAGGGAGAGGTTCTGCCCGCCCTGCTCGATGCGGTTGATCGCGCTCTGGCTGGTGCCGACGCGTTCGGCGAGCTGCGCCTGGGTCATGCTGCGGCCCTTGCGTGCGCCGCGGATGAGGGCGCCGACCTCGCGGAGGGGTGCGGCGGTGGTGACTGCCGTGGCGGTCGGCGTGACGACGGTGGTGGTGTCGGACATGGCGCCAACGTAACACGGTCATGAGATAAACACGGGGGTACAACGCCCAGGTTTCTCAGGATCGGGCCGGGAATACACCATCGGTGAGAGTTCCGGCGGGTTGCGGCGGGGGCCGGATCGGTGGTCGTTGCGCGTGCATCGTGCGACAAGACGGTCGTCGAACGACAGCCGCGGCGTCGCTTCTTGCGCGTGCAACGGTTGCGTGTGCATCGTGCGACAAGACGGTCGTCGTACGTCAGCCGCGGTGTCGCTTCTTGCGCGTGCGACGGTTGCGTGTGCATCGTGCGACAAGGCGGTCGTCGAACGACAGCCGCGGTGTCGCTTCTTGCGTGCGCAACAGTTCGGCGCGACCGACGCACCCGCCGCGACCGGCACTAACGGCACCGCAACGCCCGCCGATAGTCCCTCGTGCAGGCCCACGGACGGGCCGCATCCCGCCCCACGGACGGCGGCGGGACGATCGAGAACCAGGACGGGCCATGATCGTCGTCACACGACTGAACGGCAGCGGATTCGCTGTGAACCCCGATCTCGTGGAGCGCATCCAGGAGACGCCGGACACGACGCTCATCATGGTCGACGGTGCCAAGTACATCGTCCGCGAGTCCATGGCCGACGTCATCGACCTCATCGCCGCGTACCGCGCCCGCATCGTCGGCATGGCCTACGGCACCGACCTGCCGACCACCCGGAACGCGACGGGCCCCCAGCCGACGCTCGCCGCGGTCGCGCCCCTCCGTACGCAGGACGGGGGTCGCTGACGTGGACATCGCAACGATCATCGGCATCCTCGTCGCCTTCGGCGCACTGTTCGGCATGGTCGAGATGGAGCACGTCGAGCTCGCGGGGCTGTTCCTGCCGGCGCCGATGCTCCTCGTGTTCGGCGCCACGATCGGCTGCGGCATCGCGAGCACGACGCTCAAGGACGCGATCTCGAGCTTCAAGGCCGTGCCGAAGGCGTTCACCGGCAAGGTCACCCCGCCGCAGGCCGTCATCGACGACGTGGTGGGGCTCGCCGAGACGGCCCGTGCGAACGGTCTGCTCGCGCTCGAGCAGGAGGCCGACAAGCACGACGACCCGTTCATGAAGAAGGCCCTGCAGAACATCGCGGACGGCACCGACGGCGACGAGCTGCGGATCCTGCTCGAGGACGAGATCGAGTCGAACGCCGCCCCGGTGCGGAGCGCGAGCGCGTTCTTCATGGGCCTCGGCGGGTTCGCCCCGACGGTCGGCATCATCGGGACGGTCGTCTCGCTCACCCACGTCCTCGCGAACCTCGGCAAGCCGGACGAGCTCGGCCCGCTCATCGCCAGTGCGTTCGTCGCGACGCTCTGGGGCCTGCTCACCGCGAACTTCCTCTGGCTGCCGATCGGCGGCAAGCTCCGGAAGCTCGCGCAGCTCGAGGCCGATCGGCAGACTCTCCTGATGGAGGGGCTCCTCGCCGTTCAAGCCGGCAGCCAGCCGCGCCTGCTCGGGGAGCGGCTCACCGCGATGGTCCCGCCGGCCGCTCGTGGTGGGGACGCCAAGGCGAAGGGTGCCAAGAACAAGGGCAAGGGCAGCGACGCCGACCTCGACGACCAGCAGCTGGCGGCCTGACGATGAGCGCGAACCCCCGAGGGCGCGGCCGCGGTCGCTCGAAGAAGTCCCACGACGAGGCAGAACACCCCGACGAGCGCTGGATGGCGTCCTACATGGACATGATCACGGTGCTGATGTGCATGTTCCTCGTCCTCTTCGCCATGTCGACGGTCGACCAGCAGAAGTACATCGCCCTGAAGAACTCGCTCGCGACGGGCTTCGGCGAGGTCAAGTCGCAGAAGGTCGACACGGCGTCCGGCACGGTCGTGACGAAGGACGAGGTCGAGGACGGCTCCGGCTACTCCGTGGACAAGTCCCAGGCCGACCACTCCACGGCGTCGTCCGGCACGAAGGACACCAACGTCGACCCGGCCTCCACCGTGGTCCCGGCGACCACGACGAAGGCCGACGTGGCCGCGGCACAGAAGGAGCTCGACGACCTCAAGGCCATCGAGGCGGCGATCAAGTCGAACCTGGACAAGGCGGGGCAGACCTCGAACGTGCAGTTCACCGTCGACGCCCGCGGCCTGACCGTCCGGCTCGTCGGCAGCGAGACGTACTTCACGACGAACAGCGCCGACCTGTCCGACCAGGCGAAGCGGGTCATGGACGCCATCGCGCCGGTGCTGAGGACGAGCAGCCACGACGTCAGCGTCGAGGGGCACGCCGACCAGCGGAACTCGACCGCCCCGTACGCGACGAACTGGGAGCTCAGCGCGGCACGGGCGACCGGGGTGCTGCGGGACCTCGTCGAACGCGGTGGGATGCCGGCGGACCACATCCAGAGCGTCGGGTTCGGGTCGAGCCGGCCGCTCGCGAAGGGCGGCACGGATGCGGACCTCACGCTGAACCGCCGGGTCGACATCGTGGTGCTGTCGAACCAGGACCAGGACGTCAGCGCCCTGATGCCCGCACTGGCGAAGGCGCAGGACGGAGCACGACAGGGCTGACACGCACGACACGACCACCGCCCCAGAAGAGGGGGCAGCACTGACGGGTGCTCCACAGCGGACCGATAGACGCACCCGTGACCGAGACCCTGCCAGCGCCCGAGGTGTACGACTTCGCGCGCCCGTCGACGCTCGCCCGCGAGCACGCCCGGGTCCTCGAGCTCGCCTTCGAGACGTTCGCACGCCAGTGGGGCACGCAGCTGACCGCCAAAGTCCGTGCCGTCAGCCAGGTGACCTGCGAGCAGGTCCAGATGACGACGTACGACGAGTACGCCGCGTCGCTGCCGGCGCTGACGGGCATGGTGCTGCTCCCGATCGCCGACGTCACCCCGAAGGGCGTGCTGCAGGTCCCGCTCGACGCCGCCCTCACCTGGGTGTCGCACGCGCTCGGCGCCTCCAAGCCGCTCCCGACGCCGGACCGCACCTTCACGCCCATCGAGCAGGCGCTCGTCCGCAAGATCGTCGAGGACGCCCTCGACGACCTCCGCTACTCGTTCGGCGGGCTGCTCGCGCACGACGTCACGGCGGGCGGGTTCCAGTTCAACTCGCAGTTCGCCCAGGCCGCCCAGAAGGGCGACCTGATGATCGTCGCGTCCTTCACGATCCGCGTGGGGGAGCGGGTCGCTCCCGGCACGCTCGCGTTGCCGGCCGAGGCCGTCCTGCCACAGCTCGGCGAGGCCGCCGCGCACGTCACGCCCGCCGACGCGCGCGCCCTCGTCGACGCGCAACTCGCGAGCGTCCCCGTCGGCGTCAGCCTGCGCTTCGCCCCCGCGACGGTGCTGCCCTCGCAGGTCCTGCGCCTCGCGGTCGGCGACGTCCTGCCGTTGCCGCACCCGCAGCACCGCCCCCTCACCATCGCGGTCGACGGCGAACCCGTCGGCACCGCCGCGGTCGGCGCGAACGGCTCGCGCCTCGCCGGCATCGTCGTCACCACCACATCGGAGCTCCCCGCATGACCGTCACGACCACCCTCCACACGCAGGCGGCCGAGGCCCTCGCCGCGCAGCTCCCGACGGCCGTCCCGTTGACGGTCGTGGCCCAGCCTGGAGGCGCGACCCCCGTCGCCCTCGAAGCGGCCGGTGACGCTGTCGTCGCCTCGTTCGTCGGCGGCCTGTCGGCCGACCTGGTCCTCGTGCTCACGGACCTCGAGACCGTCACCGCCGCTGGTGGCACCGAGCACGGGATCGTCGACGTCACCGACGTGCTGCGCCCCTCGCTCGAGGCGGCAGCGGGCGTCCTCGGCGTCGGCGTCCTCGGCGACGCACGGCGCGAGTCGGCATCGGCGCTCCTGGCCGACCCGGACACGGTGGTGTTCGAGCTCACGGCCGGTGGGACGCCCGGTGGGTGGTTCGCCCTGCGCGTCCGCGAGAACGGCACGGTGTCCCAGGCCGCGTCCGCCCCGGCGACGATGCTGCCCGCCGGGAACCTCGGCCGCATCAACAACGTCGAGATGACCCTCACGGTGGAGATCGGCCGCACCCGGATGTCCGTCCGCGACGTGCTCGGCATGGAGCCGGGCGCCGTCGTCGAGCTCGACCGCAGCGCCGGTGCCCCCGCCGACGTCCTGCTCAACGGCCGACTCATCGCCCACGGCGAGGTCGTCGTGGTCGACCAGGACTACGCCGTCCGCATCACGAAGATCCTCGACGTCGCCGAGAGCGTCTGAGCCGCCGCCCGTGGACACGCTCGTCATCACCCTCCGCGTCGCGCTCTCGCTCGGCGTCGTACTCGCCCTCATGTGGGTGCTGCACCGACGCATGGCGAAGAGCGGCTTCGGCGCGGGCAAGACCAAGGGCCGTCGCTCGGCCTCGGTCGAGGTCGTCGCCCGCCAGGGCATCGGCGGCAAGGCGAGCGTCGTCGTGGTCGACGTCGAGGGGGAGCGCCTCGTGCTCGGGGTCTCCGAGCAGGGCGTCAACCTCCTCACCAGCGGGCAGGCGCCGGCACCCGAGCTGACCATCGTGACGGGTCCCGTCCAGCTGCCCGTGCGTCCGACCCCGTCGGCCGACGCGTTCCGTCAGGAACTGGCCGCGCAGACGGTGGTCGAGCCGCGCCTCCAGGCCGACGCGGCGGAGCCGCTCCCGATGCGTCCCCGGAACCGCGACCGGCGTACCGTCCCGACGTCCGCGCAGCTGCAGGGCTCCATCCTGTCGGCCGACACCTGGCGGCAGGCCGCCGCCGCGCTCCGGAACCGGCGGGCCGGGTGACCGCGGCGCGGACCGGACGTCTGATCGCCCTCCTGCTGCTGGGGGTGACGGTCGTGGCCGGCTTCCTCATGCTCACCGCGACCGGTGCCCACGCCGCGGGCGTCGTCCAGCCGACCGCTCCCGCCACCCCGACCGCGCCGTCCACCGGTGACTTCAGCGTCAGCGTGAACGGCCCGGACGGCACGCCCTCGTCGGCCGTCGTGACGCTCATCGGGATCACGCTGCTGAGCGTCGCCCCCGCCCTGATGCTCATGATGACGTCGTTCACGAAGATCTTCGTGGTGCTCGCGATGACGCGGAACGCCCTCGCACTGCAGTCGATCCCGCCGAACCAGGTGCTCGCCGGCCTCGCGCTGTTCCTGTCGCTGTTCGTCATGGCACCGGTCCTCGGGCACATCAACGACGACGCGCTGCAGCCGTACCTGGCCGGGCACCTCGACTTCAACCAGGCCGTCGAGATCGGCACGAAGCCGCTCCGCACCTTCATGCTGCACCAGACCCGCGAGGAGGACGTCGCGCTCATCACCCGCGCGGCCGGTCAGGACAACCCGAAGTCGATGGCCGACGTGCCGATGACGACCGTGATCCCCGCGTTCGTGATCTCCGAGCTGCGGAGCGCGTTCATCATCGGGTTCGTCATCTTCATCCCGTTCCTCGTGATCGACCTCGTCGTCTCGGCGGCGCTGATGTCGATGGGCATGATGATGCTCCCGCCGGTCATGATCTCGCTGCCCTTCAAGATCCTGCTGTTCGTCCTGGTCGACGGCTGGGGCCTCATCATCAAGTCGCTCATCGAGAGCTACCACGTCGTCTAGGACGACGGGACAGGGAACGACATGAACCAGCAGGCCGTCATCGACCTCACGCTGCAGGCGCTCCTGGTGTCGGCGAAGCTCGCCGCGCCCGTCCTCGTGACGTCGCTCGTCGTGGGCTTCGCGATCTCGCTGTTCCAGTCGGTCACGCAGATCCAGGAGGTCACGCTCTCGTTCGTCCCGAAGGCCGTCGCCGTCGCCATCGCCCTGGTGGTGTGTGGCAACTGGATGATCTCGGAGATGGTGGCGTTCACCCACGTCGCCTTCGACATGATCCCGAAGCTCCTCGGGACGGCCTGATGGAACTCGTGATCAACGGCGACCGCCTCGAGGCGACGATGCTCGCCGGCGTCCGCCTCGTCGCGTTCTTCGTCATCGCGCCGCCGTTCTCGTACCGGGCGTTCCCCGCGACCGTGAAGGTGATCCTCGGGCTCGGCCTGGCGATCGGCGTCGCGCCCCGCGTCGCCGAGGGGTACGCGTCGCTCGACACCGGGCCGTTCCTGCTCGCGCTCCTCACGCAGCTCGTCGTCGGGCTCTCCCTGGGGTTCCTCGTGTTCCTGGTCTTCGCGGCCGTGCAGTCCGCCGGCGCCCTCATCGACCTGTTCGGCGGGTTCACCCTGGCGCAGGCGTACGACCCGCAGTCGCAGGTCAACGGCGCGCAGTTCACCCGCCTGTTCCAGATGGCGTCGCTCGCGCTCCTGTTCGCGTCCGGCGGGTACCAGCTCATCGTCGCGGGGCTCGTGCGGTCGTTCGACGCGGTGCCGCTCACGGGGACGTTCGAGCTGGGCGGGCTCGCCTCCGTGCTCGTCACCGCGCTGTCGCAGATGTTCCTGTCGTCGCTGCAGATCGCCGGACCGCTCGTCGTCGTGCTCTTCCTCGCCGACGTCGGCCTCGGGCTGCTCACCCGCGTCGCCCCGGCGCTCAACGCCTTCCAGATGGGCTTCCCGATCAAGATCGGGCTGACCGTCGTCTTCGCCGGCGCCCTCTTCATGGCCCTGCCGTCCGTCGTGTCGTCCCTCACCGGCGACGCGGTGGCCGCGATCACGGGACGGGGGTGACCTGGTGTCGGACAGCGGAGAACGCTCCGAACAGGCGACGCAGAAGCGGATGCGCGAGGTCCACCAGAAGGGCCAGATCGGCCGGTCGCAGGACCTCGGCGCGTGGATCGGCATCGCGGCTGCAGCGCTCATGATGCCCGCGGCCATCGGCAACGCCGCGGCAGCGGGCTCTGACCAGCTCCGAGCCGTCCAGCGGGTCATCGCAGACCCCTCGATCGGCACCATGAACGGCGTCCTCCACGACGCGCTCGGGTCGATCGCCGGCACGCTCGGCCCGATGCTCGGGGTGGTGCTCGTCGCCGTGACGGCCGCCGCGGTCGCGCAGGGCGGCGTGCACTTCCGGAAGCTGACACCGCAGCCCGAGCACTTCGACCCGATCGCCGGCCTGAAGCGAGTGTTCGGCACGCAGGCGCTCTGGAACGGGGCGAAGGCGCTGCTGAAGACCGCCGTCGTGGGCCTCGTCCTCTGGTTCGCCGTGCAGGCGCTCGTCCCCGTGCTGATGACGAGCGGCTCGTTGCCGCTCTCCGCCGTCCTCGACGCCGCGGCCGGAGGGGCCGGGACGCTGCTCCGGGCCGCGATCGCCGCCGGCCTGATCCTCGCCGCGCTCGACGTCTTCGTGGTGATCCGACGCAACCGGAAGCGCACGATGATGACCAAGCGCGAGGTCAAGGACGAGAACAAGCACAGCGAGGGCGACCCGCTCGTGAAGTCGCAGCGGCGGTCCCGGCAGCTCGCGATGAGCCGCAACCGGATGGTGCAGGCGATCGGCACCGCGGACGTCGTCATGACGAACCCGACCCACTACGCCGTCGCGCTCAAGTACGAGCCGGGGAAGTCCGCGCCGAAGGTCGTCGCGAAGGGTGCCGGCCCCGTCGCCCACGTCATCCGCGCGAAGGCCGAGGAGGCCCGCGTCCCGATCGTCCGCGACGTCCCGCTGACCCGCGCCCTGCACGCCGCGTGCGAGCTCGGGCAGGAGGTACCCGTCGACCTCTACACGCCGGTCGCCCGGGTGCTGTCGTTCGTGATGGCGCTCAAGGCCCGCGGGGCAGCGGCCGGGTCGCACACGCCGCCACGACCCACCACACCGGACGAGGTCGCCACGGTCCTCGACCCCGCCACGCTCACCGGGGACCTCCGGCCACGCAGACTCCGCAAGAACAGCCCACTCGAAGAGGTACCCGCATGAACCGCAAGGACCTGCCGAAGCTCGTCGTCCCGGTCTTCATCGTCGGCATCATCCTGCTGTTGATCCTGCCAGTGCCGTCGTTCCTGCTCGACTTCCTGATCATCTGCAACATCCTGCTGGCGCTGGTGA
>Ga0153924_1000777_pt1 | contig 18797 bp, 20 predicted proteins | sample TSNJ008MetaG_FD_104709 | JGI IMG/M metagenome (GOLD analysis project Ga0153924, IMG submission 104709) | Attine ant fungus gardens microbial communities from New Jersey, USA - TSNJ008 MetaG | ecosystem: Host-associated > Fungi > Mycelium > Unclassified | place: USA: New Jersey, Wharton State...
ACACAGAGCAACGATCGTAAAATGAACATAAGACATCTTATTGTTCTCTCGCTGTCGCTTCTTCGGATCTAGAGTATAAATGTAAATGTTGGGTATATAATGGCATGCTGTTTGTGTCAAATGAAAGAGAAGCCAAGAGGAATTCTTGCTGTTAATTGGGGCAGTCTCACCATGTGGTTGTTTCATCATGTCTATATATATACATGAACCGGATCTCATTGTTATCGAAAGTTTGTATTGAGGCTGTGATTCGGATGATGCCGAGACCGGCCTTGCATTCACAGATGGAAACAGTCAGTTCAATTAGAAAATAGCATAGAATATCAGAAAAACCCGCGCAGGACAGTAGAAAGACAATCCTCACTTGAGGATCCTTTCCAAGGGTGAAGAAAATCTGATGGCAGAAAAACAACGCGTCAACCGGATTAAACCGACTTGATATGGCTTCCGAAAGAATCATTCCCGGAGTTAAGGCACATGTTGCTGTTTCCACATTTGCAGCTTCGCTCCTATCTGGACATCTCAAGTTCCCACCCAGTTCAAGCGAAACAGGCTGATTGTTATCTCTCTTTCTTTTGTTCTTACAGACCTTATAAACAACCTATCTTTATACGCTCGCAATTTATCTCTTCCCATTGACTCTATCCACAAACCGACGACGACGACGAAGAAATCAGATGAACCTGCTGTTATGATACAGACTATTCGAATTCTCGGTCAGTGTTACTCTGATCTCAGCGGCTCAATCCATCAGTAAGGCTTAAGCGATTTCACAGAATTTTTTGGAGAGATCGATGATGGATTTCTACAGCTATTCGCTGTCAAGTACTCTGATGCGGCGGATAGCCTCCTCCATCGTCTTGAAGATAAAATAGGCAACAAGATCAGCGGCAACCAGTGTTCAAAGCTGACCCAAAGTAGATGGTGAGCTCAGTTTGTCGTGCTGAAGCAGTCCTTCTCACTAATTTGATGTAGTATTGACGATCTCTTGTGCAAGACTTACACCGAATTTGGCGATCTGTGGCAATATCTAATTTCCAAAGCAACAAAACGTACGATGATGTTTGCCTTGATCGCTCCCAATATACTAAGTAAACTTCAAAGTGGGATTCGATGATGTGATTTCAGGGTTACAGCTTCGGCTCGTCGCCGAGGTATGCTTATCTCCTTGCTGTTGACAAGTAGATCCCCTACTCAAATGTAATTGTAGGCCTACGCCAGTAATTTCGGCGCCCCAGAGGCACAAACTAAATATAAAGTCGGCCCCGGCTCTTCTTTGACGTTGATGATATGGCTGAGTTAATTTTCAGAAAATGGGTGCTGCAGAAGAGTACGACTCGTCTGGTCGGGTTGACTACAAGGACTTGCGTACACTGAAGTGTTGGGTTCGGGTCGACCGCTTGATGAAGTTCAAATTGGTCATTACCAGCCGACCAGAGTACTGTATCACCCAAACCTTTCCCGACTCTACTAGTGTCCATATTCTTTCTGGAAGTGATGTCGAGCCAGGAGATAGAGCCTCTAATGACATCCGCGCGTTCTCCGCGTCACGACCCAAGACAATGGGGGTTGAATCTGCATGGATCGCGAAGGCTCTTGATTACTTGGTCCCTCATGCTATTGGTATTCTTATATGGGTGACAACTATTGCCGACTTTCTTGAAGACTTGCACTCCTTGCATACCATTGTCGTCAAAATACTATTTGGTCATGTGGGTGCAACGATTCTTGCCAAGCAACCACTCTGTGATGGGCTCACGCCCCTTGTCGACTCTACCGCTATCCGTCCCCGTCGCTATTTCGAAGGCCTTCCCCCTTGGCAAGATCTTCCCATGCTTTCCACTGTCCAGAATGAGCGTTTTTATGAACGTCAGCTTGCTGCGCCGTGTTTGAACACTATGGTATCATCAGAGCTCCGCTTCAATATGTGCATCTTGGACTCTTCAAGCATAAAGAATGTGGATATTCTAGCTACTGTCAAATCTGCTATTCCTCCTTGCGTTTCATATACATCTTGGTTTTTGGTAGACCCCTTTGTTTACACTGCATGTGATGGGCCGATGGGGGCAGGTGGTGAAGTTTGTGATGTACGAGGAGTTACTGGCATGGATGGAGGTCTTGGGAGGTGTCTGCAATAAAGCGCTTTAGAATGGCCTGCATCACAGGTGTGTTCTCATTTCATTTTCTGCAGCATGTCTGACATTCACTAGTTAGACACTTGACCCCAAGAGCGAGCTGTTCTCCTTTATCCGTGATGCCATTTGATTCATTTCTGCATTTATCGTTACTATCTCCTGAAGTGGCTCTCGTATCTGTTCCTCCGCCTTGACTTTCTCACCAGAGTATTTTCTCGTTTCCGATAAGTCTCGTTCAATGTTTTTTCTTCACTCTCACAGTCTCCGAATTTGAGTCCGCTCAATAACCGGTGACTGTCTTTACTGCCAAGCACGGCAAGGATTCTGTGCAGTGTTGTTTTCACACTTGATGAAAAGGCCTTTGTTTCCATATCAGCATCATGAAATTCATCAACATCTGCAACTCTGAACCCAGTTGATGTGTTTCTAGTCCATTCGTCCATCTGGCTCGTATCTGATGTCCATTTCAGGAAGCATTTTTCGGTCTTGAATGTTCTCATGTCCTCGCTCAACAATGGTGAGGAACAATTTTCAAATGAATGCTCGGATCATGTCTTCATTCACTCCGATTGTTATCGCAGCAGGATCGTCTCAGCTCGTTGAACAGATGAAGATGAATCTTCAATTCACCTGATCAAATAAGATCCACGGTCAATTGAAATACGGGTCAGATTGTGGGATACTGGCAATGGTGTGCCAACGTTGAATGAGCTGCTCAAGGTGACTATCACCACTGTCATCTGATTCTCTCCTGATGGGCGTTTTCTGGTTATAGGATATCTGAAAAATGTCGTTGAATTATGGAACATGGCAAGGATTCGGATCCAAGTAGGCATCAAATGCCTACAGTCATTTCTTAACGCGATCGGGTCTGGAAGTATAGTGACTCCTTTCAGAGTCACAGGTATGTACAATTCAAAATATCGGTTCATGAAATTGTACTGATACGAGAACAAAGGATTTTTCATTTGGTGAAAAGACAATGCACTGTGCAGGAGCATCGTAGTGGGTGGTAACGAAGATGGTCATTGGCTATTGCACAGACTTGTTTTCAGTGATTGTGAGAGTATTGGGAAATCTATTAATGGACTTCGGTGGTCGCAAGAAATTGCTCGGGTGCAAAGGGAAGGGCTGAGAGGTAGATATGAGGGGCACTTTGAGAGATAGGGACCATAGATGTCAGAAGGTCAATATTTCGATACTACAGTTTTGGGCTCTTAGAAATGATGGAATATACTATTATAAATTTTTGGGCCTGGGATCACATCATTGGGTATCCTGTAGTGGTTTGCAAAGGAAATGTCAATTTTTACCTGTGTAAAGATAGATTGTAAAAGAGATGATTGGTGAGAAATAGTCATTGTAGTAGCTGATATAGTCATTTCCATGTAGTTTTGATTGGAGATACTATAAGAATTGTTTGATTTATTATAAAATTATTGGAAGCAAATTTTAATTTCTACAGTTACTGACTCATACACAGAATCATGATGTGGACTACAGGTTAACCCTTCTCAATTTGTTATCTTGATTGATTGTGATTGTGATTATCAGAAGCTTAATCAAATTTTGCACTGTTGGGAAAATGGTTTGTAGAGAATAATTATTACAAGTATTAGAACAAATATGGTCCTTACTACCTGTTGTGAACATTTTTTAAACCATTTTATTATTTTTTTCTCCCCATCAGTGATGATTTTATGACCTGAATCTGCCCAATGACTAAGCAATCAAATGAGATACCTGTTTGACAAGTGTCACTGGATTTTTGTCTTGACCGCAACTTTACTATTAGGAATATTCTTAGAAATGTGAATCTGGTGTATCAACGACTCAACGGCATATCTCGGAAGAAAAATCCTCAGAGAAAACGCAATTTCGACTATTCACCTCTCGGAGCTTGTTGGACACTCATATAACCTCTATCAATAGCGCAACTATGGAGGGCCACCGCCGAACAGTTCATTTTCAACCACAGATTATGTTGTCAATATTGAATGAAGATTGTTTGTCAGTCCAAGCATCGGACGCTCGATCTCGGTGAACCCTGAATTACCCCTGGCTCTCCCATTAAAATCGGTTTAATTAGCAAGTCTTCCATCACCTCTCATCTTGTTTCTTCAACATAATGCCACGTATCTCGAAGGCCCTCCATACCCCTTCTCATGGTTCGTATGCGATAAGGGTGACCAAGGCGCTCGACGATGACACTGGGGTTTCTGTGCACGCACTAGAACAGGATCATGGTGATCTGCCTCCTCCGCCTTCACGATTGATAAATTCCATGAGGCTTCAAGAATCAGGCGAGCATTAATTTCTTGTTACAAATGTCTATAGTTTTTCCAACCATCAGTTCCTATCGCCACTTCGGTAGAGTTAGATTCGCTCATATCGCTCGACCCAATGGACAGTGAGTGCTAGAGCATCGGTTGATTTTCAGAGCCTGAATACGCCCCAAATTGCAGATACCTCGGATGACAACTTATCTTTCTCATCCAATAATCAGTTTTATGCGCCAGTTGGTTCGTTTCGTCTTCGTGCATCCCTTCCCCTATCAACTGACCGGACCGCAGAAGAAAATAATTATCTCGCTCCTTCATATGATGTTTCCGATGTCAATCTCTCGTTCTATGCTCTGTCTACGCAGCCCTCATATCCATCCACATCTATTGTGAACACTCCGACGGAAGACACCGGTATGTTACCTGCTTCCTAGTGTAAATTCTTCGTGAACTCTGAATTTTTTCATTCCGGTTCGCCCTTACCAGCGAAATTCGGAGATGTTTTCAAGCTTGAGTTCGACACTTTCTTTTCAAATGGAGAGCACACTTCCAGTTCTCAACAATGGCAAGAAGTCCTAGGCCAACAGCCACATCACTTTATGACTGTGACTCCATCGAGCCCTTGTCCAGCCCAGTCACCCATAAGTGCTGTTGAAGATTCTGAGTTGCAGCCGACTCATCCACGTGAACCACCTCCTGACCAAAGTGATAACGATCAGGTTGACCCAAGACGACCTTATCCGTGCCTTGATTCGAGTTGCACGAGACGTTTCACCGGTCAATATACGCTCAGAGTTCATATGGCAACCCACAAACCCAAACCCCGTGCTGCTTTTTTATGTACACTAGGTTGCTTGGAGAAATTCTCTCGACAGCATGATAGACTGCGACATGAAGTCGCGAAGCATGGAAAGATCTGCGAATTCACGTGCAAAGAGTGTGGAAGATTTTTCTCTACGCAAAAGACACTTGGGAAGCACAAATGTCCCCGGGTGCGGGCAGGGCTTTGTTGGGTTGATAATTGAAAGATGTCGTCTATCTTTCCTTGCTTTCGACTTCTACTTCATGGAAACCGAAATGCATATCCGAATGGGCATCCAGAACAATGAGCCACTTGAACTCCTATATTCAATACTGCATTCCATCTTATACTGGAAAGAGTGTCTTACGCGTCGAATTGGATCAGCTTTCCATATGGTAGTGATCCATTTTTACCAATTTCACCCTTCATGAAGTTTCTCTACATAACATACGTAACATGTGGGGCTTTCCTTTTAGATAGAAGTGATGACCTGCACTGGATACGTAACCAGTTCTCCATCCTATAGTGGTCTACGTCTTTGAGGATGGACATTGAGGCCCCATCTGAATAGAGAAGCGAACCGCTGAATCATTCTTCCCATGCATAAGTTTCGAGCGTAGAATAGCGGGTGTATGTAATATTCTCACACTCAAAATCGTCTACTCAGTCATGGCTGACAGACCTCGTAGGTCCGCACGGCAACCTACCAGGATACCAGTAATCCACACAGAAGAACACAGAGCCTCTCATGATGATACGACGCTGCCGTCACAGTCGGCTAAACGTAAGATTCCGGAACCGATAGATCCTCAAACCCAGTTGCGCAACCTCTTAGAGAACCCTAAAAGCATTTTGACAATGACAGATACATCCGTACGTGTGACTAACTAACAAATGATTTGAAATGAAATACCACCCTGTACATGATGAATAGGATGGTTTCACTCATCAATGCCTCATTAGGAATTGTTCAATGACACAACCTGGAATTTGCTCTCTGACAATTCCCAGCAAGCACTCATGAACTTATTGCCATCTAATTCAACTGCTGAGAACGGACCTAACGCTCAGGATCTGGGAGATGGAACTGTTTCCAGAAGGAAATTGAATCCGGACATTTTTCGTGACACATACTTCCTAACTGCAGCACACACTTTTCAAGATCATTTATTCAATGGCTGGTTTACTAAGTCTCATAAATCCAAGCTAGGGGCATATCTTGAGGGTATTCAAACTGGAACCTTGGCTCTGCCCTGGAAGGATGAAGTCTGGGAACAAGAGAATCCACGGCCTACGAAGCCGGCCAGAATCCGTCAGCCAGCCACCGCAACGACATTTGCGAAAAATGCAAATGCAGGGCGAGTTTGAATCGATTAGATCAGCCCAGGAAGTACTAAACGTGTATTCTACAGTGCTTCTGCAGAGCTTAAACTTTCGGATCTAGTGAAAGATGGAGTGCTTCGTGTTGGTGATATTATTGCTTTTAAGAGGAATTTCTCAGTACTTGGACTTACTGTACAAAAGGATACAATCGTAGGCTGCACTTTTCCTGTTTGAAAAGGGTTTCACTGAACTCAATCTACAGATTCAATCGATTGATCCATTCAAATATAGCATCACCGTTCTAATGCCCAAGGACACAATCCATTCATTGCCGCCTTCGCTCACTTGCCATAACCCGAGCGATCCTAGCTCAGATGTCTTATCTCTGACAATCACAACACCTCAAATGCTAGAAACACACATCCTGGACAACGACGGGACTGTCAAGAAGGATCAAAGACCAAACGGCAATGCATGGAAATGCTTCACCGTATTCAGATGGAGGGAGGGCTGTATCATGAATAACACAACTGATCAGCGAGGTGGACGCGATGTTCATGGGACACTATTTTACCTCAGAGGTAGCTACTACTACGATCGCTGACTGGGATTAAGTTAGTTTTGATAATTTCTTGGAGAGATTCTCGATTTGCTGACTGGGTTTATCTTAGTCAAGGCATTATCAAGGCGAAGATCAAACGAGAACTGCATTTTTTCGTGCAAATGGGATATACTCCGTACATGGCGCTCTGCTTGCTACACGACTACAGGTCGTCAACTTCGAAAGCTTGTCAGTGCCTACATAGCCATGAACAGCTAAACTAGATCTAGTACCAGACCCATAGTGGAGATGGTGGAAATATCAGTATTCTAGTTGGTTCTCTGCATCTTCATCTGTTTAATTTTTCGGCCATTTTCGTCAAGGCCCAGAAGGGGGTTGAGTTGCCCTTGCTTATGCAACTCGGTCATGAATTCTCTAAAGAAGGGCTCATAATCCCAAGTTCTCTTTATATGTTCAGCCTTTGTCGAAGTAAGCTTTACATTACATTAGTTGAACCAGCGGACTGAGCTTGCCTTGATCTGAGTACGTTTCAACTCTTCTTCTTCGAGGTCAGTCCTGGTACGGGCCCCTTCTTCAATGGTCATTTGCCAAGTCGAGACCAAATCAGATTGAGACATCTTCATAAGATCAGTATCACGTTGCATTCTTCTGCCCACAAACCCCAGTGGATGTTCATAACCGTCCTGGATATCATACTGAAAAATAGTTTGGGCATCTCGGTAAAGAGCAGAATCAACCTATGTAGACTCGTTGTCAGAGCGCGTGCGCCAGATGGATTGTATATACTACCTTCTCTTGCCAGGGTGTTGCAAGCAGGCTCTCCACCTTCTCTTTGTCCTTCTTTAGATATTCAAGTTTATCGATCAATTTAGAATGGTTCTCCTGAACAAATGCCAGAAGACTAAAACGGATATCGCTGCCCTCTGAGCCCGATCCGCCATACTTGGCCATCTTGAGACGTAAAGCCGGTCGGACCACATCCATCCAGCCCTTACGTCCCGATTCCGATGATGCTAGCTCTCCTACCTCAAGAGGGCCGGACTTGATACCATCCAGTTCCCATACTTTTCCAAAAGCTGGGACATAGCCAATGAAATGGTATGTCGGGTTCTCATTGTCCTGAGCATCGGTTTTCCCGGTTGCACGAGACGATTCGAAAAGTCCACGTGTTTTACGCTTGATAGTCTCTTTTTTCTTTAACTCTACCACACTAGCAACAGCGGAGTTTAGGGAAGCACGAATATCAGCTGGCCTGAAAAACGATCTTGAGGGGAATAATTATTGGGTTCTTCAGAACTTACCGAGCCATAGAATTGTGAACTCGACGTAGCATAGGAGAATTGGTGATCGCTAATCCTCGCATCTAGGTACATTGCAACCTGAAATATGCCTAGACGGTTGATGTGATCGATGAACTAACGCACCACGGGAGAAAAACTTTGTGTTTCTTGTCGAAATTCTCTTAATTCAGGACCAAGGTCAAGGTCTGGACAATTAAATAGGACATTCAATATAGCATGTGTAGCACAAGCATCATAGCTGAGTTGATTCGCAAACCATACGCGCTCTGCCGCAGGATCGTCGAAATCCGTCGGTCGATGGTTGTCTTTGTGCCATGTGAAACAGAATATCAAGCCATAAGGGTCGAGATGATCCACTGCCCAAGGTTCTATATCATAGAGCTCAACCAATTCAACTCCTTTAGCCCCAAATTCCCTCGTTAATGAAGAGAAAACCCCTGTAAGTCCAGAAAACGGGATTGAGCGCTGGTAGTTGTAATGATACAGATCCCGACAAACCAGGGTCGGATTCTATCACTGCAAAAGGACCGCCAATCAGATCAATAGATACATCAGTGTTTGTTCCGTCCATTCTTGTGCCTCGAGAAACGAGAATCTAAATTGCCTTGTTGGATATTGAGAATGTCGAAAGCCGCATCGTGGCAGAATGATCCAATTATCGGCACGCCCGCGCCGGCACCAAATCCACTACACTACTTCCCAAGTTCTGCAAACCCGAGGTTTTTCCAAAAGTACCTAGAGATTATTGATCACCCAAACGAGCAATTGTAGCGTCTCCCAGAATTCTTTGAAGTATCCATTGACCAATCATAGTCATCCATTCGCTAGATCATTATTACCAATCCATAGTACGGCAAAACCTCGGTCGGCTGTTTTTCCGCATATCATATTAAACTATTCGTTCCTTCACTTTGATCTTATCTGTCTTTCCTATATGTCACTTCTCAAAGTCTCTGGGACCAAGATCGTGAATGAGGGCGGTCAGGAAACTGTTCTCCGTGGTGCTGGTCTTGGAGGATGGATGAAGTGAGCACTGATTACCACTCACAAAAATTCTCATTAATGCTATTCTCAGCATGGAGAACTTCATATCTGGTAGAGACGCTAGTTCTGTATTCATTGAAGACAAGTTATCTCTTCTCTAGGTTATCCTGGTTGTGAGTATCAAATCCGCGAAGCCCTCGCCGAGTCCATCGGTCAGGAGAAGTGCGATCTATTTTTTGATAGAGTGAGTGATCAAGTTGTCACCTTATATCAAAACTCATAGTTATGGTAGTTCCTAGAGTACTTCTTTCAAGATGCTGATGCTAAGTTCTTCGAGAGCCTCGGCCTAAACTGTATCCGCATTGCTTTCAACTACCGCCACTTCGAAGGTGGGAGTCACTTCTCATGTAAGACCAACATTTATGCGATATCTAGATGATATGAACCCCCGAGTTCTTAAGCAGTCGGGTTTCAAACACTTGGATCGCGTCATTGACATATGTGCTAGACATGGCATCTACACCATCCTTGATCTCCATGCTGCACCTGGTGGTCAAAACACGGATTGGCACTCTGACCACGGAGGTCATATCGCCAACCGTGAGTTATCTTTCAGTTTCTGGCTTTCCTTATGATTTTTGACGTAAACTTGCAGTCTGGAATCACAGGGATCACCAGGAGCGCGTTCTCTGGCTTTGGTCGGAGCTGGCTAAGCACTACAAGGGTAACAAGTGGATTGCTGGCTATAATCCTCTTAACGAACCCGCCGATTCCAAGCATACTCGTGTTGTGCAGTTCTATACCGAACTCCATACTGTTATTCGTGCTCAAGACGCAGATCATATCATCTTCTTTGATGGTAACACCTTTGCGTCAGATTTTTCTCACTTTGGTGATGCACACAAAAACTGGGACAACACCGCTTACTCCATTCATGATTATTCTCTGTTCGGTTTTCCTAGTGCACCGGAAGCTTATACAGGCACCCCTGACCAACAGCGTCGTCTAAGGAGGAGTTATGAGAAGAAGCGTGAATGGATGGATCAGCGTGGTCTGTGCGTTTGGAATGGCGAATGGGGCCCGGTGTACGCTCGCAAGCAGTATGATGGTGACCAAACCGATGCGATCAATGACGTCCGTTACAAAGTCCTCAACGACCAGTTGGAGATCTACAGAGAGGTGTGTTCCTTCTGTCCTCGACAAATGGCGGTAATTCAAGTCCTTTTAGGATCGCCTGAGCTGGTCGATCTGGCTGTATAAGGATATAGGCTTCCAGGGAATGGTTCATACATCCCTTGACACCCCTTACATGGTTCTTTTCAAGGACTTTCTCGCCAAAAAACATCGTCTCGCTGTTGATGCCTGGGGTGCGGATGAGAAAGACGTCCGCCAGGCTTACCAACCTCTCATTGATCTCATCCTTCAAGAAGTCCCAGAAAAATATCGGGACCTCTATCCCGCACCAGTCTGGAAGTTCACCAACCGTATTGGCCGTATAGCACGTATCATCCTGGTCTCTGAGTTCTTAGTGAAGGAGTGGGCGGACCACTTCATTGGCAAAACCGATGAAGAGATTGATGCGATCGCCGCCAGTTTCAAGTTTGAAAATTGCTTGAAGAGGGATGGATTGAATGCTATCCTGACTGCCAACGCCAAACTCTCCCAGCAGTGACAGTCGGCCCCTACATAATGATACGAGAGAGCACCAGCAGTCCAGAATGTAAATATATTCTACGGCGTCAAATGATACCAGACCGTTAACTTTCCTCATCCCCACGGCCTCTTCTAAGGCTGTTGTGCCACTAGCAGCTATCGAGGATAGCACTGATCGCAGATTTCTCGGTAATGTCAATTGTGAGCTCATAATTGTGTTTAACTTGGACCCAAGCTCTGGCATAGATGCATTGGAAGCTAACCAGAGGAGGGATCCAATTGGCGATATCTGTCAAGGGTCTTTGATTTTAAAATTTCGCTGTCAAAGGTCTGTTAACCCACCATGATCACCTGATATTTCAGTTGATCGTCAATAATCCATTGGGTATCGCAATGTCTGATGTGGCAGACCTACCTTTGGATCGGTTACTGCTACAAAGTTCATTGGTAAGGTGGGCCAGAGTCAAAGAATAATTTGCTCACTGTGCCGAGACAGCCACGAGCTGTGGCCTTGTAAGGTCATTTGCAAATGCTTCCCTCTGCGCGTCAGTCCAATCTCTCGCACCTGAGATCCACGCCTACAGCTATGTGAGTTATCTATTTCGTTTAATTCCTCTGGAAATTCACTTCTTTCAAAGGGACGAGATGATCCTTCAAAGCGTCAGTCAGGTGAAAATACGCCAGTCAGCAGTGAATGACTTGCAATATCGAAGTCGCTTGCAACGTCAGTAATAACACCGTCGTAAGGTGATACCCAGTGACCCGAGATAGCAGAACAATCTTTAGCAGTCACAACATCTGTTCCATCTCTTTTGAGGACAGCTGATATAGATTAATTTAACTTGACGTTATCAGATCATATGAAAAGGTCACTCACTTTCACGCGTATCACAAGTACCGGAAACTGTTCATCATGTCAACAGAAGCCTGATGTTCTCCAGATTAATGTGTTTCTCACTGATATCCCAGGTTTTGAACCTGCTGCGATCGTATGCGGGAGAGTTGGAATCCACAGCGACAGTCACTATCAGCCACACGTCAGAGATAAATAGTCAGAGTATACAAAGCTGGATTACTCACATTCGGAAAGATAAGTCCGTGCAGTTGATACCATAATAGGAGTTGGCAGCGCCCGACTCTGCACTCTGAGCGGAGCTGCAAACGAAAGCTGAGCACCAAATAATGAAACTACAAGGTATACCCTGGAGAGCATCCGAAGGGAAGTTGACAGATGAAAAGGGATCTCGAAAAAGGTTGGGGGCCTATGGTCTCTCTCTCACATTCTCACCTTACACATCACGCTTTATATGAGTACCTGTAGTCTAACAAGGACTGGACTAATTAAGCAGTGCAACCGCCACCGATGAGGCTGATATGGTAACCTACTCAAGATCTTCATTGAACTATTACATTGACAACGTTTTTTGATGAAAGGCTGTCGGTTTAGTCGATGTGAATAGTTGAAGCACGACCGAAATATCTAGCATCCCAAGATTGGAAGCCTCATTCTGGACTAGTGTTGTCATCCAACCAATGTATTATCCTCAGTTTGTGTGCACACGTGCAATGGAGCATCAAGAATGCTGTCATGTGGTCCTGGCCTCTTTCAAAGTGAAATCGTTATCTGATGGCCGGATTTGCAATGAAGATAGCTACACAAAGTCAGAAACTGGATTCCCAAGGCACACTGGAGAACTCAACTGAGTATCGCTCAGGGGAAGTAAGCGTGGAAGAATGAAGGCAGAGATTAGTCTGGTACATCACCTGTATCATGATTTCTAACATTAGACTTCTCCTGGACAACATATTACTATGCCGTTTTCTCTCAGTTTCAGGATACATTCCATCCTTCTTCATCTTCCTTCCTCAAATCACTCAACCTACTGTATTTTATGTTCATCCTGATCTTGATGTGGTCTGACTTGGGCATTGTTTCACGATGTAGCACATGATGTGAGACTTCTCTCCAGCTAGGATCACCTTCCCTTGGATCCCCCGAGGTGATGTGTATATTATACAGACTTAAGATATTAAGTAAACGGTGACAATACACCAGGAAACAAGATATGACGATAACATAGTCAAATGCATACTGGAATATAAGTCACTTGGATGACCTCCATCGAGTTACCTGATAATTTGCCCAAGGTATCATTATCTACTAGTTTTCTTAGCACCCCCAATTTGAGTGTTGTTGACCTGTAAAAATGATTGATCAACTTGTAATGACTTATAAAGAGAACAGAAGACGTACTTTGGTCGCAAACCTCAACGACGTCAAAGATTCACTTGAATGCACTGCCAGCGGCGAAAGGTTCAAGAACATCTACAATTTCCATCAGCCTTCCGCAACGTTCCAGGCCAACAAGAAAATAGAACCACTCACTAAAGTTTTCGAACTCCCACTCAATGAATTTTGCAACAAATAGGTCAACTTGGAATTCCTATACGGCACATGCCCTCCATTCATTCCATCCGCCTTTCCACTCTTTTCCCTCTCGTGTTTATCTCCCAACGCAGCAATCACATCCCCCAACGCGCTCAAGCTCTTGTTTATATTTTGCGTCTCCTTTATCCTCTCCTTCTCTGGCAACCCATTTTGATGTGCGAAACTGACATTTAACCGTTCACTTCCAGCAAGATCAACTAAGTTCAAACAGCCGGAACATTTTTCACCTGTGCCACCTGAGAGAGGTGCTCCTGGTTCGTTGGATATACCAATGTGTGTGCCAGATATTCGGAGAGTGAAGACGGAGTGCGAGCGAGATGAACGTTCGTTAACGAGCGTTGCCGCAACGCTACGACGAGAGTGAGCTAGAGAGATGAGAGTGTGGACTTGAGAGGAACTAGTCAGAGGGACGGTGGTGACGTTGGTTACGCGCGTTGTATGTGTTTTGGGGTCATGCTTGATTTCATGTTTCACCTTATTGTTGTCATAGTCAGATTCTTTGATGAGGAGGTCGTGGATAGTTTCGTTATACTACAGTCAGGGCATTAATAGATCGAAGAGTAAAGTCATTCTCTGACGCACTATTTCGAGAAATTCGCCTTCAATGGCATATTCCCAACCGCGACTCTTCATCTCTCCTGCAATGCGGAAAACCTGCTCAACGGCACGAGGAATCATTCCCACCTGTTCTTCCTCCTAAAAGAACAAGAAACAAGACATTAGAATTAGATCTAATCATCTCACAGGAATAATCACCGGACCGCCCTGCATTGTCCAGCTCTTCCCACTTCCTGTTTGCCCATATGCAAAAACGCAGACGTTATACCCATCCACACAGCTCTGAATCAATAGCTCGATCTCTTCGAACACTTGTGCTTGTGATGACTGCGGAGGGAACACTCGATCAAAGCTGAATGTGTGCGTCTCCTTTCTCAAGGGTCCAGAGAAGGCTGGGGTGGATGAAGTTAACTGGATCATATTAGGCGTTTCGGAGTCGGAATCCGGGAATCTAAGGTCAGCACCAATTTCCTCGAGTTGCTCTCCACTGGAAGAAGCGTCCGCCGGTAAAATAGGTCGAACACGACAAAATACCCGAATATTGCCCTTAAGATCTTGAACCATGTTATGCAGCTTCCGTCGTACCATTTCTGCCTTTATTGCCCCTTGCTTAAGCTCTGACATTTTAACATCGCTGGCAGCCAGACGGTCCTTTGTATCTGTCAAAGATGCTTCTAGAGTCTCGTTTTGAGCCTTTATCTTCGAATTCTGAATCTCCAGGTCTGCAACTTGGGTTTCGAGTTGTGAGATCCTTGCCTCTCCCGTGCTGACTACAGCTCGTAACTGCGCAATGCATTTCGCCTCCTTAGATAGATCTTCTCTACACTGACGCAGTTCATCCACCACATCTTCCGTCTCTTGAACTCTCCTCTGCATTTCTCCTTCAAGTTCTTTGATTTCTTTCGCATGCTTTGTCTTCAGCTGCTCGATCTCATCGGAAAACCCTATGAGTTCTTTCCGATGATTAAGTTCAAGTGCTCGCGATTCTTCGAGTTGTGTAGAAAGTAAGGTATGTTGGGAACGCAAAGAGGCAAGATTAGCTCGTTCAGTGTCCAATTCTGCATCGATTGAATTGGCACTTGATCTCAGACCTGCATTTCGGCCAGCAATGCCTCGAGCGCGGCTAACGGAGTTCAACGATCTTCTAGCTGAACGCTGGGTATAAGAAGCAGTTACACTCCTTGTGCGGAGTGCCGGCCTTGTAATCGCCGGCGCTTGGGGTTTTGTTAATGGTTTTGGTAGTGTGTTACTGCCAGAGACGGTAAGGGCTCCATTGGTTACAGACTGCGTTGGCTGTAAAGGACGAGTCGGTCTTGATCTCCCTAGGGCTGCCATTTTCCTTCGTGGCTGTCCTTCTTGGACATTTGCTCCGTTCTCTGACTCTTCCTCGATTGAGTTGACTTTACGTTTGAGATTAGCCCGGGTAGTTATTGTTGATGGCAATGTAATCACTGTAGGCGGTGACATAGCGCGGGGCTTTGGAAGTCTTGACATATTTCATGAAATAGAGTCAGTGGTATGTAGAATTGGAATCAACTGGCCAGGACGCGTCTGATCACGTGATTCAACTTTTTTGGATTCAACGTTTCTATACGTTTAAACTAGTTCTAAGACGCGGAGGGCTAGATAGGGCCCAATGTCCTGGACGTGTCTACGGGAGGAATGGGTAGGGTGTGCGCGAAGTCTACGATTCAACTTTTAGTAAATCTCTGAATAACAATTTACCAGTCATTGGACGTGAAAAAGTCTGAGGCCCCAGCGTTACCCGTCCCTCGTAATATAATATCATATACCATGTTGTTCATGCTGTTTTGGAAGGGCTTGCCGCAACATTAGTAATAAATAATAGAACAACTTATTTTTGCGAAATTTCCTTCCATGCCTGGTCGCAACTTTAGGTGATATGGCTTCATCGCATGCTGCAGCCTTGAGGAAACTCGTATTTTCAGTTGACAATCCATGGTCTGGTCGATATATTGCGTCAATTAGATATTAGATCTCTATGAAAATAACACTGCACAGATACAACCGAACTAGGGATGAACCATCATCATACAGGCAACCAGCGAAGGAGCCAGCAGCGCCCCTATATCAGACATTCACTAACCATCAACAGGATATCACTAATACATTTGCACTTCTCTTATTGTTCCATCAAGCGGTCCCACTTGCTCATGCACGAATATCCATCGTAGTCTACCATGTCATACAAATCAGTTATTGGTATACGACTCCCGACATATAGGATTCAAAAACTCACCGAAACTTCGTTGAGGGTCACACGAGCATTTTCCCTCTTGCCAATTGTTTCCCATCCTCGGACAATGCGTATATGGATTATGTTCATAACCGATTTCATCCCAAAAGTGTATTCTTGATTTGGGAAGGAAGAGGGCGGCACCAATAGAATGTACAGGTGCGTCTCCCCATCGCTGTTTATGTCCAGATAATATTGGTGGTAAAATAATAAAAATTGACAGGATCATGTGTCAGTCAACTGGTTGAAGTAAGAAACCGATGAAGGCCTGTACCTCATAGTAGAATCCGCCTGTTGAATCAAGATATTCGAAGAATGTACTGTAGGCCTCGCCTCGCCAGAAGTCCAGATCCGCTATCTCGAAATTAGACCAGACTAAAGAGAATAAAGTTCCTTCAGAATCGTGCAGAAACTTTGAACCAGTGAGGATAATCTGAATGGATTACCATAACGTACAGTGGCAGAGATTATAGCTTTCGCCCGTGGTACTCATGAAACTTAGAGCGTTATCTTTCGCAATAAACTCAGGATGTTGTTCCTGGAACTCTAGTAACCACATGATGAGATCAACTTTAAAACAAAGAATATGAAAAACATACTTCGAACGTGCCCCCACAGTGTTGGAATTGTTGCCTCAAATTCATACATCGTAATTGTAAATGCTAACGTAACTTCAGCGTACAAATATCCCAGAGTTTGTTATCCATATAACGTACAATATGTTTTATTGTTGTCTTCCATAAAAAGGAACGGATCCTTATTAATGTCACAGTGGAAGTGAACGTCGGGCCTATCAAGTGCATTAGTCATGACCACGAATCATGCAATAACGCACTCAATACGCCAGTACCACCGGTATTTTTGCACCAGAGGATGTCGATAGAAAAACTAGACAAAACATTACAAAGTTCCAAACTCAGTTGACAAAAAAACAGCCAGAGATGCGGACGAACGCCAGAGTTAAACCGACACATGTTGCGGTATCTAAGCCATGCGTGATGAGTTGACACGCAGACTGGTTAGATTAGACTCACGATACACTACCTAGAGCAGAATTTGAGCGAAGAATAGAGATAAGAAAGGTCAAATACCCACCTCCGTATATGACATTACTTGCTACTAATTTGTTCCGATTTTCTGTGGCCTTTTCCTCATCAATCCAGTCTGGCTGGTACCAATGGTCGGGTGAGATCAAGCCAAATTCCATTTGTGCACTCGTCAACACTTTGACTCGCCTGGGAAGCCCATAAGCGTCGAATACAATCCCAGGAAGAGGTATAATCAACTCACGACTTGAACTCTTCTGTAAACGGGACTTCGTTCAGGAGAACGTAGGGATAATTGTATTTTCGGTTGAATCTATCCTCGACGTCCCGTATACTCCGAATAATGCCATCGAGGTCGGAGTTTCTGGCGAGAACAACAAAGGTAGCATTCGCTCTGCGATCCACCGCCAGATGTTCGTCTACTCCAGGACTCGGCGCGATGTCGGTGTTATCATGGGCTGAGATGTTATCGTCATTAGGTATGCCATTCAAATAGTTTTTGATGCTTGATGGCAAAGTCGCGCGACCATAGGATTCATGAGTGAACGAAAGGATGTAGTGTATAGAGATCTAATGGACATGGGACATGGGACCCTGAGATGCTTATTTGGGACACGGCTAAGAAATGAAGACTTACGATGCACCCGAGAATGACAAGCAGATACCGCACAGCAGCGTTCATGAGGCACACCAAGCAACGAGAGCAAGGGGGGAAAAAGGAGAACGGGATTGGCAGAAATAGGGAATTAGCCCAAGGAGATGCTCAGTGGAGCCGCAGCACTCTAGTGCCATCAAGACGCCAAGCCAAACATCGTCATAGAACTGTATGTTCTCCGACTTGCCGAGATGCCGAACATGAATTTCAAAAATTCCCGCTGGATGTCCAATGACCGCTTGTCTATGATACGACCTGGTTCTTGTTCTTGTCGACTCGATAACAGTTGAAAAAATGGCGAAACATCCTATGGTGCGAGCCATCCAGGACGCCAGCAAAGTCTGTAAGTGATTACATTTATTTTCAGGGTTCTCGGGGAGACTTTTATAGTCACGCATTATCAAGTACTTTGGCAAGGCTGATAGCCCCTTTGAAGCCTTGGAGAGAAAATCGAAAATAGCATTAGGGTGAACAACACTTGAAACCAAATTAAAGTAAAGCTTGTCATTTACAAGCAGTCCCACATATTCATGCAGTAGAGTATTGAGAACGCAAAAAAATTCGTGAACTGTACTATGATTTTCTATACATGAACTTATTTACTACAGGCTTATTTTCTCTGGTATGCTACCGCCTGTAAGTTGTTTTTATGTATCTTGCTATGCTGAGTGATCCTGATCAGCGAAACACTGATAGTAATATCTAGGTAGCAAAACTGATCTAAGATGTAACGAAGGAAGGTGGGGCACAACATACTCAGACTTATTAGCGAGCGTTGGTAGAGAGAAGG
>Ga0153924_1000778_pt1 | contig 18797 bp, 19 predicted proteins | sample TSNJ008MetaG_FD_104709 | JGI IMG/M metagenome (GOLD analysis project Ga0153924, IMG submission 104709) | Attine ant fungus gardens microbial communities from New Jersey, USA - TSNJ008 MetaG | ecosystem: Host-associated > Fungi > Mycelium > Unclassified | place: USA: New Jersey, Wharton State...
AGAGAAGATGACTCAAAAGAGATATGCGGGACTTTGTAAATAAGAGTAAATACAGAATGTGTATAAGTAGTGTACAGAAAGCAAACGGGAACTCTATTGAGTTCTCCTTGTCAACTCAGACCAGGAGGGTGATTAAGTCATCTCAGACTAAGTCACTACAATGTATGCCATTGAGGACAACATTGCCTTGGTTTGAAAACCTGCTATATAGAGAGTGTAAAATAGCTATTACTATTATATCAATAACATGGTTACAGCTGAATTTATTGCAGAGTTGCTTCAATGCATTCTTGTGAGTTTTGTAAGGGAACCCTATTAATACCACTCCTAGGATACTAGACTTACAGCCCAGAGCAACCCTGTACTTAATTAAATATTACTATGTAATATTTAACCCCCTTTAGCTTGACTTGGAGACTCCTGATCCTGACTAACAGGACTATAGGATCAGGAACATCTCAACAGTAGAAGTATATATACTGTAGAAATATACTCCAGGAGCCTTATTCTAATCTCTAAGAATTCTCCTAGAGATGAGTTGTAATATATTTAGGAGTATAATATTACTAAGAATTCTTCTGGAGTCTACTCTGCTTTAGTCACCTTTGTAAGTCTTGTCAGAAAAAATCAAAACAGAAGATGATTAAGTTAGTATTTTCAGTTGTAACCATTAACTCTATTTATTGATTGAACAACAGGCTAATCCAGCACTTATATGCCTTCCTGCACCAGGTCTCTATGGCACTTGGACCCAAGTGTACTCCCTCCTCACATGTCTAGTCTCTCAGATTGGCTGGAATGAGCTCTTAAAAACACAGAGCAGTATATTTGTCATAGAAGAAGAATACAGGATGTAAAAAGCTCAGACATACAAAAAGCATTCATATCACCTGGGGCTATTCCTGCTCTCCTTGTGCTTTTAAAGTACCATCAAACTCATGGGATGTTGTTCTTGCCAACATGTTCAAGTGGTTGACAAGCCCAATTGTTGGTAATTCCCTAGCTATACATTAGTATTTTTCTTGTAAATACTCCCAATAGAAACTATTCAAGAGAGTATGCAAGACCAAATGTGGGAAGATGGGGCTTAGTCAAATTTTTAGGTAATCAGTCCCATACCCTCTCTTTTCACTCAAATTCACTTAACTCACTTAAAAATTCTACAAAATTCAGATAAATTCATAAAAATTTCGAAAAAAATTGTAATTTACTTCCTTTTTTCTTCTCTTATTTTAATGGAATTAAAAAAAATTAATTTAATCATCAAAACCCTCCTCTTTTCATATTCAACCCAAATTGGATATGTAGGAGAGAAGCAAATATATACAAATATACAGTGATAGTACCAGCTCATCGACTTCTCTGTCTTTGATTGGTAAATAAGCAGAGGGCAATGTTTAACCCTAAACAAGCTACTGCTTTTGATACTATTCTAGAGTCTATCACCAACAACCAAGGTTGCCTTTTCTTTATTCATGCTGCTGGTGGTTGTGGAAAGACTTTTCTTTGTAATACTATTGCTGCTGAGGTTAGAAAAAGAGAACAAGTAGCACTATGTATAGTATCATCTGGAATTGCTACTCTTTTGTTAAATAGAGAAAGAATATCTCACTCACACTTCAAAATTTCTATTTCTATTCACAAGGACTCTATAGCTGGACTCAAACAGAATAGTTACATGTTTTCAGTCATCCAGCAGACTGGGGTTATTATTTGGGATGAAATTCCTATACAGTACAAGTATAACATTGATGCTATTGATTAATGCCTAAGAGACTTGCTTGAAGTAAGTGATTACTTGCATTTGAAAGCTATTGAATTAACAGATTATCTAGAATGATTATCCATTTGATGGAATCACAGTAGTATTTAGGGGGGATTTTCATTAAACTTTGTCTATGGTATCTAAAGGAATATGTCAACAAGTGGTGGCAGCATCTCTCTGCAGAGGAAACTTATGGAGAAACATCAAGTTTCTTTATTTTAGACATAATATGTACTTGGGCCACTCTGAAGCTAACAATCAATATACTCAGTAGTTGCTGGAAATTGGTGCTGGATCAACTGTAGATGATAATGAGATGATACAAGTTCCTCAGTCTATAGTTTGTGCTAACCTCAATACTCTCATTAATAGAATCTATCCAGGAATTGGCAACCCAAGAGTTCAAAACAATCAATACTTCTTGGATTGCATTATTTTCTGTTCTAGAAATGACAAGATACATAATATTGATGAAGCTATCCTTCAACAGTTCAATCCAGTACCAAATACAGAGGTCTATATATTGAGAAGTGTGAACTCTGTGTCTGAAGAAGATGGAATACACCATGCTTATCCTGTAGAGTTTCTTCAACAGCTCAATACTGGTAGATTATCTCCTGCTTTACTCTGCCTCAAGGTTAGCTGTCCAGTTATCTTACTGAGGAACTTGGATCCAGGAGAAGGACTTTGCAATGGAACAAGAATAGTAATATTGAATGTGAGGAGAAAGGTGCTCCAGTACAGGATTATCAGCAAAGATAGAAGGTTTCAAGAGAAGGTTGTATTGATTCCAAGAATCAGGTTATTACCTAATGAAGAGACATTGCCTGTGCCACTCAAGAGACTTTAATTCCTGGTCAGACTGGCCTTTGCTATAACTATCAACAAGTCTTAAGAACAGTTAGTAAAGTATGTGGGAATTAATTTGCAAACATCAGTGTTCTCCCATGGACAACTTTATGTGGCCTTTTCAAGATGTACTTCACCCTTTAATATTTCAGTACTTCTTCCAGAGCAGAGCCAAGAGAGGAGAAGAACACTTAATGTAGTATATCAAGAGGTATTCAATACTATTAGATTATAGATTGTATATGTATGGACAATGGACTTGAGATTGATTTCTACTGTGGTTTGAGAAACATTATAGAGTGTACATAAAGTTGAAGAAGGGAGTGTAGCAGACTGACTTTAACATATACTTAATCATTCAGAATTAGTAGAGGGTTCAAGCCAGGCCATAGGCCTGGATGAAAACCTCATCACAATTACACAGTACTTGATCAGTTCTTCAGAGAGATGGGTCAGCAAAGACGGTGCTATCATGAGGAAGGTTTGAGTGACTTGATGGGCAGCAGGTGGAGTGTTAGCAAGCAAGCAGTCTTCGTGACACTGAGTTAGGTATCAGCCAGTCTGGTCAATTGACGAGATGTTGATTTATATATGTATATCTTTGATTAAGTTCCGCACGGAATTGTGAGAAAGACTAAACCACGTGTTGGTTCGAATTCAACCACTAGAGTTAATCATTGTAAGTCCTTACATGTGTTGGCAGGGCGGTATCTTTTATTTAAGGCGGCATCTTCTCTCGCTGCCCACGGAACTTCTTCATGAAATTTGCAAGCATCTTGAACCCTCTGGTATCTTGACCTTGCGACGTGTACGAATACACATTTTCATGAAAACATTGCTAATTGTTGAATCAGGTCTGCAGATTGTTGCAGTAATTGACTAGGTCGAAGATTGTGTGGTTGAGTCTTGCAAGGACCATGGAAAGTCAAGTGGATATTGCAAGAGCTGATGAACCCTTGTCAAGTTATACTGCAGAAGAGCTCGAAGATTGAGTGATACGTCGTTCCTAGGTTACAAGGAACCTAAAATATGAGACAAGCCTCGATTCTCCCCATCGTGCAGCCAAGATCAGACTTAGCCCATACATAAGACTGATACCAGGAGGTCGTTGGCTACTCCGGGCTCGCAGAGCTGACTCGCAGTTTAAATTGTCGTACATTGACCTTGATTCTAAGGCCTTAGAAACCACAGTCTTGGTGACCATTGGTAAAAGTGAAGGAGTATGCGACCCTGTGGATGAATTTGAATGCCGGATAGTACCAGAAGCTCCTACATTGACGTTCCGAGTGGTTTTGTGGAACCCGTCCTTTATTGAACCATCATCACGTAAGTCTGCAGATAGTCTGACAACGGCAGTCTCGCTGATGGTCATACAAAGCACGTAGTGGACGAACACGAGTCATGGTTTATACAGTATCAATGACTGGCCATGGATCAGCAGCCAGACTAATTGCAGAGCCTTTCCGATTTTTCCACGGAAGGTTCCCAGGTGCTGAGTGGAAGGCGACCCTTGACAGAACTCGTTTCATTCAACTCAAGTATCCCGAATTTGGTTCCCGTTACTGTTACATCCCTGGGATGTCCTTCCAAATGCCAGTCTTGGAATACACCCAACCAGATTCAGACTCAGTTGAGCCCATCACGGTGAATTTCACATTGACAGATGTTCCCATTGTACGTGTTTCATCGTTCATTCTATGCAGCTGATCCACACTCCCGTTAGCTGGCGATGGAAGTACTTCCCTGTGATAGAGTTGCTCTCATGGGCCAGCAAAGCATCACGATCTTCCCCATCCCCAATGTCAAAGATTCTGAAAGTGCTTCGTGGGCACCGTCTCATGTTCTGGATCTGGAGAAATTTCCGATGGATTATACGATATTTCGCTCTTTTCATGACCGTGAATTCTCGATCATTGTTTTCTTCGGATACACTCATATCACTGCGGTCCGAATAGTGCATCTGAACCTACAAGAATCCCGTATCATACCTCTCGCTTCACAAGATCCGGGAAATTTGCCTTTGTCTATGGTAGGACTATCTAGAGCTATCATAGGACCAGATAGCAGGTTTAGTAAGATTCATTTGGTGGATTATGATTGGGACATGGCTTCAATTGAGCAACCCCATATCCATGTCACTGAGAGCATCGTAGAGGTGCCTCACATGTACAGATCAGATCTTATAGCATACAGTGAGGACACTGGGCGCCTTGTATTATATAAAAGAAGGAATTACACAGTGTATGTATATGACCCCTTGTTATGATATATTCATCTTTTTATCTATATGCATAGGATGATTGTAATTAGAATACTGGTAATATCAAGTGCAGTGCTCATAGGGCCCAATGATGACCAATGAACCATGTCTCAAACATACGCGATAAGTAACCCCATCCGCAACACATTCTAATGTCAACTCCTGCATACAAGCCAATATCACCCATCCAGGGAGCTTGTGCAGGACTCGGTAGCCGACTCTTGACCTGATTCGGTTTTTGTCTGAATTTGATTTTTCTGACAATTCGATCCATATCATATTGGACTCAAAACCACGCATATCCTTACTTGTATTCAGTTTACTTCCCTTTTCTATACTCCCCAATCATCGCTTCAAGCCTGGTATCATTAAAAAAGTCGGGCGAATTCTCAGTCATATTTCAGCCGTTCGCAATTTAGCTGTAAATATTTTTTTCATGCTCAGTTGGGTTAAGATTGTTTCGAGACTGATTCACACACCATAAATTGTGATCACGCCTCGACTGACAGATACGATGGTTAAAGAAGATGATTCTCCTGGATTTTTCGACCAGGGCGCGAGAGGAATACTAATGCCTCAGCTGAGTGTCTCCTGCCTTGCTCTCCCGTATCACTTAGGCGTCTCATTCTGGATCTATCTACCATCAGGTCACTTTTACAGAGTTTGCCTTTTGCTCCAGAGTCCAAATGCAGGGTCTGATGTCTTCCCTTTACATCTATGTTTTGTGTCTCTGAGTCAATATACCTCAAGGACTACGTATCCCCTATTGGATACACCACAGAGGTCCACCGGGTTGTACAAAGGGTTCTGTACAGTGTACCACAGTCAAAAGCGTCTGCTTGGATACTGACAATGGCGCAGATGATGTTAGGGCAATGGTTGATGATTGTAGTGTACTGGCGGACTGAGTTGACAAGCTGCATTGCACGGCGGTTGAGGCCGCGGAATCAAGTGAGGGAAGGAATGTCTAGCTGCAACAGGACATCGACGATGAGTTCTACGGGTAGCCTATCGAGCTGTACATCATCCAACGTATTGTCGAGGATATCCTGCGCTAGACATCCGCGCCGCAGTAGATTATTTTTTTCCATCGTCAAGCAGCTTTGAGGCGAAAATTTCAGGTTTAGTATGGCCCTCCGTATCTTAGCACTTTATTGATAGAAATCCAAAAAAAACTATGACACGTGATGTAATCGTGTCAATAGAACTGTTGTAGCTATGCTGCCAGTGAGTGCCAATTCGTTCCATCCATTAGCAGATTTAATTTGTTGTGTTTATCTTCAGAACTCATTGGAAAGCTCAATGATGAATCTCCATAGCTGCTTTTATTACAGGTAGAGGATTGGACTGTCTGTTACGAGTCGTACAATCGCTGTTCTGCAACTAGCAGCATTCAACCATTGACATAATTGTCTTCTAATTATCAGCCTCCAGCCTCTTCTGACCATGGATTGACAGTAAACCCGCTCAATTATCCGAGCTTGGGATAGTTGTGGGACTGGGAAGAGTTTTCGTGACTCATGAGGCCGTCTGGTCGAATGGGAAATCGCTGATTCCATTCATTGATTGAATGATAGGCTGATTCAGCATTCATATGCCTTCCAGCACCAGGCCTTTCCGGTTCTAAACCCCGGGCGTACTCTCTCTTCACACGTCTAGTCCCCCAAATTGGCTGGGACGAGCTTTTGAAAGCATGGAGCAGCGTATCCGTCATGGAGAAGAATATCGGATGCAAAAGGGCTGACACACAAGAAACATCTACGTTAGATGTGAATGGGTGAGATATCCAATATGTATGGTGATTTACGAAGATAAGACTGTTTCCTATCCCCGGCGGGTAGATGATAATGTATCGACGAGTATGGTCTCGTCCGCGACTTCGATTGGACTTGGGACCCACTATATTGAGGATACCATACGGAAGAGGCGTATCAGCATTGTTTGGATACAGCCAGGTATGTATATTCTGCTTTCGCCGCCGCAATCTTTCCCGCATCCGTCTGATCTATCATCGATCTAGGTATTAACACCGACTATGAATTCAAGAGGACAATTCAAACCCCGATAGGAGTTGCTATGCACAGTGCACTGAGATGATCGTGCGTTCTCTCCTTCCTTGCCTCTTGTGAGTACAATCTGACATTGTGAAGTAGTATCTTAGTCCTACTGTGTGGGATTTCTCTCAACTCAGTCATTTGCATGGGTAGTGTCTCATGTCCTGCATCTGACCCATGCAATACTACTAGATCGATATTCCTGCCTCGATGCCCAGCACCAGATTTGTAGAGATACATAAGACGGGTGATACATAGCAAAACATAATAGGTCAACTGCCCAAGTCTTTTGCAAATTTGCAAATTCCACTTTAATAGAATTGACCCATAATGTTTTGGTATGTCTCACTCGTCTTATGCATCTCTAGATAATTTTGTGCCCTGAGTATCAGGGCCAGTATTTTTTCTTTTTGGATCTAGCTTGTAATGAACAATTAGTATTGCACAAGTGAGATTAAGAATCCAAGGAATGGTTTCTTCTTTCCCAGCCTATGAAGCCTCTGAAGTAAATGGGAGATTGTTGGACAGACGATTTGGGGAACATTGGACTAATAGACTCTGATTCGACCAGTAACCTGAGTTACACATTCAATGCCATATTATTCTATCTCTCATCAATAAGATTCTTATGGCATAACGTCAAGGTGCTTGTATCTTAGCAAATACTCACTGCTTCCAGCATACCATCTTTGATGAGTACTGTCTAACACAAGTTGAAGCATATATCTGTTACATGGTATTCCTGAGATATCAACCAATCAGTGAGTTAGCATCTGGTTGTGATCTGATATCTCAATGAATTTTGAGCCCATTGACACATACTTAGAAAAGGCCTCCAGAGCACTTAGGCCTAAGCATATCTTCTTGTGTATCATCTGAAAATGCCTTGGGGTCTGTTATGTGATATTTGCATTACCAGAACATCAACAATGTTGCAGTATATTTTTTGTCCAAAGCCCTAACATACTTTTACTACATTGAAAAGATCTTGTAAAGATCTTGTTTGTATCAAATTGGAGCTTCGGCAAATTTTCTCAGCCATGTCAAATATGGAAGAAAATGCTAGTACAATCGCAATTGCAATTAGGACTACAGAATAATCTCACTTATGCAATGATTGGTTAGTACATGCTAGATCCAAAGAGAGAGAAATACTGGCCCTGACATCCAAGGCACAAAACTATCTAGAGATGCATAAGACGAATGAGACATATCAAAACATCATGGGTCAATTCTATTAAAGTAGAATTTGCAAATTTGCAAAAGGACTTGCACAGTTGACCTGTTATGTTTTGCTATGTATCACCCGTCTTATTTATCTCTACAAATTTGGTGCTGGGCATCGAAAATATCGATCTAGCCGTATTGCATGAGTCAGATGCAGGACATGAGAAGTACACTACCCATGCAAATGACCAAGTTGAAAGAAATTCCACACGATAGGACTAGGATACTGCTCCACAATGTCAAATTGTACTCGCAAGAGGCAAGGGAGGAGAGAACGCACGGTTATCTCAGTGTACTCTGCAGTGACACACAGCAACCCTCATCGCAGTTTGAATTGCCCTCTGAATCTATGGGTTGTGTGAATACCTAGGTCGATGATGAACCAGATGGGTACGGGAAAGCACAAGACGGAGGCAGCGAGAGCAAAATGTACATACCCGACTGTATCCAAACACCGCTGATACGCGTCCTCCATATGGATATGGTATAACCTTGATGTCCTATCCCATTGCAACACGCAACAAGTCGAGTCTTTAAATGAGCCACTTCAGCGGAGAATTGTCCACACGCGGAGATCCTGAGCATGTATCTGTACTGATCAGGACGAGCGGCGTGCAGGCGGAAAGACACATACCTCATACAGAACCATAAACAACTCCAACCACGTCTCGACAATCGCTTGTTGAAAAATGCCTCTACTGTCGAACCAACTGCAGCATCGAACACAGTTGATCCTCCTTTCTCTTTCCTAGCCGCAGTTTGAACAGGTCTCTGTATCCCCGTTCCCTCGTACTCTCTTGCACAAGCTCGTTCCCATATTTTCTGCATGCCCGACGGATGGCGTCTCTTGTGCCTCCTTTTTCCCTCTGGCAGTTCGGTTTTTGCACGGTGCGATGGCAGGAGAATCTTGGCAGCAGGTAGGGAATGATGCATGTATTGACCATTGATTGTGAACATGGGACATGAATTTAGAGTAAACTCGTATTGACCGAGGTCAATATACAGATCCGTCAACTTTTCCCAAGTGATGAATTCACTAGGCGCACAATTGACCGCTTGACGAGCCAGCCTGACAGCCCATTCCAACTTTCCTTTTGAAGGCAGAAAATCGCACTGTGCATGAAGGACGGTGTGAGATTGAGAGGTCTCCTGGATATAATTTGCACAGCTTTAGCTTCCTCGTCTGCTATCGGACCCGTTCATAATACAACTTCTGCCTTGCGAGCAGTGATCTTTTCGCAGCAGGTTGACACCTCCCACTGTCTGCAATATTCCGGCGATAAGGTGGTTTGAAACGACAGATGCCACATGTATCTCGGGATCTCAACTAACTGTCATCCTACAATGTGATGAGCATCTGTACCAAAGCGCACAGTTTCAAACACTTGCCTTTATCTCAGCTGCCTGTGGGAAACGTAATTCGTCTTCAGGTGTAGTGATATGATCAAGCTTGGGACATGCGTCAAGATGATAATCAGGATCATCAGAGTAGAGAATCATTCAAAGGAGTGCTGCGATGTGTATATCTGGCATTTCTGTGTACCTATCCAAGAAACCTGAACTCCGATTACTTTCACCGTGGAGATCGACCACTTCTGCGTGGACTCCCTTTGGCCGATACGTACATTGACTCGCGAGAATGCATTGTAACAACTGCGCTACAAGTTCAGCTGTGATCACGATACTAACAGATATATTGATATACCAGTAGCAGCCATTCCACCCTTTCCATGTAGCAGGTTTTGAAACCAAGGCGATGTTGTTGTATACGACACAAAGTGGTATGACCTTGACTGCAATGAATATCAGAGTGCGATTCTGTGCGTGACAAATAGTACGTGCCTCTCATTGTCTGGTCTTCCCAGTACTTTCGACTATACGACACAGGTCAGGAGGTCGAGTTCACAAAACGTTGCTGTCAACTTTCTCTCTCGTCCTTCTGCCGATGAGACTAAGCACAGAGCCATATCACAATCCTCAATTGAAAGAGACATTTATATACCCCAACAAGTAAACCATTGCTAAGATGCGACGAGGCGAAATCGACTTGTTGGAGAGAAATGGGCGTGGGAAGTTTGGAGGTTGATGTTCAAGATAGACTTCGTGATTATGTTATCGCCATCCGGCATTCCTCGTTCACGACGACACCTCCTCTTGCTTCCCATTGAGCTTCTTCTTGAAGAGAGATACGCAAGTAATTGGGAACCACTGATATCTTGACCTTGCGGCGCGTGCGGATGCTTAGTTTCATAAAGCCATCTTGAATCAGGTCCACAGGCTACTGCAGCGAATGACCGTGTCGAAGATGGTGTGGTTATATCAAGCGATGATCCTCGAAAGTCAACCAGACATTACTAGGGTTGATGTGCATTTAGCAAGTTATCCTACGGAAGAGCTCGAGGAATGTGTGCTTTAGCAGTCTTTGGATCAAAAGGAACCTGGATTCTTGATTAGGACCAGATTTTGAACATTGCTTCTCCAAGGTATAGCAACAAGATTAATACCAGGAGGCCATTGGTTCATCTCTGCTCGATTCGGGAAGGAACTCATACTGTTGTACATAGATCTCGATTCTGAGGCTCTAGAACAACGAGTGCTGTTGACCGCTCTCACAAGCAACAGAGGATATGACGTTGTGAACCGCTTCAAATTCTAGATACTACCAAACGCTTCTACATTGACGTTCCGAGTGATTTTGGGGGATCCATACCTTGTTGTTATGCGACCAAACATTTCTGTGAAATTATCTTTCACTTTCTTTCCTACAAATGCCCTTACAAAATCAGTACTCTTCATTCATGCTTTTTTTTTTTACAAACGAAGACTACCCCTATCACTAGATCTACTGGAGGCAGAACTGCGTATGGAAGTAGCATGACTGGATATAACTATGTCCTTGTGCATAAAAGAAGAGTAGGGAAAAACTAACGATAAACTCGAGAGCAGAACTATTTATGTAAATCAATCAGTGGATACATATGTTCGAACGCAGTTTTTTTATCTCGACTCAATTAATAGGAATTTCTTGAGCATCTTCTTGAACATTTGTAGGTAGCCCGAGTTGTATTCTGACGGTCAAAAGTCCATTGTTCATCTCAGCTTGAATTTGTTCGTGCTAACGACGAGGATCCATCAACCATTGTCACTTTAGAAATTAGAAGAATATTATACTCACATTCAAATCAGGCGGGACAACAAATGTTCTTGAGAATTCCCCAAATTTCCTTTCCCTCTTGCACAACTCTGGGTATAAACTCAACACCTCAGCTGTTGGAACAGGTAATGGTGACTCCAAGATGCCCCGAAATTTGAGGTATCTTATCCTACCATGTCGAGCCGTTACCAATGATATTTTCATGTCTTTCTTGTCGACACCCGGAAGTTCTAAAACAATGAGATATATACCGGTTTGGGGTTCAAAGTGGGTGTCGGCTCTGATCAGGTATTTCTTCTTATGCTGTTCGGTTTGCAACGAACTAGATGTTGATTGTGAGAGGCTGATTGAAGAATTTTGCGGCGGTGGGGCATGCAATGATGGAAATTGTTGCAATTGGGATTGTGCAAGTAGAGTACTGCCAACATTTTCGGATCCCAAATTGAGTGATATGAGAACAAAAAATTAAATCACGGGTAGCAGAAAGAGTTTCATACCCGTCAACAGAACCAGGAGTGCTCATCACAGGTGAATGTCTAGCAGATGGTGTCACAGATGTAGAAGTAGAAACTCCTTCGCTGAACAATGTAGATGACAGCGTTGTTGGAGGAATCGGGTTATGGTGAACAAATCTCAATGGCCTCGGAGCATTTCTTATACCAGAACCAGGACCAGAAGAACTCAAGCCGGGGGCTGGACTTCGCGGATGTTGATAAGGGTTTGCAGATTGGGACTTCGAACGTGCAGAACGTATAACCTTAGAAGCTTCAGTCACTTGTTGTGGAGTAGAAATCTTGGTATTGCTGGCATCATCACGTTCAAGTTCAAGTGGCTTGTCACCCAGGTCAACGAATTGGAAAATTGAAGACGACAAATACTTTGATGGCTGTTCTTCTTCGGACGACTGTTGCTGCTGAGACGACAGAGTTAAGTCTTGCTCATGCTCAACAGTCTCCCACAGGGGAAAACTATCAATAGGGGCGGAATAATCATCAGCAGTTGATTCATAAAAATACGACATGGCAGTTGGAAGTTGACGGTAGAAATGTACCTTCATTTTATATGGCGCGGAGCGGTCACATACAGTCACATTCCCGCCCTAGCGCTCCCGAACAATCAATGCAACGCATGCAACCCGCCAAATTAAATTACACGTAGTGATGCGCCTCCTGCCTAATTTGGATAACTTCTCCCGACCATTGTTATATGTTTTAGCCTAACAATGTGATTCCAAATTAGGATGATACAGTAAGTTACTAACAAGCAACAATTATCCTCTTGTATATCTTAGTATTCAGGCTCAACGAAACCGTTGCTCTAATTAATTGTACTTGAGGCTGCCTGCTCGACTCCGCTGTGCCAACTGGCCGGTCTCTGCAATACGACTGCCGCCACGCTCAAGACCCACGCGATGACTAGTGGATCCACTTGGGTTACTAATCCAAGGATTTGCAGATTCAACGACACGACTCGCGCTACCTCTCCGCGTGAAAGAGTCTCGTCTACTAGCAGGTTCAAGAGGAGAGTATCCATTCTGATGAAGTGTTGACATAGTGGGGGAACCGACAGAAGAAGCGAGGGAAGGAGGTGGGACAGATGGATAAGTGAGAGTCTGAGGAGCTACCATGGCATGATGGATAGTCCAAGATTCGGATGAGCCAGGACTCGTTATACTTGTATTTGCGCTGATATAGCTGGCTGGATTTGTTGGAACGACAGGAGAGAACGGGAAGGGCGACGGGGAGTCCGCTGATGAAGGCGAATGCGAGAATGGTGTACTAGTTTCAGAAATGTTGTTATGGGTGGGGCGACATAGTTGTGATGCAGGACGGGGTATGGGGACACCGTTTGTCACTGGTCGTGATGGTCCTGGGGAAGGGTAGTGAATGATGGAATTAACAGAGGTAGCACTTGAGACGGGCTGCGACAGAGGCTCTGAATGATGTCCTATAAGGTCATCGACAGGTAAACCCAGCTATGCTATCACGTCAGTCTGCATCCAATAGACAAGTGGAAACAGAAACACGGACCCTGCGTCGACGGTCGATGAGTTCCTCACGGTAGATGTCGTTAAGGTGAGTTGCACGAATGTAATTTCTTTCTGCACTGAGGAGCCGATTTCTGAGCCGCTCGTTCTCCTGTCTGAGCGTCTCGAGCATGGTTTCGAAGGACAGATAAGTAGGCTCCGGCGGGGAACGAAAGGTCAGTCTGGCTTCAGGAGATATGCTAATACCAGTTGTTCCAGAGCCATTGTTCTCCCGCAACGCTGCCAGTTTACGCGTGAGGCAGCTCACATGGGGCTTTGACTCAGCCTCAAGGGTATTGTCTAGGCCAATTTTGTCCTCGCGTAGCTAACGCAAGGTTGAGGATGAGGCGACTGCATTTAAAAGAAAACAGACCTGTTCGAGTTTGCGGAAAAGCAGATAGATAATGTGCTCTTCCTCGGCGTCGTACTGAGGATTGTAAGAGGACATGCACACTCTGAAAGAAAAGAGATCCGAGCATCTCGCCGAAACTCAGCGGTCACATGTTGAGCGCTCTAAAAACTATCAATCTTCTTTCACTTTCTCAAATTGTTCGTGTCCAAAAATCAATGAACCAAGTAAGGGGATGGCTATGTGGAGATATACCGGTCGTATTTGTATAGGTGTCAGAAGGCATTCGTCGACTTTCATAATATCCCGTGTTCTTGATTCAATCCATTGTCTTCCCACATCTATCGTTCTTTCTCGTGTCTCATCGTCTTGGGACATAGGCTTGAAAAAAAGGTTTTGTTCAAGTGCTCACATAAATACAATTACAAAAGTAACAGAAAAGGAAGATATGGGTGCCAAAGGAACGCATACGGTTGATACGACATCGCGGTTACAGAACATCCGTACGTTGATGAGACAAGGCGATGTGAACGTTGATGCATATGTTGTACCAAGTGAGGACCAGCGTGAGTGCTTGGATCTTCCTCTCTCTCGGTGATCTGGAACCCACGATCTTACTAGATTCAAGCGAATACCTGGCGGAATGTGATGAAAGAAGAGCGTTCATCTCTGGATTCAACGGGTCCGCCGGTATGTTTCTTGATATAATGAATCACCTTGTTTACTGACATATATGACCAGGATGTGCGGTTATCACACTTACAGAAGCCTTTCTGTTCACCGATGGAAGGTATTTCTTACAGGCAGAGAAACAGCTGGATTCGTATGGCCTATTCTATGATTGAGGTTTGTTTAAGCCTGAACGATTTTGATGTAGCAACTGGACGTTGATGAAGCAAGGACTTCCTGGTGCGTTTTTGCTGGGTCATATATACTTAAGACATTTCATGACTTTTGTCAGATGTACCGACATGGCAAGAATTCTTGTACAAAGTAGAATTGCCTTTTCCAAGCGTCATATCACACCATGCTGAAAGTTTCATCGACAGAAATTGCCAAAAGGTAGCAAGATCGGTATCGATGCCAATCTGATATCTGTTCGTACGTAACGCAATGCACCTTTCAGGTTGAGTTAGTCTGATTATGTGCGATATCGTAGAGGATGCAGAGTCCATGACCAAAGAACTCGAACCACTTGGCTCGAGCCTAGTATCTATACCCAACAACCTTGTAGATGAGATTTGGACTGATCGACCAGCGAGGCGACTGAACACGGTTTTCCATCTGGAGGAGAAATACTCTGGTGGGTAGAGATTCACAAAGCTATTTTGACTTGACTTGATTGGACCTAAGGCGAATCGCCTGTTGATAAGATTGCCAAAGTCCGAGAGGAAATGAAGAAGAAGAAAGCCGAAGCAGTTGTAGTCACAATGTTGGATGAAGTAGCGTGGCTTTTCAATCTTCGTGGTTCAGACATCAATTATAATCCTGGTGAGTACTCAGATATCGGTGAAAACTTCCCGAAGATATAATACGAAATGCACAGTGTTTTTTTCTTTCGCAATTATAACGGAAGACAAAGTTGTTTTGTTCATCAATGCAAATCAAGTGAACCCAGCGGCGCATGAATACCTTGACAATGTTGTCGTCATCCATCCCTACGAGTCTTTTCTTCCATACCTCAAGGATTGTGCAAATGAGTTACAAACCGACAAGGACAACGTACGTCTCGTTCATCTTATTCTCTTTTCTTTTCTTATAACGATTCACCTAACTCCGTCCAGAAAATGTGGATCGGAGAGCGAGCTTCTTTGGCAGTTGCTGAAGCTATCGGCAGAGATCGCTACTTCAGTGCCCGAACACCACTTACCGACCTCAAAGCTATCAAGAACGCTATTGAGCTTGAAGGATTCAGGCAGTCACATATCAGGGATGGTATTGCACTTGCAAGATATTTCGCATGGTTGGAAGCACAGCTGAACAACGGTGTTGTATTAAATGAGAGCCAGGGCGCTGATCAGTTGGAGAAGTTTCGTTCGTCAGTATTTTCTCTCTTCACACTTATTGAGAAGTGTAGCTGATTGGAGACAGAGAGCTGGATTTATTCCAAGGGCTTTCTTTTAATACAATTTCATCGACAGGACCTAATGGGGGTATGTTTTATCGATTTTTAGACACATTTTCAATGTGCTAACTGATCTGAAGCTATCATTCATTACTCGCCGGACCCCGTCGATTGCGCCGTTATTGACAAGAATCAGGTAAATCTCTTTTATAATTTTAAATAGCAATGAAAGTTCACCAAAACTTCTGACCAGATTTATCTTTGCGACTCCGGAGGTCAGCACATGTAGTTCTCAGAACTTTCCTGCCAACATGTTTACTGGTCAATAGCACAATTTTTGGATGGAACAACTGACGTTACTCGGACCTGGGTATGTATAACTTGACCTGACCCCGCTTGTATTGATGGTTATTTTTGGAAATAGCATTTTGGTACACCAACTGCAGAAGAGAAAGTAGCATTTACCAGAGTATTGCAAGGTCATATTGCTATTGACACAGCCATTTTCCCTACCGGAACGACTGGTTATACAATGTAAGTTAGCCTCAGTCATCTAACAATGTTCTTGGTTAATGTACGTTCTTAGTGACTCCTGGGCAAGGAGGTATCTATGGAAAGATGGACTTGATTATCGGTAAGCTCATTATTACGTCACAAAGATAAGATCATTTCAATTCGTATCACAGTCATGGAACTGGTCATGGTGTTGGTCACTTCTTGAACGTCCATGAAGGGCCTCATGGGATTGGTGTACGAATTGGTATGGATTCAATGTTCATTTTGTCTTATTCTTGTGGTTGATGTGTCACAAAGTCTACACCAATGCTGCTTTAAAGGCCGGTATGACTGTTTCGAATGAACCTGGATACTATGAAGATGGAAAGTATGGTATTCGTTTGGAGAACATTGTCCTGATCAGGGAGACGAAGACGCCGAATAACTTTGGCGATAAAGGGTATCTTGGGTTTGAACATGTTACAATGTATGATCCTTTTCAGTTCCCACTTTTTTCATTAAATGAATTTGTTGCGGTATAGGTCGCCTATTCATAAGAAGCTTATTGATCTCACGCTGTTGAATGTTGAAGAGAAGAAGTGGGTTAATGATTATCATGCCGAAGTTTGGGAGAAAGTTTCTCCACATTTACAGCATGATCAAAGGGCGCTGGATTGGCTGAGAAGGGAGACGACTGCATTCTGACTTTCTGTACATCAATCAGCTGTTGCTTGAATGATGATCTATCTGCCGAACACTAAGAAGCGATGGAATGTGCTTTTGAAGGCATCAGATGAAAGATGCCCGTTATTGAGGCAATGAAAAATCCTGACATTGTCAAGACAGCTGCCATTCTCATGATCACATCTGGCCCAATGTGCTGGATATCAGGGAATCTGTCTGCAGAGAATAAGATAGGAATAACCAGGGAGGGACTTCGATTAGGCAGATGGATTATCCCATCAGTTCCTAGCTTCAGGTACTTTATCGGACATTAAGAGGTCCTTGTATAGGTGGTTAAAAGGTCATTGGATGACTTCCTATAGATATGACGTCTAGGGAAAGTCTGGGAAAACCTAAATTTGGCATGGGGCATTCTCAGAAAATCTGAATACCCAGTTTTCTCTAAGATGTTTTGCCGAGATGCTAGGCTTAAATTTAAATTTATCCGTTCTCCAGATGTCATGATCTGACAAGGGATCGGGAGGACTTTCCTAGATATTCCTTTTATGGATAGATGGACCAAAGTTACATACTATATTTGGAACTTGCCTTCATATAGGGCTTATTTACAGTTTATTTTGACAATTTCATCAGCGTCCAAAGGCCATACAATGAAGTTTCTCCCCAGGGGATTGCAGGCCAAAGACAGTGGGAGTCCCAATCATTGTATTTGTTTCCAAGCCAAATGATAGAAGCTTTGAGTCACATTGCATGTGAAGTGAACATTGTAAACAATAGTTCTTAAGGACTGCGCCGCAGGGCGAAACACACGGGTGACATAGTAATGTCAGGGACTGTTGCTAGGGAATTTGCCCCGACCAAAATAATTTTACACTACACTCCTGGATTCTCTCAGCATTTCTATGGGAAGTCGTTCACTATTACTTTTGATCTTGAAAATCTCCGTCATCACAAAATGAATGTATACGGTTGTGAACAATGGCCATTGAAGCGAATACTAAAGGGTCTCTCGTACTAGCATCGCCAATAATGATAGAATGATATGTTTTTTATCGTAATTGATGGCAGCATTGAGAAGTTACTGAATTACTCGACAATTATTATTGTATTTCGACTGCCTTCACTGTCTATGTATCCAAACAATTTTTTCACTTGCCTACCTTCAACGACAGCCTCATCTCCTGGGACCATTTCTCTTGTGACATACTTCAAGAACCACCTGCTCATCCATCAACCCTCGCAACTAATTAATACAGCCTTAACATACCAGCATGAAGATGTGATCATACAAAAAGGTAGGGCTAGCTAGATGATGTGATCGAGACAATGTGATGACAATGTGATGAGGTCCCCAGATCATCACCGGCCCGATCTCTCGGGACTTGCGGCCAATTGTTCACGCATTACATCCCTGAACCACCAGTGCCGAATTTATCTACTGTCAAAGAATCTGATTGACACTGAAAGAATTCCAAACAGATTTCCTGACATTTGGCGTCCGATGATAGTACGCTTTAAACCTCTCACGCGATAGTTCCGGACCGTCGTGTATCCGTCAGGATGTTTAAGATCTCCAAACGCATATTGGAAAACGTAAGGAGATTCTTTAATAGCGCAAGTTGTCTATTCCAGAACTTTTGTCTGCTCTTATGACCTGTGTTGTTCTCTGCATTTTATTCAAGATTTGAGTCACTCTTCGACGATCCCTACATCGTCCGTATCTACGAATCCCCTACTCTCTGAATCTACCACAAGCAAGGTCCAAAAAGTCTATTTCCGGCTCATGATCAATTATTCTGCACTGAAAATGAGTGTTTGTCAATTGAACAAATGCGGCACTTCTTTGATGAAGCCTTGCCGTGGCGTCTC
>Ga0153924_1000780_pt1 | contig 18745 bp, 14 predicted proteins | sample TSNJ008MetaG_FD_104709 | JGI IMG/M metagenome (GOLD analysis project Ga0153924, IMG submission 104709) | Attine ant fungus gardens microbial communities from New Jersey, USA - TSNJ008 MetaG | ecosystem: Host-associated > Fungi > Mycelium > Unclassified | place: USA: New Jersey, Wharton State...
CGTTGGCCTGCCCCGACCCCGACACCAGCACCTGCACGCTCGGATCCGACGAGAACGCCGCCGACGCCGTCAACGGTGCAACCGCGAGATCCACCTCAACCTGGATCGGATCCCCGACCCGCTGCCCATCAACCCACTGCTCGACCTTGACCGACTGCTTCCCCAACTTCAACCCAGTCAACCCGAACGACCAGGACCCATCAGGCCCCGCCTTCGCGTCGAGCTTGTCATTGAGGATGATGTCCGCGTTCGGCTCCGCGCGACCCTCCAACGTCGCCGTCCGAGCAGCAACATCCACCGAACCCGCACGCACCGCACCAGAGAACGAGGCGAATCCGAAGCTCTCCGCGAACTTGACCTTCGACCCGCCATGGCCATTCGAATCGAAGTGCACGTGCGTTGGTCCGTAATAACGCAAGGACGAGTTCTGCTTGATGTTGCGGAGATCGCCGTAGACGTAGCGGTCACCATCGACGCGCCACGAGGTTGCGCCAGTCGCCTGTGCGTCGCAGGAACCCAGAGTGGTTTCCAAGCTCGAGGAGACGAGGCACTTGCCCGACGTGCTGTCCCGCAGCAGGCCCGTGGTGGGATCGAACTGGAACTTCATGGCGCCACTGCGAGCGGCTGCGGCACTGGGGTAGATCGTCGTGAACAGAGATGATCCCACCGAGCTGACGCCGACGAACTTCGATCCGCCGTCGACGTCGAAGACGAGCTGGACGTCCGTGTTGCCGAACGCGTTCGTCGAGGATGTGGGGGCGGCGGTCGCGGCTGCGGTGCCGAAGCTGAGGCCGGAGACGACGGTGGCCGCGGCGAGACCAGCCGCGCCGATGGACTTCAGGGCTCGAGCCCTGTTCTTGTGAGACATGTGCATCTTTCAGGACAAGCCACGCGACGGCGGCTGTGCGGGAGGGAAGCACACAAGCGACGGCCTCGCCGTCGCAGTATGCACATCCAGAATATCACGTGACATACCAATATATGAACGGCGATACCAACTCGAGACCTGCTGTGAGTTGAGTGCGAACGACGCAACTTTGCCCGCCCGCGATTCGAGGACGTAGTTGACGTCGAAGTTCAAGTCCCCGCCCAGCTGGGACCACTTCCCGTCCGCACCGACGTAGGTGTCGATGATCGTCCGCGGCGACGCAGTCTGCGTCTTGACCTGCACACGAGCACCCGACTCACCAGTACCCGAGAACACGACCCGTTTCGAATCAGGCTCAACCGTCGACCCATCCACCGGGGTGTCGATCGACAGCGGCGCGGTCGGCTTGCCGTCCGCGTTCAGGGTGACGCTGGCGGTGGTGGTGTTCGCACCCTTGCCGAGCTGTTCGACGCGGAGTTCGTGACGGTCGTCGTCGAGACCGTTCGTCGTGGTGATCGAGTACGAACCATTCTCGACCGTCTGCTGGCCGAGGAGCTGCTCTCCCTCGTAGAGCTTGACGACACTACCGGTCAGACCAGCATCACCGACGGTGACCTGTCCACCGTCGTGGTGCGCGCCGTCGACCGGGGAGGTGATCGTGACGGCAGCACCGTACTGAGCATCGACGTTCGCCGAGCCACCGTTGTCGTCGCCGATCTGCTGCGTGACCGTCAGCGACTGCCGACCACCGGTGTTCGGCGCGTCGACGGGGATCGAGAAGGCGCCCGACGGACGGTCCGCCGTTCCGGAACCGATGATCTCGCCCTTGGCGTTCGTGATCGTGATCGTCGCGCCGGCCTCACCCGTACCGGTGACCGTGGCCTTCTGCGAGAAGTCCTCGTCGAACACGACGTTCAGGTTCTTGAGAGCGCTGTAGCTCCGGCAGTTCCGAGCGTGGGTGCCGCAGAGCGTGGCACGCTCACCGCTCTGGGTGATTCCGAGATCGTGCTGATGCTGTGCGATTCGCTGCCTGCGGGACGAGGCCGAGTCGTACGGCCCTCGGTGCCGGTCGGTAGGGTTGCGCCGTGCCACCGGACTTCGCCGACCTCTTCCGCCGCCGCACCGACGACACGGCTGACCTCATCGCGATCGACGGTACCGATCGCTTCATCCTCGACGAGGCGCCGCACGTGCACGGTGATGCGCTCCGCCAACCTGGCGGCGTCGCGGTGGTCGACGATCGCTACGGCGTCCTCACCCTCGGCGCGATGACCGTGCACGGTGCGTCCGACGTGCGGGTCGTGCAGGACTCGCTCGTCGGCGTCCGCGCACTCGAGGCGAACGCTGGCACGTTCGGACGGCGAGGGTTCCACCACCCGGCAACGCTCAAGCAGGCCTTCACGGACGTCCGACTGGTCCTGCTCCGGCTGACGAAGTCGAACGACCGACTCGACGAGATCACCAGAGCGATCGCCCGGTACGCCGCCCCGGACGTCGTGCTCCTCTGCGGCGGCATGACGAAGCACATGTCCCTCTCGCAGAACGACGTCCTCCGTCGGTACTTCGGCGACGTCACGGCATCACGTGGCCGAGGCAAGTCACGGCTCCTCGTCGCCACCGATCCCCTCTCCGCGCAAGCCGCGCGGGCCGACACGACGAACCCGTGGCCGCGTTCCGTGCACGTCGACGACCTGGGCATGACCCTCGCCGCCCACGGCGGGGTGTTCGGTGGCGCCTCACTCGACCAGGGCACCCGGGCACTCCTCGACGTACTGGACCGCGCCGTGCCGACGGCACGGACGGCGGTCGACCTCGGCTGCGGGAACGGTGTCATCGCGGCGACGATCGCGCGTCGGCGGCCCTCGATCCGCGTCGTCGCGACGGACGTCTCGGCGTCCGCGGTCGCCTCGGCACGGGCGACCGCCGCGGCGAATGGAGTAGCGGACCGGATCGAGGTCGTCCGGAGTGACGCCGGTGACGAACTCGCAGCGGGTTCCGCACAGCTGATCCTCTGCAACCCGCCCTTCCACGCGGACACCACGGTGAGCACCGATGCCGCCGAGGCGATGTTCCGGAACGCGGCCACGATCCTGCAGCGCGGCGGCGAGCTGTGGTGCGTCTGGAACTCGCACCTGCGCTACCGCTCGGCGCTCGAACGGTCGGTCGGCCCGACCCGGCAGATCGTCCGCACGCCGAAGTTCACGGTGACGGCGTCGCAGGTGCCCTGACCGCCGAAGCGCGACTCACCGTCGGTCGAGGACGAGGTACTCCACGACGTGCGTGTCCTGCCCGGCCGGGCAGGGATCTGCGCTCCGGAGGACGAAGCCCGTCCAGACCGGACCCTCGCGCTCGAGCTCGACGTAGATCGGCAACCGTGCCGTGCTGGACTTCCGCGGGGTCAGGAGCACGGCGGGAGCACTGTGTTTCGGCCGTGCGAAGCGCACCCGCACGAGGTCCGCCGAGGCTCGCTTCGAGTGGCGCCACCACACTTCGCCGAGCAGGTCCGAGCCGGGCCCTCGGCTGCTCCGCTCGGCCCATCCGACAGCGGTGTTGCCGGGTTCGGGTGACTCGACGGTCGGCGCGGATTCGTCGGTGCCGTCGGGCGCCGTGATCGCGGTCCCCAGTTCCAGCGCCCGGCCGACGCGTACGTCACCGCGGACATCGGCGTCGCGCGTCACCGAGAAGTCGCCGTGGTTCTGCGTCGCCCAGTGCCGCAGGGCCGCCTCGTCCGACCGTTCGTCGACGACCCGTTCGACGCCCGACTGCGTGCGAACCGAGCAGCCGAGGACGGTCGCGTCGAACCGGAAGGACTCGTCGATGCGGACGGCTGGTGCCACGCAGTGCGCGAACCGCACGCCGCTGGCGCTGAAGCCCCGGCCGTTCCCGGTCACGTGAACGGCGGCGACGCGGCTGTTCGAACCGCTGTGCTGGTGGAGGTGCCCGCCGACGATCGCGACCCCACCCTGCTGGTCACGTACGTCACCGCCAGGGCCCGGGACCACCGTCGCGTCGGTCGGGATCTGCTGCCGGTACCGGACGATCGGTGCGGGGGCACCCACGATCTGCGGTACGAGGAACGTCACGGCCCGGACGTTGCCGATGTCGATCAGCGCACCGCTGTTCAAGGCGACTCCGGGGGTGTCGAGCGTCGACTCGACGTGCAGTCCGGTGAACGTCAGGTTCGACACCCAGTCGCGTCGCGGATCCGTCCCGACGGCGAGGGCGAGCGCCGTGTCGGCGGATCGTTCGATGGTCAGGGAGTCGAAGACGACGAAGTTGGTCGCACCGTCCTCCGGCGATCGGACGCGCATCGCTGGCTGGGAGGAGGACCCGCACAGATCGACGAACACGGTCTCCCAGCGCGCGTTGTTGAGGGACCGGACGTCGATACCGATCCCCCGGAAGCGGATCACGCGCACGCGACGGAGTTCTGCCTCGAAGCCGCCGTCGACGGCGATCCCCGTCCGGGCGGCCCAGGTCGAACGGTCGGTCGTCAGCCCGGCGGTGCGGAAGTTCCGGCCGTCCACGACGAGGTCCTCGAGCACGGCCCCTCCTGGCGTTCCCGGGCCGGCGAGGGTGACGAGCGGCCCGCTGGCGAAGGAGTCGACGGCCGGCACGATCGTGGCGCCGCCGTAGGCACCATCGACGGGGTACCGGGACGAGCCTCCACCCTGGCCGACGAGCCGCACCTGCGGCGGCACCTCGAGCGACTCGACCGCGTAGATCCCTGGCGGGAAGAGGATCGCACGCGGGGCCGCCGCGGCGCTCGCCCACTCCAGGGCGGAGCGGAGTGCCGCGGTGTCGTCGTGTCCATCGCCGCGTGCTCCGAAGTCGGAGACGGAGCGATCGGCCGTCGGGTGCTGTGTGACCGGAGCGGCCGTCGCAGGCTCCGCGTGCGCGGCGACCGAGGCGACCGCGGCCAACGCGCTCCCACCTCCGATCGTCAGGAGGGATCGTCGGCTCGGACGCCGGATGGCAGTGGGCTGTTCCATGCGACCACGATCGCGGTCGAGTGACGTCGATCCCGCATTGTGGTCATTTCGTATGTTGATATATGAATTTCACGTGTTAGCATTGAGCGGCCGGAGATGCCGGCCAGAACTCCAGGAGCCACCGTGAAGAAGATCCTCAGCACCTCGATCACCGCCGTCGCCGCGCTCGCTGTCCTCGCCGGGTGCTCGGCGACGTCGGAAGCGCCGAAGAAGTCCGAAACACCGAAGCCGAGCTCGACCGCGTCAGCTGCGGCCAACAACGTCTGCAAGGACGGCGTGCTCACCGTCACCGACTCCGCCTCTGCGAAGAAGGCACTCAAGCAGGGGTGCGACACCGTCTACCTGCTGACCAGCAACGTCGAGCTGGAGCTCGGCGAGGTGCAGAACCTGGGCATCGAGGGGAACGGCAACACCGTCTCCGTCGCGTCGATGTCGTCCATCTACGTCATGGGCAAGGACAACACCGTCACGTTCGGCGGGAAGACGCCGGACACGAAGGGCGTCGCCGAGGGCAACTCCGTCACCGCGAAGTGACCCCGTGGTCGGGTGTCCGCGCAGGCGCGGCCCGCGGGTGCCCGACCACCGCCGTCCCCCACCGTCCCTGATCAGGAGGGCTCATGCTCGGCTTCGCCATCCTCGCGGCGGTCATCCTCGCCGCAGCCTGCTCGTTCCGGAGCCTCACCGTCGCCGTCGTCGCCGCCCTGGTCGGGTACGTCGCCGTCCCGGAGGTCGAGGTCTGGACCCTCGCACTCCCCGGGGTGGGCGGCGTGAACCTCGGCGTGCTCGTCGTCGTCGTCACCGTGGCGCTCCAGCTCGTCGTCCGGGCCCGCACCTACCTGTCCGACGTCGTGGCCCGGCCCGGGATATGGATCGCGTTCGCGGTGTGGGTCGCCGGTGGCACGATCACGAACTTCATCGCGTCGACGAGCAGCTCGGCACCGGGGGCGTGGATCGAGATCATCGTCGCCCCGCCGCTGGCGTACCTCTTGCTGCAGCGTCTCGCCGCCGAGGCCCCGAGCGGACGTCGAACCATTGCACACGCCGTCGTCGTCATCGCCGTCGTCGAGTGCGTCGTGGCGCTCGTGATCTGGTCCGGTCTTGTGGAACAACCCTTCGCTGCGGCGCACGGGACCTTCAGTTACTGGTGGGACCCGGAGTTCAGCAGGGCACTCGGCACAACCGACCACCCGCTCACGCTCGGGGTCGTCCTGCTGGTCGCCACGGCGCTCCTCGGCACGATCCGTCGCAACGTGGTGGTGATCCCGGCCGCCGCGCTCTTCATCGTGACGATCCTCGTGACGGAGTCGCGCGCCGCGCTCGCCCTGGCGATCATCGCCTTCGCGCTGGTCCTTGTGCGACGGCGACTGCCGTTCGTGGCGACCCTCGGGCTGGTCATGGCGGCGGTGGCTGCCCTCGCGACCGTGCTCGTCACCAACCCGGAACTCACCACCGGGCTCTTCACGAAGCTCGGCGACGACGACGGATCCGCGAACGCCCGCCTGCTCGGTCTCGCCGCAGGGGTTCCGCTGACGTTCGCCGACCCCGTGGTCGGTGGCGGTCAGGGCGCCTCGTTCGAGATCGCCCGTTCCGTCGGGCTCGGCACGAGCTTCGAGAACCCGCTGATCATGCTGGCGCTCGACTGGGGACTCGTGGGCACGCTCGCCCTCGTCGTCGCACAGGCGCTCGCGCTCCTCCGCACCCTGCCGAACGGTTCCGTCGTGGATGCCCCGGGCGCAGCCGTGGCTGCGGGGACGTCGGCCATCGCGTTCCTGACCTTCAGCTCGTACGCACTGACCGGCGGCATGATGATGTTCGCCTGGATGGTGTTGGGGCTGGCGATCCACCGGGAGCCGACTGCACGAACGGAAGCAGTATCCACGACGCGGACCCCGGTCCGAGCGTCGACCAGCGGGGCTGCGCTGTGAGACGACACGGCGTCGACACCCTGGTGAACCTGGTGGGGAACACCTTCGCACCACTCGCCGCCCTGGCGACCGCGCCGATCCTCGCACAGGCGCTCGGCACCGTCGGCCGCGGCGAGTTGGCGGGCGCGACCGCGCCGCTCCTCCTCGCCGCGAGCTGCGCCTCGCTGGGCCTCCCGTCAGCGGTCAACCACTGGGTCGCACGGCACGCCGGCCACAGCCGACGCATGCTGGGCATCGCAGCGGTGGCGACCGCGGCGATCGGCGTGATCGTCACCGCGGCGATCGTCGTCGCCGGCGACGCCTTCGCCGCGGGCGACCCCGAGCTGTCGCGGCTGATCTCCGCCGCCGCGCTCGCACTCGTTCCGAACCTGCAGGCCTCAGTGCTCCAGGCGATCGCCGCGGGTCGGCACGCCTGGCGCCTGGTCGCCCTCGAACGCGCCGTGACGAACGGTACGAGATTGGCCGCGCTGGCCACCCTCTCCGCCGCGCACGCCCTCTCCGTCGAGACCGCCGTGCTCGTCATCGCACTGACCCCCGTCATCGGCGCGGTCGTCTACCTCCCGCTCATCGTCCGCCCCGTCGAGCGCGTCGACGAACGTGCGCGCATCGGAGCGGTCCTGTCGTACGGCGGTCGCGTCTGGTTCGGCGCACTCGCGGGCATCATCCTCACGCGGATCGACCAGACGCTGATGATCCCGCTGGCCGGAGCGGCTGCCCTCGGGGTGTACGCACTCGCGGTGAACCTCGCCGACATCCCCCTGACGGTCGCCAACGCCGTGCGCGAGGTCACGTTCAGCCGCCAGAGTGAGCGGGTCGACCACGAGGTGCTCGCCCGCTCGTCACGCCTGACCGGAGCGGCGGTGGTCCTCGCCTGCGCCGGCATCGCCGCCGCACTCCCGTGGGCCGTGCCGACCCTGTTCGGACCGACGTTCGAGGGTGCCGTGCCGGTGACGCTCGTCCTGCTCGCGGGCTGCGCGGTCTCCGTACCGGGCTCGCTCGCGGGTGTCGGCCTCGCTGCGGCTGGTCGTCCGGGCCTCCGGAGCACGTCCCTCGCCGCCGCCGCCGTCGTCAACGTCGTGCTGCTGATCCTGCTCGCGCCGGGGCTCGGAGCGATCGGGGCCGCTGTCGCGACCCTCAGTGGCTCGCTCGTGTCGAACGGCTTGAACCTGCTCTTCGTGCACCGGGTGTCCGGTCTGGCACCCGCAGCGCTCGTCGGACTGCGCCGGGCCGACCTGAGGGCGTTCCGTCGTTCGGTATGACCAAAATGGAATATTACTATTTCACATGTTATGCTTGAGCGAGAAATCGTCGAAGGGAACGGCATGGACCTGCAGGAATTCATCCGCGTCATCAGGACGCGTTGGGCGAGCGTCGCCCTCGTCCTGGGGATCGGCATCGGAGCCGCGGTCGCCGTGACCGCACTCACGCCCGTGACGTACACCGCGAGCACGACGCTCTACATCTCCGTGCAGGCCACCGCCGGCAGCGCGACCGAGGTCGGCCAGGGCAACAACGCGGCACAGCAGAAGACGCGCTCGTACGCCAACGTGGTGAAGAGCGCTCGCGTCCTCGGACCGGTCATCAAGGAGCTCGGGCTCGACGTCACACCGGCCACCCTCGCCAGGAGCATCACCGCGGGGACGCCACAGAGCACCGTGCTCCTGACGGTCGCGGTCAGGGACCACGACCCAGAACTCGCGGCGAAGCTCGCGAACGCCATCGGTCGGAGCTTCACCGACGTGGTCTCGGACAGCCTCGAGAAGCCCGTCGGTGGCGGAACCAGCCTCGTCCGCATCGAGACGACGGACCCGGCAACCGTCCCGACGCAGCCGTCCGGCCCGCACAAGACCGTCAACCTGGCGGCAGGGCTCGCTGGCGGACTCATCGGCGGCATCGCGCTCGCACTCCTCCGCAACGCCTTCGACACCCGCATCCGGCGCACGAGCGACATCGGGACGATCACTCCGGCGCCCGTCCTCGGTGAGATCGCCTTCGACGCCAACGCCGCGCGCGAGCCGCTCATCGTCCGGAAGGACCCCCGCAGCACCATGAGCGAGGCGTTCCGCGGACTCCGCACGAACCTCCTGTTCGTCGATCCCGACGCCGACCACGGCAAGACCATCGTCGTCACCTCTGCCATGCAGGGCGAGGGCAAGACCACCACGACCGCCAACCTCGCGCTCACCCTGGCCGAGAACGGCGCGAAGGTCGCGTTCGTCGACGCCGACCTGCGTCGCCCCCGGGTAGCCGAGGTGATGGGCCTCGAGGGCGCCGTCGGGCTGAGCGACCTGCTCATCGCCCGCGCGGAGCTCGAGGACGTCGTCCAGCCCTGGGGCTCGGGGGCGCTGTCCGTCATCCCCGCGGGTGCCACGCCCCCCAACCCGAGCGAGCTCCTCGGCTCGCAGGCGATGCGCGCCCTCATCGCCGAGCTCGAGAGCCGGTTCGACCACGTCCTCATCGACTCGCCGCCACTGCTGCCCGTGACCGACGCAGCCATCCTCAGCAAGCTGACGGCAGGCGCCATCGTGGTCACCGCGGCCGGTCGCTCCCGGCGGCCCCAGCTGAAGCGTGCACTCGAGGTGCTCGCCGGACTCGACGCTCGCGTCCTCGGCATCGTCGCGACGATGGTGCACCGGAAGAACAACTCGTCGTACGGCTACGGGTACGGGTACGGCTACGGCGACACGTCGGTCCCGACGGCACCCGACACCGACGGCGGCCGCGCGGGGCGACGAGCGAAGGTCGCCCACGCACGCTGACCCCGCAGCGCGTCCGCCCGCGCCCCGGTCCACCGATATCCTCGGACCGTGCGATGGAGTCGATTGGGATGGCCACAGGCGGGGTACGTCTCCCTCGAAGACGTCGACGGCTACGCCGAGTACCTCTCCCGCCTGGTCTCCGACGCCCCGCCGTCCGTCGCGGCGCTCGCCTCGGTGACGTGGCGCGAGGCCCGCATCGCCGCGTGGCGGGTCGAGGAGACCGGCAGCCACGACACCGCCGGGGTCGACGACCAGCCGACGCGTTCGGTCCTCGCGACCGTCGTCGTCCGGAACGACGAGGTCCTCGACACCCCGGACGGCCTCTGGCGGCGCTGGAACCACGCGGAGGTGACACTCCGCCTGACGCGGGCCGTGCTCGACCCTCAGGACACCGCACCGCTCGACGTGCTCGCCGGCGACGTGACGATCTCACGCGGCGAGATCGCACACGTCGACGCCGACGTCTGGGAGCTCCGCCTCCTGCTCTCCCCCACCGGCGAACTCGCGGTGCACTTCCGGGACGTCACGATCGAGGTGCGACCGGTCGACGAGGACGACTGGGTGCGCCTGGAGCAGCGCGCGCCGCACGGCTGGCACGGCCCGGTCCCGGACGGCTGGGTCGACTGGGCCACCCCCGCGGTACGCGCAGCGGCGCACGGAGACGTCGGCGGGCTCTCGCTGGCGCTCGACGGCATCGGCACGGACCCCGCGGGCATCGACGAGGTCGACCCGCGCTGGGGCTTCGCCCCACTGCACGCCGCCGTCTGGTTCGACAACCGGGGCACGACCGAGGCGCTGCTCGAGCGCGGCGCGGACGTCCGGGTCGAGGACGCCGAGGGGCGGACCGCCATGGACATCGCCCGCGAGCGCGGCTCGCGCCGGGCGGAGGAGATCCTGCTGGCCTGGTTCGACCGGCCGGCCAACGACACGACGCACCAGGGCGACTGACTGGAGGCGCGACCCACGTGATCACGCGTGTCGCGCCTCCAGGATGGTCGCGTCCTCAGACCGTGAGCGCGTTGGCGGCGGCGACCCGCCCGTACCAGCGCGCCGAATCCTTCGGTGTCCGGGCGAACGTCACCGGGTCCCACGACACCAGGCCGAAGGTCGGGCGGAAGCCGGACGCCCACTCGTAGTTGTCGAGCAGCGACCAGTGCTGGTAGCCGAGGACCTCGATGCCGTCCTCGATGCAGGCGTGGATGCCCTCGAGGGCGCCCTGCGTGTAGGCGATGCGACGGGAGTCGTCCGCGGTGGCGATGCCGTTCTCGGTGATCATCAGCGGGACGTGGCCGGAGAGTTCCCACGCGCTCCGGAGTCCGTCGGCCGAGGCCTCGGGGTAGAACTCCCACCCGGTCAGGGTCGTCTCCACGTCGTCGGCCACCGGAACCGGTCCGGAAGCGCCGATGAACGTGCGGGTGTACGCCTGCACGCCGAGGAAGTCGTCGCCCGCGGCGTTCTCCAGGTACCAGTCGTCGCGCGGGTACCCGTACTCGCGGAGCATCTCGTCCGCGCCGGGCTCGCCGGTCGACTTGAAGGCCTGCGTCGCGATGGTCCACCCGGACTGGAGGCCCGACACCTGTCCCAGCACCTCTCGCGACCGCTTGTGGCTGGCCAGCAGGGCGTCGGCGACCCCGAGGTCCGGGTTCGGCAGTCCGTAGGCCACCAGGTTCGCGGCGTCCTCGCCTCCGGCGAGCATCGCCGCGATGTTCGGCTCGTTGATCGTGCAGACGTAGCGGACGCCGTCCGAGACGACGGGGAGCGCGGCTTCGGTGTAGCGGGCGAACAGGTCGGCGGCGTCGGGGGCGCGCCAGAAGCCGTCGCGCTCGAACCAGCGCGGCACGGTGAAGTGCATCAGCGTGACGATCGGCTCGACGCCGAACTCGTGGCACGTCTCCACCATGCGGCGGTAGTGGTCGACCTCCGCGCGGCTGACGAACCCGCGCTCGGGCTCGATGCGGGCCCACTCGATGCTGAACCGGTAGGAGTTCAGCCCGAGGTCGGCCGCGATGCGGATGTCCTCGCGGTACCGGTGGTAGCTGTCCGCGGCGTCACCGGAGGGCTCGACGATGGTGGTGTCGGGTTCGTGCTCGTGCACCCACCAGTTCGAGTTGACGTTGTTGCCCTCGATCTGGTGCGCGGCGGTGGCGGCGCCCCAGAGGAAGCCCTTCGGGAAGTCGAGCGTGGTGATGACGGGGTCCTTTCAGTGGGCGTTCATGTCAGTGCTTGCTCATGAACGTGTCGAAGACGGCGAGCGTGCCGAGCGGGTTCTCGACCTGCGGGCCGTGGTAGCTCTCCGGGATGACGGCGTAGTCAGCGCCGAGCCGGGTCGCCATGTCGTGCTGCCACGGGATCGGCCAGGCGCCGTCCCAGATGCCGTGCGCGACGAGCGTCGGGAGCCCGGTGCTCGCGAGCGCGGCGGTGTCGTCGGTGGTGTCCTCGAGGATCGCGGCACCGGCGAGCACACTGAGCACGCTCGTGTGGTCGAAGCGCTCCCGGACGAAGCGCGGGTCGTCGGGCAGTTCCTCGTCGGGGCGGCCGGCCCAGAGCGGGTTCTGCGCGTCGAAGAGCGCCCGGTTGCTGCAGGTCTCGGCGACGATCGTCTTCTCGGCGGCCTTGCGGTTCGCCCAGCCGTGCGGGCCGGAGCAGAACAGCGTGACGTCGCGGAAGGACGACGGCGAGGCGATCGCGGCGGCGCGGACGATGACGCCGCCGAGCGAGTGCCCGATGAGGTGCACGGGCGCGCCGTCGTCGAGCAGGGCGGCGACGCGGACGACGTCGGCGGCCTCCTGGTCGAGCGTGTACGCCCCGCGGTCGTCCGGCGCTGCCGAGTCGGCCTGGCCGCGGCGGCTGATCGCCACCGCGGTCCAGCCGGCGTCGCGCAGGAGCGGCATGAAGGTGCGCCAGTCCTCCTTCGAACCCGTGTACCCGGGGACGATGAGCACCGTCCCCTTCGACGGGCCGAACGGGACGACCCGGTAGGCGGTCAGCCGGCCGACGGGCAGGTCGATGCCGACCACGTCGACGTCGTCGGGCGTCGGCTGGTGCCCGAACGCCGCGACCGAGGGGAACGCGTGGAGGCTCACAGGCGACCCTCCGCGAGAGCGCGGCGCGGGTTCGGCACCGCGTCGAGCAGGTCGATCGTGTACGGGTCCTGCGGGTTCTGCAGCACCTCGGCCGTGCGACCGCGCTCGACCACCGCGCCGTCGTGCAGCACCATGATGTCGTCGGTGATGAGTCGTGCGCTGAGCAGGTCGTGCGTGATGTAGAGGAGCGAGACACCCCACTGCTCGCGCAGGTCCTCGAGGAGCGCGAGCACCCCGGCTCGGAGCGTCACGTCGAGCATCGACACCGGCTCGTCGGCGATGATCACCTGCGGGTCGGACGCCAACGCACGGGCGATGACGACGCGCTGCCGCTGCCCGCCGGACAGCTGGTGCGGGAGCTTCTGCGCGAACTGCTCCACCGGGGTGAGCCCCACGGTGTCGAGCAGCTCGAGCACGCGGCGTCGAGCGTCCTGCCCCTTCAGCCCGGTGTAGTTCGCGATGGGCCGGGACAGCGTGTACTCCACCGTGTGCAGCGGGTTGAGCGCCGCGTACGGGTCCTGGAACACCATCTGCACCTCGGAGCGGAGGTCCTTCAGGCCACGCCGCCCGAGCTTCGCCACGTCGCTGTCGCCGAACCGGACCGTGCCGGTCGTCGGCTTCTCGACACCGGTGAGCAGCTTCGCGATCGTCGACTTGCCCGAACCGGACTGGCCGACGAGGGCGAGCGACTGCCCGGGCTCGAGGGTGAACGACACGTCGCGCACGGCCTGCACGGGCTGCTCACCACGACGGGGCGCCGGGTACGTCTTCACGATGTGGTCGACGACGATCGGGTTGCGGGCGGCGCTGCGCTCGCGGGACCCGACCGTGCTGAACGACGACGTGGTCTCCTGGCGGGTGGCCGCCGGGTCGCGGAGCGACCGATCGGGGAAGCCGGGGAGCGAGACCACCTCGGCGCGCGGGTCGGCGTAGTGCGACAGCAGCATCTTCGTGTACTCGTCCTGCGGGTCGCGGAGGATGTCCTTCGAGCCGCCGTCCTCGACGATGCGCCCCTCGTGCATGACGAGCACGCGCTCGGTGGCCTCGAGGACGATGCCGAGGTCGTGGCTGATGAGGACGGCCGTGAAGCCCTCGGACTGCTGCAGCTCGATGATGGTGTCCATCACCGCGTGCTGCACGAGGACGTCGAGCGCCGTGGTCGGCTCGTCGAACACCATCAGGCGGGGCTCGAGCGAGAGCGCCAGGGCGATCGACACGCGCTGCCGCATGCCACCGGAGAGCTCCCCCGGGTAGCGGGCGAGCATCGCCGTCGGGAGCTTCACCTTCTCGATGAGCTCTTTCATCCGGGCGTCCCAGCGCTCGCGCGGTACGTGGCCGTGCGCCTTGAAGACGTCCACGAAGTGGTTCCGGATGGTCCGCACCGGGTTGAGCGCGTTCATGCCGGACTGCAGGACCATGGCGAAGCCACCCTGGCGCTGCTGGCGGAGTTCCTCGTCGCCGAGGTCACGGATGTCGTGCCCGCCGAAGAAGATGTTCCCGCCGTTCGTGCGCGCCGGCGGCTTCTGCAGCCGGGTCAACGCGTACCCGAGGGTCGACTTGCCCGAGCCTGATTCGCCGACCAGGCCGACGAACTCACCCTTCTTCAGTCGGAACGAGACGTGGTCAACGGCCTGGACGGCCGTCTGGCCGGCCGATTCGTAGACGACCGACAGGTCGCGGACGTCGAGCAGGACGTCCTGCGTGGCGCTCGTGGAGTCGGACGGGAGGCGCGTGGCGGCGCCGTCCCGCGCCTCCAGGCCGTCTGCTGGTTGCGGTGCACGCGACCCGCTCATGCGGTCTTCTCCTTCTTCCGGCGCGCGCCCTCGCGCAGTCGCGGGTTGGACACGGCGTCGACGCCGAAGTTGATCAGGGTCAGGCTCATCGCGAGGAGTGCGATGCAGAGGCCCGGTGCGAACAGCAGGATCCACTGACCGGTGAGCAGCGCGTTGGAGTTCTGCGCCCAGTAGAGGATCGTGCCCCAGCTGACGATCGACGAGTCGCCGAGCCCGAGGAACTCGAGGCCCGCCTCGGCGAGGATCGCGCTCGTGGCCGCACCGAAGAACGAGCCGACGATGAGGCTCGTCATGTTCGGCAGGATCTCGCGGAACACGATGCGGGTCGCGCCCTCACCGGAGAACTGCGCGGCGGTCACGAAGTCGCGGCCGCGGAGGGACTGTGTCTGGCTGCGCAGCACGCGAGCGCCCCAGGCCCAGCCGGTGACCACGATCACCGCGATGATGACCGCGATGCCGCCGTTCTGCAGGTACGCCGCGATGACGATCATGAGCGGCAGGCCCGGGATGACGAGGAAGAGGTTCACGATGAACCCGATGACCTCGGCGATCCAGCCGCGGACGTAGCCCCAGCTGAGGCCGATCGCGACGGCGACGAGCGTGGACAGCAGGCCCGCGACGGCACCGACGAGCACGGAGATCCGGGCGCCGTAGATGATCTGGGACAGGACGTCCTCGCCGGCCGCGGTCGTGCCCATCCAGTGCGCCCAGCTGGCGTCCGCGCTCCGGGCGAAGCCGTTCTGGCTGGCGCCATAGGGGGCGAGGAGCGGGGCCGCGATCGCCACGACGACGAAGACGGCGAGGATGATGATGCCGATCCGGGCCTTGGTGTTGCTCCAGACGACGCCGAACTGGCGGGCTGCTGATTTGAGCTTGGACGGCGCCCGTTGCTCGTCGTTCTGGTTCTGTTGCTTGTCTTGGGTCCGTACTGCGACGGTTGCGTTGCTGGTCATCGACGCGTCCTCGGGTCCAGGACGCCGTAGAGGACGTCCACGATGAAGTTGGCGATGAGCACCGACACGGTGATCATCAGGAAGAGGGCCTGCATGAGCGGGTAGTCCTGCCCGATCACGGCGTTGAACAGCAGGTAGCCGATGCCCGGGTAGCCGAACACCTGCTCGACCAGGACCGAACCGCCGACCACGCCACCGAGTGCCAGGCCGAAACCGGTCAGGTTCGGCAGGATCGCGTTGCGGGCCGCGTACCGGATCGCCACGGTGCGGCCGCGGAGGCCGTTCGCCTCGGCGAAGGTCACGTAGTCGTCACCGAGGGTGTTGATCATCGCGTTGCGCATGCCGATGATCCAGCCGCCGAGGCTCGTCACGAGGATCGTGACCGCCGGCAGCACCGCGTGCTGCAGGGCGTCCCCGAGGAACGCGCCGTTCAGCCCCGGTGTCGTCGTCGCCGAGTAGGCACCCGTGGTGGGGAACCAGTGGGCCACGTAGCCGAGGAAGAACAGCAGCAGGAGCGCCGTCCAGAAGTACGGGAACGTCGACATGAACGAGCCCGACAGCGTCGGGAGCGAGTCGAGCCACGTCCCGCGCTTCCAGGCCGCGCCGACACCGATCAGGGTGCCGAGCACGAAGGCGAGGATCGTCACGACGCCGACCAGGATCAGCGTGTACGGCAGCGCTCGGGCGACGAGGTCACCGACCGGCTGCGGGTAGAACGTGTAGCTCGTGCCGAAGTCGAGCGTGACGACCTGGTGCAGGTAGCTGACGTACTGGTCCCAGAGGTTGCCGGTCGGGACGCCGAGCTGCGCCTCGATGGCCTTCTTGGTGGCGTCGGTGACCGGGCCGTTCTGGCTGAGCTTCGCCAGGGCGGCGTCGGTCGGGCTGCCCGGCATGAGCCGCGGGAGCACGAAGTTCAGCGTGACCGCGGCCCAGAGGGTCAGCACGAAGAGGACGAGTTTCTGGAGGATGTACTTCACTTGGCTTCGTCCTGTTCCTTCAGGATCTTCTGCCCGGCGGCGCTGTCACGCAGTCGCAGCTTGGAGAAGATGAGCAACGGGGCCGAGTCGTAGTTCTGCGGCGCCATGTAGGGGTCATTCGCGCTCGGCCACCCGACGAACTTGCCGGTGTTGAACAGGCCCCAGAGCCCGCCGTAGTACATCCCGATCACGGGCAGGTCGTTGTAGACGACCTCCTGCAGCTGGTCGAGGATCTCCTGCTGCTTCGCGGTGTCCGTCGTCGCCTTGTACTCGTCGAGGAGCTTCTGCGTGTCGGCGTTCTTGTACCGCTCGTAGTTGTTCACCGTCGACTTGCCGACCGGCTGGTAGAAGTCGGTGCTGAGCAGGGAGTTGAACGCCTGGTAGACGTCGCCGTTGCCCATGCCGCCCATCGCCATGTCGAACGTGCCGTTGTTGATGTTCTGCTGGTACCCGGCGGGCTGCGGTGCCTGGATCGTCACCTTGATGCCGATGGCGGTCAGGTTGCGGCGGACCTCCTGCGCGGCGCGGAGCCAGTCGGAGTAGCCGTTCGCGGTCATGATGTTGATCTCGAGCTGCTTGCCGTCCTTGACGATCTTGCCGTCCTGGACCGTGTAGCCGGACTTCTCGAAGCTGGCGACCGCCGCCTTCGTGTCCTGCGTGACGACACCCTTGTTCGGGATGTCGTCGTTCACGTACTGCTCCTGGTTCGGCAGGATCAGCCCGGTCTGCGCCGCGGCCTTGAGGTTGCCCTCGGTCGCGGTCTCGGCGATGCCGTCACGGTCGAGCGCGAGCGAGATGCCCCGGCGGACGTTGACGTCGTTGTACGGCGCCTTCGTGAGGTTCGGGATCAGGCCGATCACACCGCCCGGCGGGAACCAGTACGTGTTCGTCTTCGAGGCGGCACCCCAGGTGCCCTTGACGTCGGAGATGAACGAGTACGCCCAGTCGTAGCCGCGCGTGACGGTGTCGAGCTGTGTGTTCGTCGCCGGCAGGATGAGGTGCTTGATGGCGATCTTGTCGGCCTGCCAGTACTTCGGGTTCTTGTCCATCGAGTACTGCTGGTCGGTGTAGTTGCCGAGCACGAACGGGCCGGTGCCGACCGGGTTCGGGTCACGCCAGGTGGTGGGGTCCTTGACCTTCCCCCAGTGGTTCTCGCCGAGGATGTACGTCTGGCCGATGATCGTCAGGCTCGGGACGTCCTCCGACTTGAGGTGGAAGACGACGTGGTCGCCCTTCCGCTCGATCGTGTCGATGTGCTGCCACGCGCCCTTGATGTCCATCGCGGGGAACTTCTTGAGCAGGTCGAACGTGAAGACGACGTCCTTCGCGGTGAACGGGTCGCCGTTCGACCACTCGACGCCGCTGCGGATCGTCATGTCGATGGTCTTCGCGTCCGGCTGCGACCACGAGCTCGCGAGCCACGGGTTCCGCTTGCCGTCGAGGGGGTTCACCTCGATGAGGGGCTCGTACATCCACTTGCTCGCCGTGCGGGCGTTCGCGATGTACGGGTTGAAGTTGCGGTCGAACAGCGGGTTGCCGTGGTCCGCGTTGATGAGCATCGTGTCCTTGCCGATGCTCGGGTCCGGCTGGGACCGGACCTGGATGCTGCAGCCGGTGGCCGCGAGGGCCACGACCGCGATGCCGGCGATGGCCGCGATGAGACGGCCACGCCGTCCCCGGCGGGTGCCCGGGGTGCGCGGCTCGTGTTGCCCGCGCGTGCGCTGTGGGGGAAGCGTCATTGCTCGGTCGACCTCCGTGTCGAGTGGGTACTGGGACAATGTATGCGCTTACATCGCGTTGCGCAACCGGGTGGTTTGTGAACCGGGGCGACACGGGCTGGCGCGGTTCGGATCGCAGTGTGCGAGCTTCCGTCCTGCGTGCGAGGGCCCGAGCGCCGCACAGTGCGCGGAGCCTCGCACTCTGGCGCGGCGGGTCGCGCCCCGGTCGCACTGGCGCGGCGGGCCGCGCCGGATCGCGCCCGGTCGTCGAGGGGGCACGACGTGCCGCTCACGTCCGCCGAGAGGGCGGGAAGTGCTACCCGCGGGTGCCGAGCGCGACGTTTTGTGCTCTCTCGGCGCGGGGTGCACCGTGCGAATGGCGCCGGGTCGCACCCGGTCCGCGAGTGGACACGACGTGCCGCTCACGTTCGCCGAGCGGGCAGGAAGTGCCGCCGCCGGGCGTCGAGCGCGACCTATTGCGCCCTCTCGGTGACACGCGGACGGCATGTCGTGCGACCGCCCCGCGCGCCTACAGCGCCGGCGGGCAGCTCTCGCGCAGCAGCACCTCGACGGGCAGACGCATCGCCCGCGGCGGCCCCTCACGTCGCTCCAACCGGTCCACGATCGCCCGGACGGCGGCCCGCCCGAGCTCCCCCATCGGCTGGTGCACGGTGGTC
>Ga0153924_1000781_pt1 | contig 18725 bp, 19 predicted proteins | sample TSNJ008MetaG_FD_104709 | JGI IMG/M metagenome (GOLD analysis project Ga0153924, IMG submission 104709) | Attine ant fungus gardens microbial communities from New Jersey, USA - TSNJ008 MetaG | ecosystem: Host-associated > Fungi > Mycelium > Unclassified | place: USA: New Jersey, Wharton State...
AATCAAGCTGGAAATAGCAAAATCCGCTCACCCTCCAATCCTTGAATGCCATCCAGATATGTGCTAGAGGAGTGTCTCAGTCCTTACAGTACAGGGGACCTGGGTTCATCACAACGTACCTTTGTTGACTGTTGCACCAGTATCTCCACTGGAATGTCTGTTCATACGCTCCAATGCCAATGCTCTTTCGCGTTCATTGAAGAATGATGTAGATTCTGGCCTGTTTGGTAAGATGAATAAAGCAAGGATTGCCAGTATGACCGACGGCGAACCCTACATATTGTATCATTTGCAGCATATCATCAGATGAAAAAATAATGTACCTCAACAATAAAGAGGATTCTCCAGTTTGCGACGCGGGACTGGATGTGCTGAATGCTGAAAGCAATAAGACCACCAAAGGCTCCAGCGACCGCTGCAAATCCAAACCAATAGGCCATCTGATAGGGATTTCGACGTGTCAAGCTGTGACGGATGGTGTAAATAACCACTCACCCGAAGACCCATTTCTTGCTTTGTGTAAAAGAATGCTTGGAAAGATGTGATTATGGTAGACAATTTCAATTCGAAACTGGCGTACAGAAGTAAAGTGGGATAACGGGTCCAAATCCAGAATCGAAGATACCCAAGAATAGTCGGCAAACAATTAGGCCAGGATAATTGAAGGCTGTGGACTATGATGCGGATTAATATAACTCGAATTACTTATGATTTGCCGGTTTACCATGAGAATCGAGGTAGTTCCCCACCCTAAGGCAACACCTGCAAACCATGATCGTGGCGGAAAGAGCTTTGAAACGATAGTCATAGGGATTTGAACAACAATCTACAGGATCAGCACATCGGTGAATACTGTGTTGGATGATTTCAGATAATTGGCACATGCATATGCAATGAAGAAGACTGAGTTGATTACATCGAAAAGTGTTCCTGTCGGGTCACCGCCGAGGGCATCTTCTGGAAGTCCTTGTAACCGCGCATTACCAAGGTTTGAACGATCAAGAACTATGCACGATGAGGTCTCAACTAATTCTGGGATACAGAATACTCACATGAGCAGAAATAGAGAACACATGCAATGGGTAAGATTCGAAAGTCAAGCTTGCGCACAAAAGCTTTCTCTTCTACAATTTGTTTAGGGTCGAGAGTTTCTGAGCCGACACTTTCCATCGCGGCATCCTGAATATTCTTTTCGTCATCAGGTAGCGTGAGCTGGGGTTCTTCGCGGGAGGACATGACCGGGAACAGAAAGGATAAAAGAAATCCAAGCCTATTTAAGCTGTATCATCTATGGTTAAAGCATCCTACCAATGGAATGGTCGGGCATTCCGATCTCTGGCGTTGATCCCTAACATAGGTATTTTAAGCCCACGTCAGCTGAACAACCATATGATAGTCTCCAGCCCTCCTAGCTATGATCCCCACTAGTATAGGGTCCAGGAACTCAACAACTCCTTGGCTAGTGCTGCTTATGGGTTCTCATCGGCCATAAAACATGGTACGTAATCTGTCAGAAAAATTAGGGTTGGAAGGCCTCGCCAGATCACGATATTTAAAATAGTAAGATATCAGAATTGTCTTCAGGAGCCCATGCTTTTCGAACTTCATAACGACGGGCGTGGACCATCAGCGAAATGGAGTCCGGGGATGGGGTTAAAATAAACAAGATGATTCTGTGCCTGTTACACTCGATAAGTCTTTGCTTGCTTACATGGAAGGGTGAACAGTTCTTTATCCTTGCGTGATCATGTCTGCCTCGATCAAGAGGAGGAAAGTCTGCCTGTTGGTGAGTTCAACTTATCCTAGCCCTGCTGAAGCTGGGGAAACACCTATCTGCAAATGGTGTCAAAGGAGGCCTTTCTACCAAGAGACCTTCTCCTATTCGGTACATCGTCTAGTCAACTGAAAAAATCATATCGAATAGAATCATATAATCCTTCCCAGGATATTGGTGAGTGCTGGAAGGGACTGGCCCACTCTAATGATTTAGGAACGAAGGACACGGTTAATTACTCCAACACAGCGACACAGAGGGTAAAATAGTCAATTTATCTCAGGCAGCGGAAGAACTTGTAGTTAGGGAGCCTTTGCATATATATATACCCCAGTACGCACTCTGTATACCTCAGTTGTCAACTATAGAGGTGATGTCTGAGCTTTATATTTTTCTAGTGAGACTAATATATATCACGTCATTCTAGCATGCCTCACTCTAATATAGCCAAACACCCCAGGTCACGCTAACGAGAATCTCACATTCGCCTTTGAGCAAGTAAGGCTGAAACTCTCGCAACAGACATAACTTGATCCACACTAGTCGATGGTGACATGCAGAGCGACTCAGGTCTCTTTGCTCCTTATGAGTTTCCATGTGGGTTGAAGATCAAAAATCGCCTTGTGAAGGTTTGCCTACTCCTCTCTTCAACATTAATACCCAGCTAAATAATTCCAGGCACCGATGTACGAGAATCTGGCATGTTGGGGTGGTGGAGCTCCGAATGCCTACCACCTTGCTTTGTACTTGACTTGGTCTCGGTACGACTGGGGCATGATTATCACTGGAAATGTCCAGGTCCTTGGATCGCATCTCACAATCGGGCGAGATCTTGTCGTGCCGGATCAGCTGGATGATACATCTCTAAAGTCATTTGAAAACTTGGCCAAGGCTAGCAAGGGACCCGATGGTCACACACTTGCAATAATGCAGCTCTCTCACGCCGGTCGACAGTCTGCAAATCTGTTGGGTGGTCGTTATCCTTTTATGCCCCCCTCTGCGCCTAGTTCTATTCCTATTGGTCTGAGGACTACAAAACATGATTTTGTCGCCGCAATGATCCAGAAACTACTTTTTCAAACCCCAAAAGAGTTAACACTCGCTGAAATCGACGACATCGCAGAGAAATTTGTGCAAGGCGCACGTTTGGCCCATCTATCTGGATTCGACGGCATAGAACTACATGCTGCTCATGGTTGTACGTATTCCAGGTATCGCCCATTTCATATGATTAATGGACTGTCTTAGACCTTTTGGCTCAGTTTCTGTCGCCCAAGGTATAGACGATTTGAAAACAATACCATCCATTTGAATTTGTTTTCTCCTAGTCAAACAAACGTCAAGATCAATATTCGATCCAATCGGAGAATGGGCTCCGTCTTCTCCATCAGATTATTGATAGAATTCGAGCCGCTTGCCCCCCACAATTCATCGTTGGTGTCAAGCTGAATGTTTCTGAATACCTCGAAGATACTATCTCAAAAGAACAGGATCGAGCTTTAAGTCATGTATTGGCTCTTGCGAGCTGGAGCACAGTTGATTTTATCGAGATCTCGGGCGGAGATTATGAAAGTCCCAGTGCGTGCTCCAAGCATTCTGTTCCTCTCTTGTAAACTCAGATACCATGCCTACAATCAGCATTTATGGCGACGAGCCTATCTACATCAGGCCGACAAGCTTTTTTCATCTGGTTTTCCCAAAAAGCCCTTGAATCACTCGACTCTGCTGGATTCAAGTACCCCTCACGCCCTGCCATTGTCGTCACTGGTGGATTTCGGACGCCTAATCTTCTATACTCTGCGTTACGATCCGGTCATACAGATATGCTTGGCATTGGACGTTGCTCAATAGTATGTCCTCAAATACCCAACATAATGGGGGATTTCGAACGAAGGCATGGTAACAGCGATGGCGACATACCATTCGGGGCAACACCTAACTTTTCGGCTTCTGACAAATACCTCAAATGGTGGCCCATTGCTGCTCTGCGGAACACCTTCAGTAAAATTCAATTGATGGGAGCTGGAATCAATTTAGCGTGGTATACGATCACTCTTCGCCAGCTTGCGATAGCAGAGCTCCAACGCCTCGAGGGCCACACAGATATCTCTCAATCGACACCAGAACCTGATTATGCAATGGATGGTCTCTGGGCACTCTTTCGGATGTTCTTTTGGTTACCAAGTACAAGTTGAAGGCGTCCTTACTGATTGCATCCGTTGGATCAACGGATTTTGAAGTTTGACTTGTTTTTATCTTTATTGGCAAGATTTAATTTACCATTTGTTTGTTAGAATAGTCTTAGGCGGTTGGCTGACCAAGGATAGGGTACTTTGCCTGGTGATGCGGGCATTATTTCTTTTCCTTTTGTTTTCTTGTCTTTGTGTTTCCTGTTTTCCGCACTGGATGGATCCTTACATAGGTGACCGAGTGCAGTGTTCACCGACGAAGGTGGACTTCTATCAGACAAGACTTTCATGGTAGCTAGAGTGTTTTTTCTCTATCGTCTCCCAAGTCCTCAGATCCTGTAGTATAGAAGGACTTTTGCAAAGAATCATCGAATTAAATATTTTCTCTCTTATTTGTTTGAAGGGCTCAAATTTCTACAACACAGGTATGACACATGGCCTATTGATGTGAAAGTCTTACGGGATTAAAGGATGATGGATGTTATACAAGTTCGAATGGACAGCATAAGCGGAGGATCCGATGATGATAACTCGATCGATTATTTTTATTATCAAGTACTTGAGCCGCCCGCGGAAGCATGAGATACCAGTCAAGACTGTGAACAAAGATCATTAACATAGAACAGATGGATTGATGATCTATTATGGGTGGTTACAGACAGGTTACATTTGGAAGTAAACCATTCACAGATCCGAGATTATTGGGAAACACTGACGGGTACTTCGGGCGTAGCCTCTGCACCGGAGAAAAAGGCACGAGCCCAATCATTGGTGGACTCGGGAGGGGGCTGGATGAATCAATGGCGATGAGATGGACTTGTAACTCGGATACACTCACCAAGGACGCAAGATGCTTGTGATTATTGAAATCGAGGAGGCGTACGCGAAGGGGCGGCACTATGTCTTTGTCAAAAGTTCCTTCGTGCTCTCTCTAGGAAGGCAATTCAGGATAGAACAGATTAGTGGGATGTTCCATACCCTCAAAGAAATCTCGAGTCTACTCCAAGCGGTGTTCCAGTGTCCCCTATATGATTTGGTAGAGTCTGTTCCGGGATCCAATTTCAATAAAGCGGAAACAAGCTCAGCGAGACATATTCCGTGACTCGCGAACCCGATATGAGCACCATCTTGGCTTTGATCAAAGAGGTGAGGAAGAATGCAGTCCCGAATGACGATTTCGGCCCTGTGTGCAACGTCATTTATACTCTCCCCTTGAGAGAATCGTGCATCTCGATCTTCCAACTCGGGGAAGATACCCTCTTCGTATAATTCTTCTAATGTTTTATTATTTGGCATAGATCGTGGCGTCCATGGACGCCCTTCAGCGATACCAAAGTGCTGCTCTCGGAGATTTTCTGTCACTGTCAGAGGTGGTTTGGGCTCAACGTGATGCTGGATAACAGCAAGAGCTGTGCAGTGTGCACGTTGGAGATCTGATGCGTAAAAATTCGTAAATTGAATGGCAGATGCATTGAAGGCAAGGCCGAGAGCTTCTGCTTGCTAGACAATCGGTGAGGTTCACCGGGGGATTTCCACGTTATTCTAGACTTACGCGTTCACCAAGCTCAGAGAGTGGTGCATCTTTCCATCCGGCCCAGATGCCTCTCTGGTCGTAATTCAGCGACGACAATGATTCAAACTACGAAATACTCACTGTGTTATCAAGACTTTCTCCGTGACGAATCTGGTTCGGAAAAAATGAGCGGTGCGCTTGGACTGCTGGGCTGTATGACCTACCAAGGTGACAGTTATCATGTCGTTGGTTCAAAGCTTCTGGAAGATGGTGATCCGACATCACGGAACAGAGTGGCACGTGTATGTAAGATCAGATTGCAAGTAGGCTTGTGTGAATGATATTTCTGCCTGTTGAAGTGGTTTAGCAACCCACTCGCACTATGTCAGGGCAGCACCCCATCACCACCAGTCTGGGGCGGTACTCGCATTCCAATCATTGATGTTGTCAGTACTCACTGGTATGGTACATGGCCTACTTCTTTTGGACTCCCTACTTAATAACCGAGAGTATGGCTTTCATCCCTCAGTCGTCTACTTTACTTCGCGACGCCTGAGGTGAGATATATATGTTGTGTTCTCTTAGACTATGGTAACTCACAGATGTATATAGCTTACATATCTGATAGGTAAATATATACCGAGTCGTCTACTTTACTTCGCGACGCCTGAGCTTACATATCTGATACTGCCTGCGGAGAATCGATTGCCGGATACGACAAATGCCCACATACGTTACTGGATGACAACCCGTTTGCATGCGACCGGCTGCAGTAATTCGGTACACCACAGAAGATCACGTGCCCCAGACCCTGAAGGATTCTGCGCTTGCATGCCTCCTTGTCACAGCCAACTGAGTGGAGTCAACCATATGGATTGTATCTATGGCATGCACCATCACCATGTCCCAGCAATAGTCTGCCTATCACGATGTGGACTCTATAAGGTCACGTGGAGACATACACTCTAGCACATTCTCGTACTGCAGCTTCACAGTACAGTCTTCTTTATAACAAACCACTATCGCCAATCAAAGGCTGGCCTTAGTGAGCTGTCCAGAGCACAATGGCCTCTATACCAGGCATCCCCCTGCTGAGCGGCCCCCCATCCGCTACTGATTCATCCGACGCATGCAGGAAATGCAACAAAGAATTCAACATTCTTTTCGCTAGGTCCAGAAAGTGTAATCACTGCGGTATGTCGTCATGATTTGCACTTATATGATCTTCCCTGATGTTGTCTTACTAGGATACCTCTACTGTCATGCCTGCTCAGACTTTCAGGCTCTCATGCCACGCGCTGGATCTGAAAGCGGTTATGACCCCGTCCACGTCTGTGGATATTGCATTGAGTTGCTCAAGAGTATGGTTGAATTAGATCCTCCCTTGTCATGATTACTAACCACAAGTGATCAAGTTACCGCGGCAGCCGGAAACCAACTCAAGACATCACCACTCAGCAAACTCATATCGTATGCCGATTCTTATAACATCAATATAAGTCGAGCAGTGGAGAAGGATGACATCATAGAGACCATCATCCGAGTAAGAGTGCGTACATGGACCTCGTATGCCATTTGTCAGCAACTGACTTTTACTTAGAGACCCGATGGTTGTTTGCCGCAAGCGAAAGAAGTAAGTTTAAGTGAATGACTCCATCATCCAGTTCTGATGATGTGCCTCAGAATTATTATCGCAGTAATAAGGTTCCTAATCCATTTGCAGGAGTTCGACCTCGTAGTTTCTTTTCCAGGGGTGGGGATGGACCACCTCCCGTAGCTCCTCGTCCTCAAGCTCAACCAGCATCAAATCCTTATCGGTACAGTGCTACGACAGACAACGCTCCGCCGCGCTTTACATCTCACAGCTATCATCAGGCTCATGACAGCAATTCTGGGGCTTCTCCAAACCACCACCACTTTCCATACGGAGCTTATCGCTCCAATCGTCCACCGCAACCTCCACCTTCATCAACTTACCATTCGTTTCCGTCTGCTTCATCTGCTCAACAACCGCGACCATATCGCCCGCAAGAGCCGCGGTCTTCCCCCCGGCCTAACGCTTCATCTGAACATCGACCATCGCCGAGAACCCAGCCAAATCCCACTCCATCAACTCCTCCCCAAAGACAACGTACGACATCGACTTTTACTCAAACGCCTTCATCTCCGCCAATGCCGACTCTCGATCAATTACTTACTATGACACAAAGCTCCATTAATGCCTTATCCGTTGGTGTCTTGAAGAATATACTTTTCACTAATCATGTCAATGCGACCATGATCCTTGAGAAGAGTGAGTTGGTGAGTAAGGTTATGGCACTCGTAGATGATGAAAGGAAAGATCGGGAGCGGCAGAGATTAGTGGAGAGTCTGGAGGAGGATAGAAGACGGACGGAGAGAGAAGAAGCAATGAGAAGAGAACAAGAAGATCAAAGGAGGAGAGAAGAAGAAGAGTGGCCGAGAACAGGAGGGCGAGAAAGTCATAGAACTAGACTAGATGAAGCTGAAGATGGTACAGACGATATGGAAATCAATGTTGAAGTGGTGGATGAAGACGAGGATCAGGCTACTCCTCATGACAGGTCTGATAGACACGCTAATTCTGGAGGGCAGACTGAGGCTGCAGTTTCTGCTATTCCACCGGAGACTTCGGCAACGTCTGAGAAGCCGGCATCATTCCTGGAGCGCTCAGGGTTGTGTGTGATCTGTCAGGACGAGGAAGCAAATATTGCGATTGTGGATTGCGGGTACGTTCACCTTGCATTTTTTTCTTGGTCCATGCAGGGTTAAATGTCATTCAGGCATTTAGCAATGTGTCGTGGATGTTCGGAGTTGGTCATGGCGAGTTCTAAGGAGTGTCCATTGTGCCGAACCAGGATCGTCACAGAAGCGAGATTACTGCGGATATTCAAATCTTAGATATACCTTGGCTGAATTCACGTCTTGATGCAACACTCATGCCACAAGCCAGCGCAGTTCGCGAGAGTCAATATACCTTTGACACACAGCCACTAATTGAGCGACTTATTTACAGCTTCACCACCCAGGTAGCTGATCCCACATGATCCTGCATCTGTCATTGTACAGCGGATCATGCTGATGGCCGAGTGTGACTGACTGAGGCGGGGTACGAGGAAAGTAAAGATAGAAACACTGTCAAAGGTCGCCTTTTGGGTGGCCAGATGTCAAGGGTCATGAGTGAGGTTGTTGCTGAGTGGAATGAACGGGCATTAGTCTTCTATATATGATAACACCTGTTATCACTTCAAGAACCAAAGTAGCGGTCAATTTTGGAACAGATCAATTTCATATCTGAAGCACAAGGCAGCGATAAGACGGTCAAGATGTAGAACCAGTTTGTCTCTGGGGGAATGTAGTTGCCTGAACAGAAAAGATAATCATATGCGGGGATTTCGGGAACGCTGAGAACCAGAAGGGATCCTAGGCTATTCCAAACTAGGAAACGGGGAATGATGTCAAGTTGTCCTTAAAACATACGTCCCCTCTAACTCGCTTCCCACATGTCGCCTTCTGCCCCATCCGCCTCGTCAGTAAAACACTTTTCTTTAATGTTTTCTTCTCACCAGTGCTATTGTGCAGGTCTGACCAGGATTTACGAAACCAGGCTACTTCGGCTTCGGCCGCGACGTTTGTCACAGCGCTCGTTTTCAATGCTATCATTTTTGGCGCCGAACTTGGCGCTTTTACACTCGTTTATCCCTACTTCAAAGCAGTATACGAGCCAAGAACGTATGCTGTTCCTCCCAAGTGGGCTTCTTTCACTTTTGTGTTCAGAGGACCGGTTTCAAATTGATCTTTTTTTTATAGAAAGCGTTCCAACCCGTTTTCTCCCAATCGTTTTCTGTGGCCACTGGCTGTTTGGCGCGCTGACCACAAGACCATTAAGAATGTCACCAGCTTGGATGCCTACTGTTTCGTGCGCTTCCTCAGGATGATGACCAAGATATTCTTGCCCATTTGGCTTATATCCTGGATTGTTTTATTCCCTGCTACCACTGTCAACATTGTCCCTGATCCATCGTATGACAATCTGAACAAACTGTCTTTCAGTGATGTCCCACCTCATCTCTGGTCGAGGTATGCGGCGCACGTTGTTATGGTTTATGTCTTTACCTGTAGGTTTGCATATTCGTTTAACCGCTCGAGCTGACTCCTGTATCAGTCTGGATCTTTTACAACATCAGCAATGAGATGCATCACTACGTGAAGGCGCGTCAAGAGCATCTTATTGAGCATGACCACGCCAGATCGCTTCAAGCCAATACAATTCTCGTTATGGGCATTCCTGAGCGTTATCTGAGCAAGAGCGGTCTCCTTAAAGTCTTTGAGGAACTCCCGGGGGGTGTGCGCAAGATCTGGATTAATCGTAACCTCAAGGAACTGCCGGACATCTATGACCGACGTCTTGCCGCATGTAGCAAACTTGAAAATGCGGAAACTTCTCTCCTTCGTACTGCAGCCAGATTACGTTTGGAGGCGCAGAATCAGCAACAGAAGAACGCAGCTAAATCAACTAGCGCGGACTCAAAGAAGGCTGCGGATCCTGAAGCAGTTCCTCTCGATTTTGTCTCTGATGTTCCGCGTGACCAACGCCCCTCACATCGACTTGGTTTGGTACCGTTTACTGGCCAGAGAGTCGATACTATCGAGTGGGCGAGGGAAGAAATCAAAGAGTGTAATAAGCTTCTGAATGAGGCAATTTCGTCCATTGAGGAAGAAGACATCGCCAGTGCGGCTGAGGCCACTTCCAAGAAGAAAGCAAAGCGACGAAATAGTACTCTACCATTTTTCTTTTGATGTATATCGTTGCTTATATCTCATGTTAGGCCGCAAGCCCTCCGATATGATGAAAGATGCTGCTGGTGTATTGAAGAATACCGCGGAAGCCGTTGAAGGCCGCATTGTCGGCTATGGTGGTTCGAAATACCCGCCTTTGACCAGCGCCTTTATCACCTTCAAAAAGCAAATTGGTGCTCACATGGCTATACAGGCTTTGGCCCACCATGACCCCTACAGAATGGGTACGCAACATATTCTCTTTTCTGTCTTGATGCCTCTCATGGTCCGATACAGCAAGGAAATATAATGAGATCAGTCCTCAGGACGTCATCTGGGCCAACCTGAATCTGAATACATATGAGCAGAAGGTAAACTTTCATAACATCAATTTAATTTGATTAACCCCTCGTTGTAGATACGAATAGCTATTAGCTACTCCGCAACTGCTGCACTGATTATCTTCTGGTCATTCCCTGGTAATTATTATCAAATTTCTTGAGCCTTTGGATTATTCTGAATCCATTCCCTCAGTTGCATTCGTTGGTGCCATTTCAAATATCCATTCCATCTGCTCTCAGGTCAAGTGGCTCAACTGGATATGTGAACTCCCCTCCACTGTCGTTGGAATCATCTCTGTGAGTACTCAAATGAGAGTTACCAATCGATCATGCTGATAGAAAATTTCAGGGTGTTTTACCCCCAGTCATGCTCGCTGTCCTGATGGCTCTTCTTCCTATCATCCTGAGGCTACTAGCAAGATTTGAGGGAGTCCCCAAATACACCGGCTTGGAACTTTCTCTAATGACCAGATATTTTTCCTTCTTGGTCGTGGTACATTGCTTGATCTGCTCATATGTATCGCCTCTGACGCTCCAATTTTCAGCATTCATTTCTCATTGTCACCATTAGTTCTGGAATAATTCCTGCTCTCCAGCAAATCTTGAACGACCCAACATCAATAGCTAATACTCTTGCTACCCAACTTCCTCAGGCTTCTACTTTCTTCCTGACCTATATTATCCTACAAGGCCTTTCTGGTACTGCAAGCGGATTTTTGCAAATATCGCCATTGGTAATATATTACGTTAAGCTCTTCCTTCTTGGCAGCACTCCGAGATCAGTTTATTCGATCAAGTACGTTCTCGAAGATTGTGCCTGGGGTACACTTTTCCCTTCTGTCACCCTTTTGGCTGTAATCTGTGAGTTTGCGGGTTTTCATCCAATTCGTCTGTAATACTTACATTGGTGAAGCTATAACTTACTCGGTTATATCTCCCCTCATCAATGGTCTCGCATTCGGGACGTTCTTCGCATTTTACCAGCTTTACAAATACCTTTTCTTATGGATATATGAACAAAAACCATCTTCTGATACTGGAGGACTATTCTTCCCGAAGGCCATCCAACAAGTATTTGTTGGCCTCTACATTGAAGAGGTGAGCTTTGGATGTGGCCCAGAACTTTGATGTTGCTGAATGGACCGTTACAGGTTTGCTTGTGTGGCCTGTTCTTCTTGGCTCATGCTTACCCCCATGCCATCCTCTTAATCATCCTGATCGTCTTCACTGTGGGGTTCCATATGATTATCAATCACTCATATGACCCACTATTGTATGCTCTCCCTCTGAGCTTGAAGGATAAGACTTATTCCCCAGTTGGGGGTGTCACTGACGATACCGAATCCGAGGCTGGAAGTAGCGGTGAAAATTTGGAACAAGGACAGAATGCAGACATCGAAGCCGATGACGCCCAATGCACGTCTCCTACCAAAGATAAAAGAGCTGCTGCAGGAGAGAGAAATGAGGAAGCAGACTTTGGTTATGCGCATCCGGCCATCTCGGTACCCCAAAGGACCATTTGGATCCCGAGAGATGCACTGGGCATGAGTGAAGAAGAGGTGAGAGGTTGTAAAGAGATGGGCCTCAGTGTGTCTGTCGAGGGTGCGACGATGAATGTGATGGGCAAAGTGGATGTTCCGAGTGCAGATGAGATTTCGGAGGACGTTGCCAGAAGCTTCGACAGATGATATCATAAGGTGTTCAATTTTTTTGAGAAGAGAGTTTATCTCTAAAGATTGACCCATACATTTCTATATTTCTGCATAGTTTAATTCTGATATATGCACGTTCTTATTGTAGAGTTTTCGTAACGACTTTACTATGAAGGTTTGTCATTCAAATCAGTTTACACAAGATATGCACGTTGCTTGTACTAGGCTAATGCGAGCGAGCTTGTGCGATGCGGCAGCAGGTATATTTTTTAGTTAGGCAAATATATAATGTATTCATGATCTGTTGGTGAGGTCAAGTCTTTATTTTTATCCGTATTTAAGAACCTCAATGTTCCTGCTGATAGACGACTCAAGATTCCCTCATGTGATCAACCAAATTTGAATGTAATTTTAGGCTTTTTCTCCTTATCCCATCCACTGAAGTCTGAGCCTCCCAGCTCTCTGACGATTGACTCAGCCGTTGATGTTCTGAAAGAAAAAGTTTCCAAGATAATACTCGTGATGTTCGACTTTTTGTTTGCCTAGCATGTCTAAAAAAATTGGTTAGCTACGCCTGGAATTTTAGATGAATGTGTGATAATCCTAGACATAATGACTTAGATCTTGAACACTGGTTTGTAAATGTGTAGACATGAATCTCTCTTTTTGAAACCGGTCCTTGATAGCTTTTTTTTGCTATCGGTGGCACTGATGCTGTCTTACCTCCATGTCTCATTTTTCAAGATCAAAAACCACGAATCAACTGGAGTTATGCATGCTGGTGGCATGTTGTATTCAAAGTCGATTGTTACAAGTCGCTTGAGCTGGGATGTGATGTCACTTCATGTGTCAAATCATCTAGACTTGTCACAAATTGGTAGTTGAGAAAATGAAATTGTGATTAATGTGAGGTGTTGTGTGACGGGAACTTCTCAGTCGGCGAGATGGCTGAGCTGTTAGAGCATGAGATTTGAACACAGAATGTAGTATGATCCAGTAGTCATGAGGAAAGAGGCCTATACGAGATGAATGATACACACATGCGTAGTTCAGGATGAAGTAGCGCGGGTCACGGCGTCTAGTTGCTAGTCTAGCCTCGCTGTCGAATTTTATGATGTGCGCCAATCTGGATATTCACCAAACCTTTTTGAATGAGTTGGTTCTTTAAGACTGTGATTATCAACGGATTCGCTTCCTGAAACGGGTCTCGAGGACACCACATTGATTTATCGTGAAGTCTGTGATATTTGAGGTGATCTATGCCTGAATGTTTCTCGCGCGCGCGCGTGTATTTGAGTGTTTTGAACTCGAGAGATTTGTCCTCTTTGAGCATTGCCAAAAAGCAACTTGCCATTGGGAGAAGAAAAACAATTCAGAACTGAATTGTTCTCCACACATTTTGTGTGGAATTAGTGCCTTGTGACAAAGCAACATTTAGTGGCCCAGACACGGTTCGAACGATTGCACCGCAATCAGGCAGTATACCCTTACGAACTCAGCTATCTCGCCGACTGAAAGTTTATCAACTTTGTTCTACAGAACACTGAAAATTGACCATATTTCTTCACATTGTCAATTACCATCCAAAGCACCAACTGAGCTTGTTCAAGGTCATCTCGCCATGCACAGAGCTATGGTCTTGTGGCATGTTCATTTGTCGATTGTGAGGCTGAATTCTCTAGCTCATTGGACTACAGTATCAGCTCTTCTGCGTTCTCTTCTCTAATTCATTGGACTACGGTATCAGCCCCTCTAGGTGTCCATTTAGTTCAATGACACTGCTGGACAGGTCTGATGGTTCAGAAGATGTAATAATGGTGACTGAAGAGGGGGTGAAGGAAGTTGAAAAACCTTATACAAAGCTAGTCCAGCCCAGGTATGTGTAGGGATGTATCTACATTGCATCAAAATATTTCCACTGCGCATTATGGTTCATTTGAGGTGTTGTGTAAGAAAAAGTTGATGAACTTTCAGTTGGCGAGATAGTTGAGTTCGTAAGGGCATACTGCCTGATTGCGGTGCAATCGGGTTGGAGTTCGAACCGTGTCTGGGCCACTAAATGTTGTCCTGTCAAAAGGCACTAACTCCACATAAAATGTGTGAAGAACAATTCAGTTCTGAATTGTTTTTCTTCTCCCATCTATTTGGTCTCCAACGGCAAGTTGCTTTTTGGCGATGCTGAAAGAGGACAACCACAATTCTCATTGAAAATAATGGAACACCAGCAGTGTGACAGTTTCACACTCACAACATGCCTGTAGCTTCGTAACATACAGACTTATTTCATGAATTTGCAAAACAAGCTCAATGCTATCCACTGTTACAATGCTGCAACAGGTCAGATGCCAACCGTCTCTACTAGCTCTTTCAATTCCCATTGGTGTGTGTGTGAACTCTTGGTCTGTGATATAAATGACGTAGTCGATGAAGAGACGGATAGTGGTGTCCCATTTCGATCCCCCTGACTCTGATCACTTAGTTTATCTCATCGCTCCAATTATTACGGATCTCAGACTGATTCCAGATAATTTGTGTGACCTACAACCACTCTCAAAAAAAGTCATTACACCTCACGTCTGACAGTGGTCTCCTGTAACCCATCAAGAAGTATACAGCCATGGTCACATTCATGAACAATCCTCAAAGTCGTGCCACCGTAAGCTTCTTTGTCCCGTTGTGTATCGTGGAGAATGAACTTTTTTGAAGTCGGTTCTTGCTCTTTCTTTTTTTCTTTAGGTTGGCATAACAGCTGCGGCTACGCTTCTCGTTTGGGCGAGTTTTGGTGTAGCGGATAGAGGAACCAAAAAGTCAGAAAGTTGTGAGCCCACTTTTGATTCTTTTTCCCAACCCTCTTCTCATGTTGACGTCAAAAAAAGCAGCTTCATCTGATCAAGGAGGTCCTCACAAGGCTGATGCCCATCCAGCTAATATTCGTCCTGCTGCAGCCCCTAGAATCCCGGGTTCTCAACCGACTGCTTCCAAGTGGGTTTAGAATTCGGACTATTGAAAACGTTGCTTGTTGTATCAATGGTCCAGTGCTGAGTGTTGAAATATATATATATTTATGTATAGTATTAATGTCAGCCTGCTTTATGTCGACCCGGGAGGGGCTAAATGATTATTGACTACTTCATCTGATAACCTCGTTCGTGATTCGTGATTAATCTAGGTCTGCAAGGACGTGCATCTTCGGACAATCAGCATGACGTCACTTCTGTGAAGGAAACGAAGCTATAAAACAAGCATTCCCCCCTTCCCACGAGAAATCTTCTCTTCCTCCTTCGATTCATCGATTAAGATGTCTAATCCCATTCGGAATTTTGGATCACGAGGCACGACCATGGTCAGCCATATACATTCAGCGAGAGAACAAAAACATGAATAGGTCTGTCTTAAATAGGCGATTGGTTGCGTTGCTGCTGTTGGTGGTGCTCTTGCAGTTATGTATGGAGCGAATAGGGATGTCAAGAAGAAAGAAGGAAATGCATCACTTTATCGTATGTTGGAGAAAGAAAAGGCACTGAAAGGAAAAGGACATTGACGTGTTTTTTTTCTATAGAGGAGCATGGACGAGGACTATCAGGCTCCGATCAGAAAATGACGTCGTCCGACGTCGCTGCAGCGGTTTCTATACCAAAACCAGGACAAGAACGATTACAAGCGTCGCGCAAAGAGGTCTAAATGAGCTGGTCCAGAACGGAGGTTGTGTGTGATTGGGGAAATAGCCAATAAATAAGCAAGCCTGTTGCAACTTGTGTAAAATATTAATTACAGCAGAATGACGGCTAGTAAGAGGGCCAACAAGACGATGATGAGAAAAACGATACAATATCCACTCCCCTTTTCTTCAGAATCTCGGAGGAACTTGCGCATGCGTTGCATCGCGCCCTGGAGTTTATGGTCCACACGGTCCACGTTCCGGTCCAAATCATCCAAGAGTCTGAATAACATTTTTATCAATTTTTCTTTTTTTTAGATGGCGAATGAGGAAGGGGGAGGGGATAATTGGAATGAAGGGAACGTACTCGTTGTGTTCCTCAATCTCTTGTCCCATCAGGCTCGCTTGTTGAGTTAAGATATTCAGGGTACCCGAAATTGAGTCCATAGTCTCGTCTTGTTGGCGCATCATCATTTGTTGCTCTTCTCTTGCCCAAGCAGCTTGATCATCTTCACCATAGGGTGACGCTGAATAGGCAAGGGTGGAGGACTCTGAAGCTGATGGAGGTCGGTGGATTGATGGTGTTGGAGGTGAGGAAAGCTCAGTTCTCATGTCCTGGACTTGCAGTTGCGACTCATCAGTACGTGAAGTGGAGCGGAGGGGGAAGGAAGATGAAAGGGTTCGCACCTCAATTGTCTTCCAGACATACACGACATATTTCCGTCGTTTTAAAACTTCTGCGTCGTCGAGCCCAAACATGCGAGCGTCCCTTGACTCGACAATCCTATAGTGACAAAGAAATGAATGAGAGGGTAACGAGTGATGACGACGGTGATAAATACTTCACACTCTCTTCTAAATCCACCAGGACAGGTTGTAAATTCGCAAGTGTGGTTTGAAGCTACAAGAAAAAGCAAAAATAAAACACAATGTAAGCACGGTGAATATGTTTTGGAAAAATAGGTAATATATACTTCATTTCGGGCATAGGTCAACTCTTCGCTGTCGCTGCTTGCTATGTTTCGTATTCGACGATAGGAAGCAAAGAGCTGATCCGCGTTGTGTAATAGTGTTTCGACTTCTTGTTGGACTGCATGATATGGATCAATGGACATCAAGTAGGGGGGTGAGTTTGTGTGTATTTATCGTGTATTTATTCGTTAGCCGCCACACCATCTCTCTCTCTCTTTGCCATTCATTTCTACCCCAGCTAATTTCGTATTCACGCCGTCAAGGCATCACGATCCTTTATTTTTTTGGGTTTTCGAATATCTATCTATCTACATGCGTCAGGAAATTGTTATTCTACTTTCTTTTGCCGGGTCTGTTTTGGCTTCACCGACTCTATCCTGGGATTCTGAGAACACGCCTATGGGACTTGCGAGGCGACTCGATCGACGAGATGGTCTGCCACCGATATCTCAGGTTGTCATGGCGCTTCATATGCAGACGGTTGTCTCGGACTCGCCCTCGACTCGGACGGTGACTTCTTCTGGTTCTTCGGTGGTGTCCTCGTCAACGGGTGTTTTGTCTCCGAAAATGACGCCGCCTTATACTGGACCTGGGATAGTGGTTTTGCCAGAGTCTTCGTTAAATGCTCAGTCGACGGCGGCATCGTCGTCAATTCCTTCAACAATCACATCCATGCGAGCTGTTCCATCCCAAACTCATATGTCGCCTACGATGCGTCATCTCGCTGTTGTCGGTAGTGCATTTGGTATCATCCTCTTTCTCGTTCTATGTTGCTTCTTCGTGATGGATCCGCGGGTGTGGAAAGTTTGTTTGATGACACGTAAAGTCCGACTTTTACGCCCAAAGCGACCGTTACCGCAGTGGATGCGAATAACGCCTAGTTCTGATATAAAGGAGAAGAAGGAGAAGAAGAAGAAAAGGGCGGGGTTGCCGGTGCTTTCGCCTTATCCATACTGTTTCTCTGATGGTCCCAAGAGTAAATTCTCGATGACGACGGCGTCTGATTATAGTTATTGTGATTCGTTTGATGATACGACGACGGTGACGGCATCTCCGAAAATGGCGGAAAAGACGACGACGACGACTACGACTGCTGCGGCTTTTCGATATGACGGACATGCTGATGTTACCCCGCCTTTGCCGATTTATGTTGCTACAATGGACCGTGTTGGAAGACCGATTATTCCGCCTGTTCGTCCGCCTCGACCACCTACAGCGGATAGTCCGGCGATGATAGAATCGATGTATTATGCAGATGTGGATGATCCTGGGTTTTATCGACATCCTCATCCGATTGTTTTGGAGCCTGATCTCGCGCCTGGGTCTGATACCACCATCGCTGCCGCCACCACCGCCAACAACGACAACAGCAACACTTTGAAATGCAATTCAAGTCACTCGTCTGTCGTGTTTGGACTAGACGCTTTACAACGCCACAACCGCAGCAAAAGTGCGCCGACGCTGGACACGTTTTCGACCAAGTCAAGCCGACATTTATCATTGGGAGGTTCTACAGAGGAGAGTCACACGTCGACTGAGAAGGGAAACACGAGTACATCGTGGATACGCTACTCCGAGTTTCAGAAACAGCACCATCTTCAGATGATTAACGATAGCGAACGGCCCGTGTTATGTCCTACAGAAGATTGATACATATAGAGTTCGTTTGTTTTACAATAGGACTTGAACGGCAAATACATGTTTATTATCCATCAAGCACCCACTCTTTCCAAGCCAGCTCGACTCTCGACATCGGTCGTTATAACAGCACTCGTACTTCTCAGCGACGAAGCCAACCCACGCAAAAAACTGGGTCTGATATTGAACGC
>Ga0153924_1000782_pt1 | contig 18708 bp, 20 predicted proteins | sample TSNJ008MetaG_FD_104709 | JGI IMG/M metagenome (GOLD analysis project Ga0153924, IMG submission 104709) | Attine ant fungus gardens microbial communities from New Jersey, USA - TSNJ008 MetaG | ecosystem: Host-associated > Fungi > Mycelium > Unclassified | place: USA: New Jersey, Wharton State...
CAACAAAGAAATACGCTGCACCCCCGCCTCCCTCCCCACCTCCCAACCCCAAACCACCACCTCCCCCTCCAGGCCACCAGCCCCAGTCTGCCCACATATCTTCCTCTTCCTTCTCCAACATCCCCACCAACTCCCGCCAGTCCGCCCAGTCTCTTCACAACATCCCTGATCGCAGATCCTCAGTCGATAGTTTGCCTCCTCCACCTCCAATCGTCGTCGTCAGCTCCGACCCTGCTTTCGATCAGAAGCGCTTCCAACAGACGGCTCCGGAGCGTCATTCTCTAGCCCTCGATCATGTAAATACAGCCCCTCCACGCTCCACAAGGGGCCTCCGTCCAAACCAGCCTCCAAAGGACACCATTCCCATCGTCGGAAAACCTCCCCGAAAACAGCGCAGCAGCCGCTTTGTCGTAACTGAAAAGGTCGAAATCGAACGTCTTGCCCCATTCATGGGTCAGTTTCCGTCTCTCCATGTCTTGTGTCCTTCTCATCACGCTCCACAGAAACACCCCCAAACGAACGTCCTCAGCTCTTTATCAAAAAGCTTCACCAGTGTCGCGTGCTCTTTGATTTTAACGATGCGAATGCTGAGCTCAGAGGCAAGCAGATTAAAGCACAGACTCTTCGCGAGATGGTCGAGTACATCACTACGCAACGCAGTGTAATCACTGAAAATATCTATCCCGAAGTGGTCAACATGGTGCGTCACACTCTTGTGCTGATCCTTGTCACCCATTTAGCCACCACTAGTTTGCAACAAATCTCTTCCGTTCAATCCCTCCCCCCGTTAATCCAGTTGGTGACGCTTTCGACCCTGAAGAGGACGAGCCTGTCCTTGAGCTAGCATGGCCTCATCTCCAGGTTGTCTACGAGTTCTTCCTTCGGTTCATCGAGAGCCCCGATTTCAATACAAACATTGCAAAACGATACATCGACCAATCTTTCGTGCTCAATCTCCTCGAATTGTTCGACTCGGAAGACCCGCGGGAACGAGATTTTCTCAAGACCACTCTGCATCGGATCTATGGCAAAGTGCTCACCCTCCGTGCTTTCATTCGTCGTTCCATTAACAACGTCTTCTTCCACTTTGTCTATGAAACTGAACGACATAATGGCATCGCCGAGCTTCTTGAAATTCTCGGTTCCATCATCAATGGCTTTGTTCTACCGCTCAAGGACGAACACAGGATCTTCCTTAACCGTATCCTCATCCCACTACACAAAGTCAAGAGTCTCTCCCTATATCACCCTCAGCTGGCTTATTGTGTCGTCCAATTCCTCGAAAAAGATCCCCTACTGGCTGAAGAAGTCATGATGGGGCTCCTCAAGTTTTGGCCCAAGGTCAACTCCCCAAAGGAAGTCATGTATTTAAACGAGGTTGAAGAAATCCTTGACGTGACAGACCCAAAGGAATTCCGGAAGATCCAAGTGGCTCTGTTCATGCAGTTGGCCCGCTGTATTAATAGCCAACATTTCCAAGTTGCTGAGCGTGCACTCTTGTACTGGAACAATGAATATGTGGTAAATCTGATGAGTGATAACCTTGCCATCATTCTTCCTATAGTCTTTCCGGCCCTCTATAATAACTGCAGATCTCACTGGAATCGGTGAGCATCACATAAATTCTTTTACCTGATTAACACTCACTGGTGTAGTACGATTCACGGCATGGTGTATAATGTCCTGAAACTGTTCATGGATATCAATCCCGAACTGTTTGACGAGACATTGTCGCAATACAAACAGCGTAGAATCGAGTGCGCGCAGACCTCTTAGCCTTTGTCCCTCCTGAATTTTTTGCAGGGAGCAAGAACACGCTGTACAGCGGTTCGAAAATTGGGAAAAATTACGGCAAGTTGCCCGCGTTAAAGCTGGCGACAGGCTTCCCAAGAGCTACAAGGAATTTGTCCGTGAAGCACCTCCACCGCCTGTTCCTGATGACAATGATATTTTTGACCTGTCAATGGAGTTGAATGCTGTTTCAATTGATGATGTCCAAGGCGATCTTGATGAGCAAGGGATTGAGCGGGTGCCTATGGCTGATCCTGGCCTGGATGTAGGTTTACTCAATTCAAATCTTACTGCCATCGGTCATTTATCCTACTTTAAGCGGCCGATTCCTGCAGTAGGAGAACATCCAGGCTCTGAGCAACATGGCGGGTTGCACACACGCCGCAAGAGTGTTCTGCCAGGTATGCGCACTCGACATATACAACGACTGTAGATATTGACTACACATGCCCAGTTGATCCCAGCGTTTTACAGGACTTGCAAGCCCATAGAAGCCTAGATAGTGGACGACTGTCCTGATTCCTTTGCATACCTCGTGATGGCTCCTACTACCTCACATTTATACATACCTCCAAGACAGTTAATATATATCCCCGTTTCAGGCCTTTTCTCTATTTCTTTTCGTGACTTGTATTACAAGTGGCGTTTCTTTTTTTGTTGATAGTACTGCTTACTTCTCAGCATCTTGTTCACTGTTTTCGCTACCCCTACACGTATAACAACATACTTTGTTATCATTGTCCACGTGTATCAATTACCGCCAGATTTCCATCTGTTTTTCCAGGGAAATATATTTATCGTGTTATTTTTCCGTCTTTGAAAAACATGGGCGAGCAAATTTTGGGAGGAGGGATTCTTGGTAGACAGCGCCTGCCAAATATGGAAGAGCGCGTGGCAATAACAAGCAGGTCCTTGTTTCGCGTCGGCGCTGTAGCTGTTGATGTCTTCGTTTCAACCCACTAGAGCATCTCCTCCACTACGTTCAATAAAACCTATCCACGACTTCCGTGGACCACCCTCTATCGATTTCTCAGTGATCTCTAGCTCCACTGTTGTTGTGCCAGAGCTCTTGAATCTAACTGCCGATGACATAGAGTTCATTGAAGCCGTTATCAAGCGGGCTGGGCCTTTTGCAACGACCTTTCCTCTCGTCTTCAAGGCTTATAATGATGTTCTCAAAGAACGAGACATGGATGCTGGCGAGGTGAAATATTACGGCAAACTCCTGAAGCTTGGGACCATGAAAGGGAAAAACTGGGGTGAAAAATGGGAAGCTGTTCAGAAGTATCATCCGCAGGTAATTCTCAAGTCCTCCAAAAAAAAATTTTCATTCTCACTTCTCTCAAAATCAACAGCCACAAGAAGATTCAACGCACAACCGCGGAAACGCGTCACCACGCGTCAATCCACACTCAAGATTTACGCAGGAAACACCGGTACCTGTCTTGCTTCCTTTACAGGACGTCGACACGGAGACTTCGGACTTGAGTGAAGATCAAAGACGCTCGATCACACCAACGGCTACAAGGAGATCAGGAAAAAATTTCCCTACATCTTCTTCGAATAACCGCTTTTCAGTCGCTCGCCGAGGGCTTATGAATAGCCGAGGTCAAAGCTCAATGGATGAAGATGACGTTTGGGATAAGATTCGAATGCAACAACTAGAGGCGGAGGCAGATCGATTCCGGGAAGAGAGGTTGTTGGGAAAGTGCTGGGGAATTTGGGTGCAGGGTTGTCGATGGATTATGGTGCGTGCGTCTTTACGCAAGAGATTGTACTATAGTGAAGGTAAAAGGGTAGGCTTCACATAATCAAATTGACGGGGCTAGAAACACATTTCTTCTGAGACTGGCTTTCCACCATTGGAGAGATTCTTTTGCTTCCCGCAAAACAATATATGAAGATGTCATTGTCCTGGACAACGAACGACTAATTCGTACATTCTTGACCCTCTGGAGGAAGAGGTTGAGGGAGAAGCAACTAACAAAACGGCGAGCTGATATGCGGAATAAAATGGACATGATTAAAGATTGCCAGAATAGGCGCACGCTAAGGAAAGCCTGGACCTCTTGGGCGCAGAAATATCGATCTGCGTTTGCAGATCAGCAATACAAAGCAAAAATCTTGCTGGAGGCTTATCTGAGATGGAAGGACATTTTCCGGCGCATTGACAAACTCGAAGTGAAGGCAGAACACTTAATTGTGGTAAGAAATGAGGGACTGCTTTTCAGATGCTGGGAAGCTTGGCGAGTTGGTGCTTTGCAGACGAGAACAGAGAAAGAAATGAATAGGCGTGTTCAGGCAAGGATAGTGTGGCAAGCGTGGGTTGTATGGAAGAGACATGCGTCAGTTGTTTAATCCTGTCACAAAGTCTCTGTGGCTAACCCTTCACAGACATGACTATCGCAGAGCAATATTGTTCAGGGATCGCTGCTTGAAGAATCGGTTTTTTTCTAAATGGCGAACCCTCATCCAAAATATTAGTGTAGGTCTCACTTATACTCTCGACGCAAATCATCTCAACCTTCACTGCAGGCACTTGATGCTCGAGCAGACAAACATTCGATTCGACGTGACAAAATCCTGATCTGTGCTATATTTCGTGTATGGTTGGCGCACGTTCGCGAGAGAGAGGTGACCCGCCAACGCGATCAAAAGCTCCTATATTCGAAGTCATTAGCATGGAAGAAGAAAGTAGCCCGGAATCGCCAGCGAGAAGGTAATCTCCCGCACATCGCCCAAAAACCAAACTTTCAACTGATTTGTACTTGAAGAACTCGCTGCTGTTTTCTATCAGAAAACAAGCATACGTGTGATTTCGACAACTCTTCTGCAATGGCAAGAAGCCCGTATATCACACCAAAATGCATACGAAGCAGCATCGCGCGTTTACGACGAATGTCTTGTCAAGAAGATGGGGTTTTTATGGTTATCACGATTGCGGGAAAGTGTAGAAGAGCGCAAGCGGCAGAAGCTTGTTAAAAAGCTTCAGAACCGTCAGGCAGCACGGGTTTTATACCGTAGGATTTGCTTTTCATTATTTTTATTCCGACTGAAATGATCTCAGGTTGGCTATTGCTCGCACGCAAGAGACGGCGTTGTGCCCAAGCTGAACTACTCGTACAAGGAAGATCACGCCAGGTGAGCACTCAACAGATTAGTATATTTGTCGACCCATTTCATTTGCATTTCAGCGGCTTGGGCAAAATGCACTGTCGCATTGGACTCAAAGGGTGATTTCTAGGCGAGAACGAGAGTTGCACGCTATTGAGCTGTACAATCTGAAATTAGAGAGGTCAGTCGACAAAGGGAACAAGATCAATTATAGCTCACCCGGCCCAGAGACGCTTGGACACGGTTCAACTCTAGTCTTAGGCGTCATAAAGAGACTTTGAGTCTCCTGGAAGATCATCTGACTATCAGGAAAGAAGGCAAGGAACCGATTTCATGTCTCCCAGCAATTTTACACTGAAGGTGTTCTCAGATATGCTGAGCCGCTTCTTCCAGCGATGGAAAAATGCCACTCATATGGCACAACATCGCAGATACATTTTGCAGCAAAAGGAAGAGGAGAACAAAAATTTGGTACTTCAAAAGGTGTGGACCAAGTGGAAATCTAACTATCTTGAGCGACGCCTTCGACCATTGGTATGAGGCATTTCCAGTATATGAACAATAGTCAAGCAAACTGATTGTTCGTACCGTATAGGAAATCGAGATGTTGATGCGAAGTCAGCAGAACTTGATGTATCAGGCCTTTTGTGTCTGGCACAGCAAAGCAAGGGTAAAACCATTCGGGACGCCTTCTAGCTGAAACTCATTCATATAACTAGACGCGGCCTATGATAATAGCCGTTAAATTTAATGCGCAACGGACAAAGAAGAAGTTTTATGTCAAGTGGCGCGAAACTTTGCCATTGGCTCAGAAGGTGAAAAGGGCCAAGGGCAAATACGATAGCACGGTCTTGTGTACGTTTAATGTGCTATTCACGCTATCGATGATGAGATATACATCTACATCTACAGCTCGATTTTTCAATCACTGGCTAGAAGCATATCGTACAAAACTGGTTTCGAAAGCGATTGCGTTAGTGTTCAGCTGAAGTGTCGACAAGATGTTCTTATATTAATTCTGCTTTTAGTCGAGCACGATATCTTCGGCTGCCCAGCGACAGAGCCCGAATCATCAAACGCCTACCACCGATAATGACTCCTCCATCTTCATCGGGATCGCCTCCACACGAGTCCACGCCTGTGTTAAACAACAAGCTATATTCGATTAGGCCGAGAAGTTCGTCGATATCGCGGCGCAGCAATTCGAACGTGCCGTCGAACGAGAGGCATACCAACGAAGCACCTGATAATCAAGAACCAAATTCAACAGGAGGGCGTCCACGGCCTTCTCGCCTTTCGCGATCTCCGTTTGGAAAAGGAAAGGGAGCTGGAATTGTCAGCCTTCTACGGACCAATGTGCATCAAGATGAACAGGGCAAATCAGATTTGAGCCCACCCCGTCCCAAATTCCCATTCTCTACCACAAGTCGTCGCCAATCGGGTGTTAACGGGGTAAATTCCAGGGATATAAATGGACCTTCGTTGTTCCTCTCAATAAATGCAGAAAGTACGCCTCCTATCCGCAAAACACGCTCAAATGCTTCCGACGACGTGGTTGAGCGCAGGGCCGAATGGAATCGGTTTGCACTCAAGTCAGGGGCCAAGAAGCATTCGCCGTCTGTGTCCTCACAGCTGACCGGATCCCCATCTTCGCCATAGTTAGAACTGCTGGCAGCTTCTAAAACAACCGGAATGCGGTATATAAAAAGTTGTAACAGGTTGTAAAAGTTTGTGTCAGATAGATATAAATCAAATATGATTTGACCGAGGCATAGAATGCCGAATGGAATAATAGGAAATACAAGCCCCGGTTTGGGGACTGGAACGACAGGGTTCAATAGAAGCGTTTCATCTTTCGTTGCTGGCCATCGAAGAACCGAGTGGTATGAGAGAAGATGATGCCGGAACCCTGAAAACATGTTAAGAATTGCTATAGTACTGCCAGCCGACCCAATTGGCTATAACGAAATAGAAGGTGGTGGGGATAATGAGGATGGAAAAATATTTGTAGTGTTTGTCTTCTGCAAGCGCGCGCAACACCTCCAAAAAAGACAACTAATAAGGCCACCTGAACCCGAGTATGGTCGGACGTACCCAGATGCTCTTTACAGGGTAAAAGGTGCTGAGTAGGATGCTATAGCTTGCCATGATGAAAAAGATGATACAGAGTGTGACGATAACATAACCGCTATCGACTTTTGGCATGCACCTTGCGCGATGCAGGAGGGTCAGTAAGCCTGGGAATAAGTGTGACACAAGGTCGTTACTGGGTCGTTATGGCCAGCGTGGAGACTTGCTGAACTAATTGGACATGTATGAACATGGAGCTTCTCTCAAACTCAACCAAAGCTCCAACTACAGACCAGGGAAGAGGCCTGGAACACCTGGAAAACAACAAACACAAGGACAATGAGTGCTTTCGAAACTGAATTGCGCCACTCGGAACAGGAAGTCGACGAGCACCCCAGGTTGGTCGATCGGCGTAACCAGGACACCCACAGCTCAACACGTGTTTTCTAGGCCTCTGCAGAAAGATGCAATAGCTAGCAAACAGGAGGAATGGAGGCCAGTGCCTCTGAGTTACCTGGAACCCGACATTCCTGTTGCAGATCTCAACGTCGACTTCTCTACTATAGCGGGCGTAAATGGATCAGAGTGAGAAGACTTCTTCCCCGTTGACATTTGACGTTTACCTGGCCCCCAGGGACTCTGCAGAAAAGGTCCGAATTGAGAAGCGGAAGTCAAATCTGTTGAAGCTAAACGAAGAAAATGAGAAATTGCGTCGGGAACTTAAGGCTCTGAGTGACAAGTTGGAGGCTGCTGAGCGCCAGCGTGCACAACAACAGCCTCAAGACTCGAGACTAGAATAGAATAGAACTATGTTTGTCACTATATGCAGCACGTGACATGCACCAACCCTATATCACAATCGAATACTTATCTCCCTCCATCTCTACTCCACTCCACATCGATAAACCCTCTTTGCTATGGTACGCTCTTCCCTGTGTCCAGTCCTTCCTTCTCTCACATTTTATTTCCATAAAGAGTCGCAGACAGTCCGCCACCGCTGCCCGTCGCATGTCCGAACGACGTGGTTCAGGCAAGTCCTCCCGTCGGCCGTCCATCGACCCGTCGAGGCTTGTTCCAATGGACAAGTCAGATAATGTCCTGACTTTTTGTCTATAAGCTTATCTTTTTTTCCCTGATACAGAACCTCTCACATCGGTGGTGCCGATGATTTCAAAGTAGTCTTCATTGGCGCAGGCAATATTATGTTCGGTCAGGAAAATCTTTTATCATTTTGTTAGTGGTCTAATTTGATACGTTAGGTTCCGATGAGGGGCCCTGGAACCATTCTTTCCGTTTGGAACAGTGAGTTATGATCAGTCAGGCACTCCATTCCCATTCTGAACACTCATTTAGCAAACTTGGTCGACGCCTTAAAGTTGTGGCGCTGATTGATCCTGCCATTGAGCGCGCTACTTCCGTTCTCCAGAAGAAATGCGACTCTTTTGTCTTTTCAGCATACCAGGATACGCGTGTTTACAAAACACTCGAAGACTTCATCAAGGTCATGACTCCGGCAGAGCGGCCTCGTGCCATTATCATTGGCAGCCCCCCGATGTTCCGAGGCTCTCTCCAGCCTGAAAAGGATCTTGAAGTCCGAATCATCAACCATTTCCCAGGAGTGGCAATGTTTATTGAAAAACCCATAGCAACTGGGCCATATGAATATCGACAGGATGGACTGCAGATCGCCAAGATGCTCACTGATACTAAAACCATTTGTTCTGTTGGGTAAATGCGATCTTGTCTTCCACTTTCATTCGAAATGTGAATTAATTCTGCTCAGATACATGCTGCGTTATCTCAAGGCTGTCCAGCTCATGAAGCAAGTCATCGAAGAAAATGACTTGACTGTCATGTGCACGATTGCTCGTTATGCCAGTGCTTACGAGTCTATTGCCAAGCCGGACTGGTGGGATAAATCTAAAAGGTCCGTGGGCACTTCTACTTATTGAATCAATCTTAAAATCGCTTGACAATTAAGTGCGGGCCCTGTCATTGAACAAGGCACTCACTTCTGTGACCTCTCTCGCTACTTCGGTGGCGAAGTTGATCTTGAATCCGTCACGGCGCATTCCCTAGAATGGGATGAGAACGCTGGTCAGCTTACTAAGATACGCGTTGATGAGAGCAAGATCGCCCCTGAAAACAGGATACCCCGTGTCACTGCGGCCAACTGGTAAGCCATAGGAGCATATTGAAGTTCTCAGCTGATTTAATAAACCCCTTTTGGATAGGAAATATGATAGCGGAGCTGTAGGAAGCTTCGTTCATGTTGCTGCTCTTCAGGGCACGGATTACAGCTGCGAATTTGAAGTCTACGCTGATGGATACCTTCTCAAGTATGAACTCCATATTATATCTGCGGTTTGCGATTCCTTTCTGATCCTCCTATAGACTTGTCAATCCCTATGTTCAACCTGCACTTTATATCCGAAGGCCCGGCGATGACCATGAACAGGTGATGACCTTCCCGGACGATGACCCATTCTTCTCCGAGATTTCCAACCTGATCGACGTTGTTGAAGACATCGAAGAAGATCCGGAAGCTGCCCAAATTTTGAGCAGCTATGAAGGTGAGACCTCGGAATATAGGATGATATAAACTCATACCCACGACAACTCAGATGCTGTGAGGACCTACGAGCTGACTTGGGCCATCCGGATTGCCTCAGAAAAGTCTCGCGCAGCCAAGCTCCAGGCGAGCAATGACGCTGCAAAAGCTCAGAAGGCACAGCAGACTGAATAAATTGGTTTGGATTATAAAAAGATAGTCCAATTTTTGGAGAAGCAAACTATTACCTCGATAAATACCTGAAGAAATACTTTGTAGCTATGACTTGTCAATCTTGAGTTTCTTAGAGATTGAATGTGCCTTCCTCTCGTTTGACTCCTTACACTGATGGTCATGCACCTGATGTGACTCGAGTCGACGTTTTCTGTACAATTCACGGCGTTTCTCCAGTTTCTCCCACTCTTCCTGAAGGTGAGCTTTGAGCATAGGCATGTTATTCTTTGCCACGTCACAGTAGAAGCAAGTCAGAGGTTTCTTGAGCAGGGATCCATACTCAGTCGGCGAAAGCTTAAATATCTAAAGGCGTATCATCAATATTAGTTTATAGACATGGCATTGGACGCACATTTTGGAAATACGACGTTTCAGCATCGAACCAGGACAAAACTTGATCTACATGCAGAAAAAATCCATGTTTGGGATGAAATGAATTATAGTGCTTTTTCGTTTTCATCCTTTCTGAACATAAATCTGCAGAAAGAACGTGAAGATGGATATGCCTAGTACCCCTTGAGGATACTAATGTACGAACAAACAAAACTTCAAAGGCTCACTCCATCGAAGGGACCCCATGAAAACCAACCCAAATATCCCAAACAAAGCCGTACCGCTTCTCCATCTCTCCCTCTATTTCTGTTTTGACGCGCAAAGCATCCTCTTTGAGTGAAAGAATAAGTTCCTTTACTTGATCTTTACTGATATGTTCTGAATTAAGAAGCGTGCGAAGACTTGAAAGGTCAGTCACTGAAGGAGATAAAGCCGCCGTCCTCTCAGGGGCAACAAGCCTTGAATTCTGGTCTAAAATCTTGTTTGAGGAATTTTTAGATGACGTTGGTGAAGATAGTGATGTTGCGATACGAGGTAGAACAAGGAAGTGAAATATAGACTTGGGATAAGCGTCGAAGATAGTCATGGTTTTCTCTGTGTGAGAGAATAATACTGACAACGGTAGTTCAGTGGGTTTCATGGACGCATAGGAACGCAGAACCGTCAAATTTGCCATTAGGTTGGATGAGAGCTCAGGTCAAGGGGTTGATCTCCTTTCAAGTCACGAGACGTTACTTTTGGAGGTGGTCCACGCTGGAGTCAGGCTAATTCTCCACCTTTCTTTATTACGTTGATCTGATAGTAGTGCCCGAGGATGTATAAGGAATGATATCAGATCAGACCAACACGAGTTTAAATCAGACTTTGAAATGGACTAACTTGAACTGACACGATTGCATCAGCGGATCACCAGGTGCATTCCCTTGTCCACTTGGATGATGTAGAACGCAAGACTAGTGAGCGGATCATTTCCCTTTCTATCTTGTAATTTTTCCGCTTCACTCGCATCCGGGTGACCCACAATTCTTTGTCTAGATGCATATGTACTTATATAGGTTCTTGCTGTTCCTTAGTCGTCTACCTAACGTGACTCCTGAGTTAATCGTTGACATTAAACACCAAGTTTCAAGATTTGTAAGTCTTGCTCGCTACGTGCTCAATACTGTACATCACGAGGTAAGATCACATCATTTACTGCAGGAGCGAGCCTCTTTGGTTGTTATCCGTAAGAGAAAAGCATCACTGACTAGAAGAAATAAGAAAGGGACAAGAGGGCCCAGTAAGTATTGTCAATATATCCTCAAATAATATTCAATGGCGGTATAATCACTTGGAAGCTCAGCATATACAAAACCATAAGACTCACGATTATCTTATCTCAATATACATAGAAGTTTTGTAGTTCTATATTTGGCAGTAGGGCAGTACAGATACCTCAACTCAGTAACGATCGAGGCTTCAGAATATACGAAATACAGTCATGCTTTCAATTACCAACAATGCCAGCAGAAACCCATCAAACTGAGAAAATCATACTTTATTCACAAGGAGTTTCCTCAGATCATCCGATAATTTCAATGGGCCTACGTCGGTTTGCTTCTTTTGAGTAGTACAAGTTGAGGGTGACGTTGCTGAATTTCGATGACGAAGTCCATGCATTCGTGACAACGCATTCACTTCTTCTGCCTTTCGCTTATCGATGTCGGCTACGAGTTGAGCAAAAGAGAGGAAAAGAACTTCGGCTTGGGCAAGGGTAGTCTCAAGCTCGATCGTTATGCTGAGTTCATTGCAATACTAGACCTGCATTAAGGCGCCAAAATCTTTATGCTTCACAAAAGCTGCTGACCTTTAGAATTTCATCAAACTGATAAAGATATAGTGAGTGGACGAAGGACGGGATATGGGAGACATACCTCTACTAGGTATCGAAGGATCACGTCCCTGTGCGACTCCAAGATGGCGAGAGCGATAAAAAGTACGAATTCAGTACTGTAGTAGTCCGTCCATAAAACTTCCCATAACCCCAGCACCTCATCAAACGGAAATTCGCGTTTGAAGGCGATGAGGACCCAGCTGCAATCTGGTCTCGGTCATTCCATAACTCAAATTAGAGCACGTTGAGCATACCGGAAGCAAAAGAATAGATTCAGACTATCGGTTTTATCTGTGATGTTTAAGTAGGCCCCAATATACACATGACCAACAAGGAATTACCAAAGTGTTTGAAGAGCTCTGGGTCCATCACCTCAATCAATCCCTGTAAAGTCGATAACTGTTTCTTCATCCCACTTTGGTCCCGCAAGAAATTCTTTTTCTATCCGACATCATCTTATATCCATGAACGGTGCAGTATAGGAACTCACCATTCTTTCCATGAATTGTACAAAACACCAAAATGTCATTCCCTCATCCGCATCCATGACCACGTAGATTGGTGCACAAAGGTCCGACATACCCTGTACGTAGCCTAATCAACAGTAAATGTACGATCATGAAAAAGAGACAAAACTCCACACACCCAGGTCCTTCTCGTAGAAATTATATGTAAGTAGGATAGCACCCAGTCGCTCAATATGCTCGTTGGTGGGTGATTGGGCACCAAAGTCATCTAGATTGGGTGAAATAATTGAGTGATCATACGAATTTTCCTTTCCTTGTTCAACTGAAGTTCCAGCAAAGCGAGGGTGTGTTCGGTCCGTTCTTCGGCAATCCACGTCGATGCGATGACGCTCCTCCATCGTGTCCTGTCTGTCAAAAACTTCAGGAACACCGCACCACGTATTCTTGATCTCTTGATACTGCTGCCTATTGAGATTATTAATAGAAAGACCTGGGAACAAGAGGTAAATATGCAGACTTTTTCCTCTGCCAAACTTGCTCTCTCTCTTCTGCGGTTGACTCCCAATCAAAAACACCAAGCAAAAAGGGCCAAACTTTCCTTCTCAACTCGTTCTCTCCACTGATACCTCTTCTAAACACTTCCCTCTTAAACTCTTCAATCGCAATCAGCGGTCCCCCTTCCTGGTCAAACCACTCTACCCATTCCCTCTCGGTCACAGGCTTTTCTGGAGTTCTGGAGCTCTTCGGGGTCGGCAAATTTGCAGTCGTGTGCAGCAACTCAAATATCCCAAGCGATGAATCTTCTTGTTCGTTGTCCGCATATACTGAATGTAAAGCTTGTGCTTCACGTCTTCTGGCTCTTTCACCTTCCTCAGCGACAATCCTGGCCCACCGCGCCAGGTATACCCTTGCGCTCTCAAATTCGCCGACACCACCCTTCTCAACCCAAGAGCCCCATTCCCATTCTCCTGGGGCACTGACAAGACTTTGCACGGGTTCTGGTAAGTGTGGAACAATAGGCTTAGCCAGAGGATGCGAAAGGATGTTTTGTGCTGCATGACGAGTAGCTCGTGTAATATTGGAAAAGCTCTGTATGAAAGCTGTTCGTGTCTGAGAAGAACTTGCCGTAGGACTGTACAGAGGTGCTGAACCTAACGACCGGTGTAAAACGGAAGATTGAGACGAGCTTAGCCCATACATGGAGTTTCCTGAAGATAATATCGGCCTAGGTCTTCTATGCACGGGTACAGGAGAATGAGAATTTGCAAAAGACGACTGAGCGAGAATGTCATCGACGGCATCGTCGTCAAAAAGCTGAGTCGTATGTGTCTCAAAGTCCGCCCTAGAAGGGTCTACAAGGAACAAGGTAGGTTGGAGGGTAGAACGGAGAATATGGGCATATTGACGTAAACGAGACAAGAGATCTTCACCGCCCCAGGAGTTGATCGGCCTCGACTGATGTGATTGTCCTGGAAGGGGCGGGGGTGGATAAGTTGTCGTGCCAGGGTGGGATTCTATAGATGTAGAAATGGAAGTGGATGAGGTAGAGATGGGATGACTACGAGAGGTGGTGGCAGTGGGGGAATAGAGGGTAAAAGATTTAGATTCATCATCGTGAAAATGGAGAGTGGGGAGAGTATTTCCGTTTATGAGGTTGATCCCAATGGAGCCGTCTTGGTGGTCGTCAGTGATGAAGAGAGAATGATGCGAAAAAATGCATACACCATGAAGAAAGCGAAGGGGGTTGAACAATGAGAGAATAGATTGATGTCAAGGGTACCGAGAATGCGTACGATTCTGGACACTGTTTCGGAAGATCAATAAGAACGACATCTGTTGCCAAGAATGAGTCTGTCTGTTATGACCGAGGAACTGAAGCGTTTCTTGCCCACCATCGTCTTCCTGATCCTGCAATGCCTTCTCTTCAATTTTCACAAACTTGTCCCACTCTGTCCTTCCTTTCTCATTCAATAACGATTCTGGAATCCACGCAAGAAGATACTTCGGATTCTGGGCCTCCTAAGCTCCCATTAGCTTGGGGTCGCATATGATACTAAAGATCACATACCTGTTTCACAAGGGCAACAAATCCCGGAATGTTATCTCTTGCATATGCAGTGGGGTTCACATAAACCTTTGACTTGCTATAAACCAGTCGGTGTTTATCTTCCCCAAGAGAGTCTTCCAAACGATGCAATGATGAGGACGATCCAATACCCTCAGGACGGATTATTTCAACCATAGAGTCAATCTTGACAATTCCATTACCAATATGACAAAGTATCTCAAAACAAATAAGGGCTTACAGAAACAGAAAGAAGATCGCACTCTGGAAAAGCAGGAGATTGACAAATAACCACCATCCAATATGAATATCTACGTTTCAAAGCCTGCTCATATTGGTGTCATGCCACGTGACTCTTACGATCAGAAACTTAAATGCACCCCATCGGAAAAGTAATACAAAGAACCGAATCGTGTTAGAAAAAGTCTACTTTTGGTATGACCAGACGTTGCGGAGCACTGTTGGGTTGGATTGAGATTGGAGCACCTTGATATGAAAGTTCATGTTTACGCACGCCCATTCTCAGTAGCGAGTTTGTTCAGCGAATCGTCACTCTCGCCCTGCGACCTGACCTGACCACAGATAGCGAACGTTGTCGAGGTGGGGAGAGCCCGGCCGGAGGAATCAACATCAGCAATGCTGATTTGGACAGAGGCGTGGTCCTTGGAGGTGATTAATCGATCTATTGGTGAATCGTCAGATAATGGTTCATAGATTCGAAATCAGGGGATCAAGTTGAAAGGCCTAGAGTGTACGCACTGGTAGCGGCACATTTGCGAGGAACATAGAGATCGACGAGGATACCCTGCACAGAGTGAGTCTTTTTAGGTCATACAGTGGAATAATGATTCGTACTTGGTCGTTTTCCATCTCAACGTTCAGGGATTACGGGCAAATGTTAGTAGGAAAGAAAGCGAAATAAAATCGTGAGAAGATGGCACCAATAACTATACAGCTGCAGATCTGAGCTGCTATATAAGTCACATGTACAGAATCTTGATACTGCATCAGACTATTTGTTTCTTGAAAAACCAGTCCTATATTGGTTTTGCAAAAAACATTTGATACCAGTGACCAACTATTGCATCAAAGTTTTTTCAATAGAGTAAACCAACACAAGGACCCATTGCTGGATATAGTATAGCTACTATTGATACGATTTGCAGTAATTTCTCGCAACACAAATACACGCGTACTTTTGAGCAGTGCTGTTCTGGCGTCAGAACTTATCCAGGGAACAAGTCGTTACCTATCCAATCTAACACCATGTTACGCAGAACAATTATCTTCAAACTGGCCGTTGTTAGGATTGATGACTCAACAGCCAAAATGATAGTAAAAATCATTTGAATTATCTAACGTGCGCTATAATACAAGTTTTGTAGCAGGAAGTCCAGATAGACATGCAGGAGATGGTGCGAGGAAGAGTGGAAAGCAAAAAGCGAATCAGATACCCCCTTAATCAACCTCCTCGACACTGGGTCCTTCCTCGCTACCAGCACCAGCACCAGGGAAACCGCCAGGAGCGCCAGCACCAGGGAAACCGCCAGCGCCAGCACCAGGGAAGCCACCAGGAGCACCACCAGGAGCACCACCTGCTGCATAAAGTTTCTGCATGATAGGGCTAGAGAAAGATAAGAATTTCTGACATTGAATCAGTGGATTCGCGAGACTTACTTCGCTACGCCCTCGAGTTCTTTCTGCTTCTCGTCGTATTCTTCCTTGGATGCCTCCTGAGAACTATCGAGCCAAGAGATGGTCTCGTTGACAGCAGTCTCAAGCTTAGTCTTATCAGCGGCTTCAAATTTGTCGGCAAGTTTCTCGTCTGTGATGGAATTACGGAGGTTATAGGCATACGACTCAAGGCCATTCTTGGCTTGGATGCGAGCGGCAGCAGCTTCATCTTCAGCTACAGGGGACATGATCAACATACGAATAACGATCCACGAAACAGATCACTGACCTTTGTACTTCTCAGCTTCATTGACCATGCGTTCAATCTCTTCTTTCGAGAGACGACCTTTATCATTGGTGATCGTAATACGGTTCGATTTGCCAGTAGTCTTATCAGCTGCAGAGACATTCAAAATACCGTTGGCATCAATGTCGAAGGTAACCTCAATTTGTGGAACACCACGGGGAGCAGGGGGAATACCAGCCAACTCGAACTTTCCAAGAAGATTGTTGTCCTTGGTGCGAGCACGCTCACCCTCGTATACCTGAATGAGCACACCAGGCTGGTTGTCGGAATAAGTTGAGAAGATTTCAGACTTCTTGGTCGGAACGGTGGTGTTGCGCTTGATAAGAGGAGTCATAACACCACCAGCAGTCTCAATACTATAAAGCCCAATTACATTTTAAGCTGAGTGTTATAAAAAGGTCACTTACCCAGTGGATAAGGGGGTAACATCAAGTAGGAGCAAATCTTGAGTCTTTTCGGAGGTATCACCAGAAAGGATAGCAGCCTGCACAGCAGCACCATAAGCAACAGCCTCGTCAGGGTTGATGCTCTTGTTGGGCTCCTTCCCATTGAAGAAGTCAGATACAAGTTTGACGATACGGGGAATGCGAGTAGAGCCGCCGACAAGGACGATCTCATGCACCTGACCCTTGTCAATCTTGGAGTCGTGAAGGACCTTTTCAACTGGTTCGAGAGTACCACGGAAGAGGTCCTGGCAGAGCTCCTCGAAACGGGCACGAGTGAGCGAGGTATAGAAATCAACACCCTCATAGAGAGAGTCAATCTCAATGGAAGTCTGGGTAGCGGAAGAGAGGGTACGCTTGGCCCGCTCGCAAGCGGTACGGAGACGACGAACAGCACGAGGGTTACCAGACAGATCTACAGCATTGCAGAATATTACAATAAATAACCTCGCTCTTCCAAATTACTGGATGATTCACGTACCCTTCTTGTACTTGCGCTTGAACTCCTGGCTGAAGTGGTTGACAAGTCTGTTGTCAAAGTCCTCACCACCGAGATGGGTATCACCAGCAGTAGCCTTGACCTCGAAGATACCTTCTTCAATGGTCAAAAGAGAAACATCAAAAGTGCCTCCACCAAGATCAAAGATAAGGACGTTGCGTTCGCCGGTGACCTTTTTGTCAAGGCCATATGCAATAGCAGCGGCAGTCGGCTCATTGATGATACGTAGCACATTTAAGCCAGAAATGGTCCCAGCATCCTTGGTAGCCTGACGTTGAGAGTCGTTAAAGTACGCGGGAACGGTGACGACCGCATTGGTAACGGTAGTACCGAGATAGGCTTCAGCTGTCTCCTTCATCTTAGTCAGTACCATAGAGGAAATTTCCTCGGGCGACTGAAGGGGACACCAGATTAGTGATTTTGACAAAATTAGAAATTGAATATAACTGACAAATTCCTTCTTCTCGCCACGGTACTCGACTTGAATAGTGGGCTTGTCAGCCCTGCTCACAACAGTGAACGAAAAATGTTTGATATCAGATTGTACTTCGGAATCGCTGAACTTGCGACCAATCAAACGTTTAGCATCAAAAACACTGAAATCCAATACTGTCATTCATAATAACAAGCTTTCATGAGATCAGGCACTTACGTATTGTGAGGGTTCATGGCGACCTGGTTCTTGGCAGCATCACCGATAAGACGTTCGTTCTCGGAGAAGGAGACATAAGATGGGGTCGTGCGGTTACCCTGATCATTGGCAATGATTTCGACACGGTCATTCTGCCAAACACCAACACATCTAGCAACTCCAAATTCATTTTTTGTCACAGCTAATTAGTGACAGATTATCTGAAAAAGGGGAATATCTACATACGAATAGGTAGTGCCAAGATCGATACCAATTGCTTTTGAGGTAGACATATTTTGAGTGTGACTAGCACGGGAGGAGAGAGTAGTGGGAGAAAAAGAGTAAGGGCAGAAGAAAATAACAGCCCATACTTATATCATGTCTTAGGAATTGGCAAGAATCTTTGCGAACGTCCTGGAATCTTTCCGAATCACGTGGTACTCATGCGTCATACCACAGCTCCAGATTGCTGATGTTTTTCCCCCATCGGTGGATATAGGAAAAAGACTCATTTCTAACAGCCCTGGTTCTTGTCCTTGTAAACGTCGAGAGCTGAAAACAAAGATTCACACCTTGAATGATTATTGTCGGTTTTTCATGATCATCAAGCACTTCGAATCGTTCCTAGAAAACAATCCTGGAGCTTTCGCATCCAG
>Ga0153924_1000784_pt1 | contig 18625 bp, 23 predicted proteins | sample TSNJ008MetaG_FD_104709 | JGI IMG/M metagenome (GOLD analysis project Ga0153924, IMG submission 104709) | Attine ant fungus gardens microbial communities from New Jersey, USA - TSNJ008 MetaG | ecosystem: Host-associated > Fungi > Mycelium > Unclassified | place: USA: New Jersey, Wharton State...
AATAAAATAAGAGGTGGTAAATATGATTATTAAGAAAATAGAGCACTCATATGGAGAATTCAAGCTTTGCATTTCTGATCTCAATTTTAAAAAAAATACTATCATCGGGTTAGTTGGAAAAAACGGAGCAGGGAAAACAACGTTGATGGAAATTTTATCAGGTTTTAGGAAAAGCAATATAATTTATGAAGTTGATGGAATTAATGTAAAAGATTTACTCTTTATTCCATCTGATTTGTCCGTATATAACTATCTAACTGTTGAAGAATTTTTAAAATTTGTAATTAAATATTCTGAAACAAAAAAAACGGTGGAACAACTATTGAATATTTTAGATCTAACTGCGAAAGCGAAAGTTATAATTGAAGAGTTATCACAAGGTATGAAAAAAAAATTGTCCCTGGTTCCGCTATTTATAAAAAAGTATGATCTTATAATTTTAGATGAACCATTTAATAGTATTGACTTGGAATATATCTATTCATTAAAAAAGAACATTAAACAATTCAAAAAACATTCCACAGTTATTATATCGTCACATATTCTTGATACATTGGCAGATATATGTGATTCTTTAGTATTAATAGAAAACGGGAAAATAAAAAAGCACATAGAAAACAGCCAAAGCGTAGAAAAATTGGAGCGTGAAATTTTTGATTAGTTTACTTAAATTTAATTTAGAAGTTTTAATAGAAAGATTTAAAATAAAAGGCTTTTTTAATATCACTAGCTTACTAATTATAATATTAGGGGTTTTAGGTGGCATTAAGTTTATTCAGTTTAAGCTTGGAAACTATGAACAAGTGTCTGTTTTACTTGGAATATTCTCATATGTGTTTTTTTGTAAATATATTTTTACTACGGATTTCGAGAAGAAATGCAAGCAACTAAAAACTTATTTTAATATTTTTGGTGATCAGGAGATTAAAAAGTTCTACTTATATAAAAATCTAAGTATTTTTTGGGTTATTATAGTTTTTATTTTATTCCCAACGAATTTAAAAGATATTAATTTGTTTGTAACTTACATTACCATAATGAATATACTAATTTGTGCTCAAATATTAGAAAAGAACAAATTATCTGTGGAAAAATATGCTTTAATTAATTTGATTACACGTATTTTATTATTAGGATTATTAATACTTTATTTGAAAAACTATCGGTATATTAATATCAAATCATACTTAAATAATTATACCCTTTTAGTATTTTTATTATTAAATGTATTTCTGTATATTGAAGCATATAAACTAATGAAATTCTCATCACAATTGCGAAGCAGTATAATGTTTTTGAAATTATCTCAGCAAATGCCATTAAAATTTCAGTCACCAGATTTTTTGTTCATAATTAGAAAAAATCTGATATTAGAACCATTTATGATTATAATTTGTGGAAATATCGTAATAAACAGTAAGATAGAAGATGTAGCTGGACGTTTTTTTACTCTAATTATTTCTTATATGTGTTCCTATATTACGTTATATAGGGAGTTAATAAAAAATGAAGAGTTTAAGATGATATATTTTTATCCGGATAGAAGTTTTAGAAGACTAAAATCAAGTAAAATTAAAAGCATAGTATTTATATCATTATTTTTGTTCATACTAACTTTGATACCAATGTTAGCTATAATAAATGTTAAGCTATGGACTATTGTGGTTGGATATTTAGTTTCTGTATTTATTTTTTCTACATCAACCTTTTTCTTTAGAATAAAAACAGATACTAGATTTAATTATAAAAGATTAATACAAGACAAAGAGTTATTATTATTAACTATGATTCAAGCAATAATAGCATTAATAATAAGCAATCTATATGCTGGTATACTAATTTAACACACATGGTTAGAGATGGAATGCATAGTATCAACAAATAAATTATATAAAAAATATAAAAAACATATAGCTATTAGCGGTGTTGAAATGCATATTAGTAAAGGATCAATCTATGGATTGATTGGAAAAAACGGAGCTGGCAAATCTACATTGCTTAAAATAATTGCTGGTCTTTCAATGCCATCAAGTGGGAACGTTTCATCAATTCCGAAAGATAAGATGGGAGTTCTAATTGAAAGTCCGGCATTATATCAAAATCTGAACGCATATGAGAATTTAAAATTAAAATGCATGGCATTAGGAATTAAAGATTATGGTTGCATAAATGAAACATTAAAGATTGTTGTCGGATCAGGGATTATGTGAAGGAAGCCATGGGAATCATGCATGGAAACAGCCCCCAGCAAAGGGAATACCGGGAGGTCACTTTCCGAAACGAATCCGACTCCTCGATGGTCTTCGCTCGTACTCGCCATTGCATTGGCCGATACTCCCTACTGCCTCATGTGCAGAACCATCCAGGCCTCCCAGGTATGTCGAATATAACGATATCAGGTATGCCATGCTCTCGGACTCCGGTGTGTTTTCATAGTCTCGCTTATCGACTATTCCTTGTTGGTGACCCATAGAGGTAGAAGACCACCCCACACGATCGATTATTTGACGGAGCTCTATCACTTCACGCTTTCGCATTACGGCGTTCCTTCTCCCTGTCCTACGCTTAAACATCATTGTTAGCCTTTGACGCTCCAAGGACTCGGTACTGGCGACTTGCTAGGTCTTACCAGACTGGCTTCCCACCAGCTATATATTCGGCACCGAACTGGCGCACGCCTCCAATCGAAAAATATACTTTTTAACAAAGGTGCGAAGCGCCGCATTTTTCGATGAAGTTGTCAAGTGATTTGGCAAAAAAGTGGGGGATTTTAATAAAAAAGGAATCTGAAAGCCGAGTGCACCTTCTTTTTTAGATTAATTTCAACTTAGTAAATGCTTTATACAGACCATCCTTATCTACATCATCTGTAATAAAATCTGCCATCGCTTTTATTTCTTTTCCGCCACTTCCCATAGCAACGCCAATCTCACAGTATTCCAACATAGGAATATCTATTTTGGCGTCACCAAAAGCAATCGTATTTTCCCTGTCTGCTTTTAAATATTTTAATAAATGTTCAATTGCATTGGCCTTGGTTATGTCTTTTACTCCCAGATCTCCAAAAAGTGCTTCTTCCCCCTTTCCTCCCCAGGTTCCATTTTCAAGATCTGGGAATTGTTCTTTTGTATCAAGAAAATCTTGATAGGAATCCAGCAGGTAACTGACCTTATTGAGATCATCCCTGTATAACTCCCTTCCAAAAATCATTTCCGGGAATACCTTTCGGACCGTCATCTGATCCGCTTTTTGGTCTCCTTTGCGCTTTGCATACTTTATGATAGACGCACCTGCCTTTTGTTCAAAATTTTCACTGGCAAATAATCCATTATTGCTCTCCAAATAAAATTCTATTTTTCGCTCATGTAGCCAGTTAACAATTCTTTTGCATTGGTCCAAAGTAATCATCTGGTGCATGATGACTTTACCGTTATCTTCAACATAGTTACCATTCCCACCGATCATTCCATTCAATCCAATATCCCAAAGATTTTGATAGACTTCTGCCTTGCTTCGTCCTGTACTGATATATACCTTGTGACCATTCTTTCTGGCTTTTCGAATTGCTTCTACTGCTGAATCCGGCAGATTTGTATCATAGTCTACCAGTGTTCCATCCACATCAATAAATATAATTTTTTCCATATGTTTTTCCATTCGCCTTTCCCTCATCTGTTTTTTAATCATAATTTCATAGTTCTTTTTTCATCCATATATGTGAACATCCCTCATCCATATATGGTTCCCCATATGTTTGATAGCCCAGTTTCCTATAAAATTCTTTTGCACTCTCTTGTGCTGATAATCCAACGAAAACACCTTTCCGTTTTCTAATTTCATTTTCTGCGTACTTAACAATTTCTGCTCCATATTTATTTCCTCTATACTCCTTTATTGTTGCTATTCGTCCAATTACATAACAATTTTGAGAGTCCGAGTAATACAATCGGCAAGTTGCTATCGGATTGTTCAATACAAAAAGCACGATATGGATAGATACCTCGTCACTTTTGTCAAACTCATTTATAAAACCCTGCTCTTCCATAAAAACAGTTTTTCGTATAAAAATAGCCTCTTCAGGTAAATAATTATAACTTTTAATATACATTTAATACACGTATGATCCAATGATCCTCTATCAAGGGCGCTTGGATCATTTCCTTTCTCCCAATCAAGATGGGCTTAAGAGATTTCTGTGAAAATGACAGAACCCCCGCTTTAATTTTAGCACAAATGCAGGAATTGGCAAGCAGCAGGATAATGCTCACAAGAAAAAGCCCTACAGTGATCAGATGCTGGCGGAATTGCTGGAACAGGAGGGCATCCGTATTTCTCGTAGGGCCATTACAAAATATCGGGAGGCAGTGGGGTTTCCTAATGCTTATGTGCGTAAGATCGAATAAAACAGGACGATCGCCGCCAGTAGTAATAAACATTTAATACACGTATGATCCAATTATCCTCTATTGAAGGCGGTTGGATTATTTCCTTTCTTTACTAATAATCCCCTATATATATAACCATCTTTTAGATCTTCTTTTTCCGGCAGCGGACGTGTATCGATCCTGTTATACTTTGCATATAGCCTTTTTTGAATATTAGAAAAAAGGATAGGTAAACCCATGCAAGAATAAAAATGGGCCGTGTTTTGCACTTGAAAATGAACGTGGGGTTCCGTCGTATTACCGGAGTTGCCACACTTGGCAATAACATCTCCTCTTTTTACCTTCTGTCCTTTTAGTATTAATACACTCTCAGGCATAAGATGACAAATAGCACTATATTCATTTGAAGAATGTTTTATAATAATTCGATTACCGCCAATATCAGGCGTATCTGGGTCAGTCTGCCCATCACTCATTATGCGGCAATCAGAGAAGTTGTTTTTTATTGAAACAACTACACCGTCCGCAGGGGCAAGTATGTCTTTTCCATAACAATAATAGCTGCGTAAATCCTTCTTGTCTCCATGATAGCTCTTACCTTCTTCATTCAAAATAATGAAATCATAAGCAAAACGTTGTGGCAGAATTTCCCACGAGTGGGATGTGTTTTTTGTAACACCGCCATTTACTGTATACCATTCGCCATCAAACGGCAATGCATACTCTACTTTGGGGACATAACTATCAATACAATCAATATCCTTGCTTCTGTATTTTATTGTTGCATAATTTAAGCCAGTTACTTGTAATACAACCTGACCTAGAAAACGTATATTCATATGGGTTTTCCTCCTATCGATTACGCCTTCCACTGACTAACTTTCTTATTTTGTTACTTAAGTATACCAGAAAATCTCTTAAAATAAAATATTAGAATCCCCCTGTCATCATACAAGCTTTTCCGTACGCTTCAATCATTGTCTGCATCTCAGCAGTAGCAGTAGAAGGGCAAAACTTTGGGGTTGTGCTTTGGTGCGGCGTATGGTGTAATATTTGACAACTTGGCGATTGGCGCAGGTATCGGTCTATCTTTGGGAGTTGCAATTGGAGCCGCAATGGACAAAAAGAAAAAATAACCCTGTGCTGACAAGCCGTTGCCCCATAGACCTCCCCTATTTTGTTCTTTGGAGGAGGCCGGGGAAAATCAAATCAAAAGCAAGACCCTCGTGCAATTTGTACGAAGGTCCTACCGGTTATCGTAAATATTTCTAGTGTGTATGTTCCTATTTATAATCTATAAATTCTCTTTAAAGAATGTTTCTAAAGCTCTCGCTGCTGCTTCCTCATCTCCTCCTTCTATCGAAATTTTTATTTTGTTTCCCCGCTTTATACCTAAGTTCATAAGTGCCAATAACTTGGTAAGTTCCGTAATTTTACCATCGACCTCAAGCATCGCCTTAGAGTTAAATTTTTTTGCTTCCTTTACTAATAGACCTGCCGGCCTGGCATGAATACCTAATTCATCTTTAATTACATAACTAAAACTCTTCATGAATTGCTCTCCTACTATATATTCTCACCGTTATTTGAAATCACAACTCAAGGCACAAAACGTTATGCTGAAGCTATTCATATTAATCAATAACCTTAAATCCCATTCTCTTAACACGATCCGCATATGCATCGCCACTGTTTTCGGTAAAGGTATGTTCTAATGTATGCTTGTATGGTATTTTACCCTCATACCAGGTTCCCAAACATTGGCTCTGTCCATGCTTTTCAATTTTGGGATAAGCTGTAAATCCCTTAGCTCCCCATTTTCCGTCAAAATGAATCACTTTAGGTCCTACATACCAGATGCCTTTAGTATAAACAACTGTCCCATCATCAACATATGGCAGATGTTGAAAATCTGCTTCTAAGCGCACATCCTCTGTAACAATTGGCTCTTCACCTTCGAGGAAATAGACACCAATACCTTTCCCATTCTCATCCATAATTTGTGCATTCAAGAATTCCATACGTCCATCTTCACGAATACCACAATATAATGCACAGTTGCAGCGATATGTTTTAGCATAAAGAGCTTCCTCTTCTTCCGTTTTACCCACTGCATTATTCAATAGATACGTCCTGTCAAATCCACCCATTCCTCTTATAGGGTTACCCATATAAGTCCCTGTTATGACGGTATCTGTCTGAAAATAAGGTGCCGGGATATCGGGTGTCGAATGACTAAAAACTGCTTTGGGCAGTGGAACAGCTTTTATGTCAAGGATACAGCCATCCTTCCCTTCTTTAAATTCTGCATAAACACCACCATTCCCATCATCAACAAACCGAATTAGTGAATACGGGTCTCCTGTTTTAATTTCAAATGTCTTTGGCTTATCGCATACTTTTTGGTACTTTATAGTTGGAGTCATCGCTTGCGCCAAATCATCTCCATGCAATCCTTTTTGAGGTTCAAGCGGCCCGTCTCCCAATTCTGAAATCCCACACCAGCGCTGGCAATGTGGCTCAACGTTACGGAACCAATAAACTGGATTCTTTATCCCATCAATCCAAAACTGCGCGTAATGTGCCATTTTTCCAACCGTTGCGCCACAACCCTGCTCATTTTTAAAACAGCTGGGTGCTAATTCAAGATCATCAATCCTTAATTTTCTGATTTCAAAATCAAATTTATTCATTTATTGCCTCCTTCTTTCTGATTATTCAATTTCATTGTAAGTATTCAAATACGCCGGAATTGCACTTCCAATAAATGCAATAAATATTAAAGCAATTCCAGAAATCAGATTTGCAGTTGTCCCTCCAACCCACGGTATCCAAAATGTAAAAATTGTAGCGGAGGACATTGCATAATATATCGGAGTAAAGATACCTAAGATTAGTCCAAATGCAACGCTGCCAATTAGTAAGGATTTCATGCACCCCTTATATTTAACAACAACACCATATAAACATGGTTCCGTTACACTTCCAAGAATGCCTGTCACAAAACAACCACTGACTGCCGCTTTATTCGCGGGTTTCTTTAATTTCAACATGGCTCCAAACGCAACACCGAAGACTGCGAAATTATAAGCTGTCATGATTGGTAACAGAAATGTCTCATACCCTACTTCCGTAAATGTCATAATTGCAAAGCTGAGCAGCGCTCCATGCATACCCCCTAATACTAAATATGGCATTAAAATTGATAGTAAAACAGCACCAATAATACGGATAGCAATATTTGATTGTGCCATTGATATGAAGAAATTACCAATAATGGTTCCAATATAAGTTCCTAATGGCGCACATACAACAAACATAATCGGAGTCATGACTAAAATAGTAATCAAAGGTAGAAAGATAGGTTTTAAAACTGGAAGAAGATGCTTGTTTAAAAACTTATAGATAAAAGACATAATCCATACACCTAAAATAATCGGCAAAAACGATGACGAATAGTTCATAACCGGAGCAGAAATCCCGAAAATAGAAATGGATTCTCTAATTTCAATCAAATTCATAAAATCAGGAGCCATTATTAAGGCACCAAGATAAATTCCATAAATTGGATTTATATTTAATGCCTTTGCCGCTGAATATCCTAAGAACAATGGAATAAAATAGAAAAAGGCACTGTACATAAAATTAAGTACGATATATAAATCACTGGTATCACTGATAATATTTAGTAAGCTTGGCCCTAATAATGAAGCAAATACTTTGCACATACAAGCACCCATCATTATTGGAATAATCCCTGTCATGGTTGGAGATGTATACGCCAGAATTTTATTTCCAATCATTTTTAAACTTAATTTCTCTTTTGCCGCTAAATCCCCATCCAGATTTTCATCGATTGATTTCTCAATATTAAAACCTCCAACTTTACAAAATGCTTCATAAATATCGTCAACATCATTTCCGACAATAATTTGATATTGATCTCCAAGCCATTGCGTTCCCATAACGCCATTAACTTTATCAATGTCAACATCCTTTACTAAACTTTTGTCCTTTACCGCAAATCTTAATCTGGTAACACAATGTGTAAATACATTTACATTCTCCTTCCCTCCAATCAGATTAAGGATCTGCTGCGACATTTCCTGATAACTCTTTTTTCCCATTTTTCGTCTCCTTTCAGACTTAAAATATTAATCAGACAGTCCCCCGACTGTTATGACCTAAAATAAAAACCTCACATTACAAAATGAATAAACATCTTGTAACATGAGGTCAAGCCCTATTGGTAACAATCCTCTCGTGTACACAATCTATTAATATGTAATACTAAATATAGTTTTTCCTCGTCAGTCAGAGATACCTCTAAACTTGATTCTAAATATTTACTAACTTTTTTAGTGGTTTTATATGCTCTGGGACAGCTGTCAATTAGGTCGGTATAAACTAAATTGTTATCCGTATTAAATACTTCTTTCCTCTTACAGCGTTGTATTAGATAATTCATATGCGACACAAATCTTGAATAATTAAAATCCTCTTTGTTAATCGTTAATTCGAAGTCTTTTTCAATAATTTTGGTTGCATCGTCAATTATTTTTTGACTCTGTATTTCCGATTTACCATTATCAAGTTTGGCATTTATAAGATGTAAAGCAATATAAACCGCTTCTTCTTTTGGAAGCCGTACTTTCAATTTATTACGGATTACGTGCAGGCCATACTTCCCGATCTCCATTTCCGTATCAAAAAGCTGCTGAACATCATACATAACGGGAAGATTTAACTTAATGTTCTTTTGATATCTATGAATCGAAAAATTAATATGATCCGCTAATGTAAATATAATATTTGAACTTATAGGATAGTTAATTTTACTTCTTGAATAGTTTACTATTTCATCTGCAATCGCAATAATTTCTTCTGGAAGATCATTAATCATACTGATATAAATACTGTCAACATTATAATAAGTTCTCTCAATTTGTGAAAGTTGAATTTCGTATGGCGCTTCCTTAAACCCAATTCCTTTACCAAAAGCAATAAGTTCCTTACCATTTGCATCCTGACATACAGAAACATTATTATTAATATTTTTTATAACTTTCACAAATTAACCCCCTTCATTACATGATTTTAATAACTACACTATCCAAATCAATATTTGATGGATCGCTAACTATGAACTTGGTATCCGCAGAAATAATTATCATTGCACTTGTCAAATCGATCTTTGCCTCTTTCATAATTTCCCGATCTATCTTTAGAAGCAAATCCCCCCTTTTTACTGTGTCACCTATTACGGCGTATGTAGTGAATCCTTTTCCATTTAGGTTAATTGTGTCTAAACCAATATGAATTAATATTTCAACTCCATTCGCATTTAAACCAATCGCATGTTTTGTTTTAGGAACCATAACCACTTTTGCATTGCATGGAGCATATATTGCATCTCCAGTAAAAATAAAAGCAATTCCATCTCCCATCATTTTTGACGAAAATGTCTTATCCGGTACATTCTCTAATATTATACTCTTCCCAATAACTGGTGAAAAAATTTCTCTAATTTTTTTCTTTTTAAATACCTCAAACATATAGCCCCCATCAATAGAAAAAACCCGCAAGCAGCCTAACACATAATGTCAGGACAAGCCTCCGAGGAGTAACAAACCTTAGTTAATCTATATCACAAACCAAAAGAAATGTCAATACAATTTTGTATTGAGTCCCGTCTTTAGAAGTTAACACCATATTTCTCCGGAATATTTTTACACTAAATGCCTACCGAAGCCTTGAAATTCAGGCTTTTTACTGGGGGCTTAATTCTTTTCAAAGTTCATTTATTTATGAAGAAACAGCCCTCCGGGTTGTGATGGAAAGCTGTTTCTGGTTTCGTACGCTGCGGTACTTGGACTATTGAACTGCTAATTCTGCCCTACTACAATTCTGGCCATGATCTACTTTTTCATCATTAAGAAGGATTCCGCAATATGGGCAATATTTCATATCTTGCTTAACTGCTTTCTCGCATGATTCACAGAGTTTGATATCTTGCAACTGATTGATTTGCTTCTTCAATGACTGCATTTCTGTGTGACAATCATCGATTCGATTTACCAATTCTGCAAATAATTCATTTTCTGACTGTGCACATTGCTCATAATACAGTCTTCCGATTTCCTTATATGCCTCATCAATATCGTCTTTGGCCCTATTGATTTTGGAACGCATTTTTATCACATTCTTTGTATCCTGCGTTTTATTTACAATTTCCTTTGTTAACTTATTCAACATTCCTGTTATTTCTCCTGGCATATTTTCCTCCAATCTTAAAAAAACTACATTTATTTTGCATAAGATGCGTATCGTCTTTCTGTTTGATCGTTTGCCAAAGCAGTTTAAGCATATATCAGGTTGCTGGCCTTTTCGCATATCTCATAAATGACATCGTACTGCTGGTCGATGATCGGGGTGGCTTTTTCGGTCCTGCTTCGCTTGATTTTCAAATAGGCGAAATATGAAACGCCCCAGCCAATAAATCCGGGAATCGCAAGGATAACGCATAGCGGAATCATGCCCGCGAGATAGCTGAATGTTGCACCTGCCATAAGTGCCGTTCCAAGAAATCCGATAATATATGCCACCGTACTTGGTGTAATAACCTTAGAATCCTCCAGTTTCTCAATTTCCTTTACATGACTTTCAAACTCCCGCTGGAGTCGGTTAAGCTCCGATCTATTCGAAATTTTTCTATTTCGCTTGAATTTCATGTTTACCGAGGTGAGGCTAAAGGACGGATTTATTCCATCCAGTTTCCATCCAAAACTCCCGTAGCTGTCCGTATAAATTGTCTCCATGTCGCGTCGTACAGTGATATCCTTGTATTCGTAGCCGATAAAATTGTTTTTGTTCATTGTAAGTACTCCTTTCAAGTTTTAGTTTTGTTTGGTTTATTGTTTTTCTTTACCGGATGAATCGTCGTCAGGTGTTAAAAAAGCATCAACAAATTTGTTTTCAATTTTCTTATAGCCTGCGACAACACCATCCTCAATCTTCTTATAACCGGATACTACGCCGTTCTCAATCTTCTTGTAACCCGACATCACACCTTTTTCAATGTCCTTTTGGGTTTTCATAAATGCGTTCATGACAATACCTCCTTTCAATTTGTTGCTTTATTGGATGATTCTATTATGCCGATCAGATGTTTAAATTTTGCTTGTAAAATGTTTGAGAAATATTAATCTAAAAATTTTTTTAAAGTACTTTGATAGAATAACAGCGCTGAAGGCAAATCCGGTACTCTATGGAGGTAATGAATAAATTCAGAACCAAGAGTGCCGGATTTGTATTTTTATATTCTGGTTATGCATTAAGCAACGAATCGGCTTTCTCACAAACTTCATAAACTAAATCATATTGCTGGTCAATCAGCGTAGACATCTGTCTAGATAAAACTATTTTTTGCGGCTTCTGACGAAAACGACAATGCCGATCAAAACAACTACGGCTACTACTACGATTGCTACAATAGCTCCTGTACTCATGCTTTATACTCTCCTTTCTCGTATTTGTGCTTTACCAACTAATGGTGATACTTACAGCTTTTTACGAAAGCGACGATGCCGAGCAAAACAACTACGGCTACTATTACAATCGCTACAACAACTCCTGTACTCATATCTCTTGCTCCCTTCTTGGTATGCTTGTGTTTTATTTAATATCCATACATTACAATGCAAATGTTTATGAATTGTCAGAGAAGTGTTTGAGAAATATTAATATGAAAGTATTTAGTGTAAAAATTTCGGATTTTTTCAACGCGAGATTCAATTTCGCAGAGGGTTGGATCCGTGTTGATTATTTACGGGGGATGCTCCCGAAGTTGTGTTTTTCTTGTTATGCTTGGAAATAGGTGGTATAATTGCACATGATAAATATTCACTTAATACGCAATAGTGGCGATAAGACGCAGTAAAATAATTAGCTGTGAATAATTGTTGGCAAGCAGTTAAGGTAGTAAAATTATATTTTCAGCGATACAACGGAGGAATCGATGTCTTTTTTTAATTACAATGGCTTAACTATGTTTTATGAGGATATCGGGGTTGGAGTACCTATTATCTTTCTTCACGGAAGCCTGTCAAGAGGAATCACTGCATTTGCATCCCAAATTCAAGCGTTCCAGTTTTCTTACAGAGCAATCTACCCCGATTTGCGAGGACACGGAAACACTTTTTGCGATAATCATAATTGGAATTCGATGCAACTGGCGGAGGATATACTATTTTTGATGGACGAATTAAACATTCCGAAAGCGCATATTGTCGGTCATAGCATGGGCGGAGATGTTGCAATGTACTGTGCGATGAACCACCCATCAAGATTTCACTCAATTGTTTCAATCAGTTCGGGAGGAGCTGTAAACGAAAGTGTAACAAGCTATTTGGAACGCTATAATCCTCACAATATAAGTCTGGAAAAATACAGTCATTTTATTGAAATCATAAAAAAGGATCACTTTATCGCTCATCAAGGCGATTGGCAATCATTTTTACAGCAAACGATTAAAAACTGCTATGATTATCCTGCTTTTTCAGAGGAAGACCTAAGAAAAATATCCATGCCTTTTCTTCTGATCTACGGAGAACAGGACAGCATGGTGAAGCAAAACGAGATTGACTATCTTGCGAAAAACATTAAAAACTTTTCAGTATATTCAATTGAAAATGCCGGACATTTTCCACACACCGCAGGACAAAACGCTTCCGAGATAAACCAGGTAATTATAGAATTTATTCAAAATAATGCTATTTAGAGAATTTTCAAAACAGCTATTGACTTTCCGGACGGATGATGCTATTCTGTATTTAGAATTTTTTCTAAATAGTGAGGTGATGCGCATTGAGTTTTGCGGAAACATTTAAGGCTCTGTCCGACCCTGCCAGGCGAAGTATTCTTATCATGCTGAAAGAGGGTCAGATGTCAGCAGGAGAGATAGGGCAACATTTTGACATGACGGGGGCGACGATTTCCTACCATCTGTCGCAACTCAAAAAAGCCGATCTTGTTTTTGAAACGAAGTACAAGAACTTCGTATACTACGAGCTGAACATATCGGTTTTTGAGGAAACCATGCTTTGGCTATCACAATTTAAGGAGGAAAAATCCAATGAAAATGAAAAATAGCTCAACGCTTATCATAACTTCTGTGCTTTGTCTGCTGCCACTCATTCTATCATTCGCAGTTTACAATGATTTACCGGAGCAAATCGCCATCCATTGGGACAGCACGGGGAACCCCGACAATTATTTTCCAAAGGCAATAGCCGCCTTTGGTCTGCCGTTTCTGTTTTTGGCGTTTAACATTTTCTCTAAACTAAGGCTTTACAATGACCCTAAGCGGGCTAACACCTCAAAGACTATGCGGGCGATTTTGGCATGGCTGATCCCTTTTATGTCCATCGCGTTAGTGCCGATCACCCTGTTTATTGCTATGGGCGTTCATATACCCATTTCCATCATTGTTCCAGTCTTTACAGGAATTGTGCTCATTGTGTTCGGCAACTATCTGCCGAAAAGCAGACAGAATTACGCTGTCGGCATCAAGCTGCCGTGGACGTTGCACAACGCCGACAACTGGAACAAAACACACCGAATGGCAGGTTATCTGTATATGCTCGGTGGGGCTGTTCTAATTGCCTTGACGTTCATATCCTTTGAAGACTCATTATGGGGCATCTTAACAATATCCATAGTAATTCTGCTTATCGTCCTGCCGTTTCTTTATTCCTATTCACTCTATAAAAAGAATGATGGTGACAGGCAGGGGGCCGATAAGGAATCGTATTAATCGGGACCATTAACATTTACTGGAGGTATTTTTTTAGTCAGCCCCCTCTACTCTTTAAAGTATACAGGAAGCTTGTACTCGTTAAACTTATTCAGCGTGTTTGTCTTCGCTTAGCAGCGCCATAAACTCTGTACCGGTATGCGGCGGTCAAAACGGCCTGGCCTTAAAAGAGCTTTGCCCGAAACTCAAATAGTTGAAGCGTTAATCCCCCACCTGAATTTTATTAGTCATTTTTTAACGCTTCAAGACCCACCGCGCTGTCTACCGGCAGTGAGATCGTAATGCCCTGCGCCTCGCTTTTCAGCCCGCATTTTTGATTGATTGACTTCATAATTTCAACCTTATTCTCCCTGTCGGCAAGAATAAAGACGATTTCCTTCTCCGCCTGCATCGACAAGCCAAGGAAATTTATATGTTCGTCAAGCCCAATCCGCCTGGAATGTATCACCGTACCGCCGGAAGCGCCCGCACTCCGTGCGGCTTCCATCAAATCCTCGCTGTATCCCTGGTTGATAACCGACATGATCAATGCCAGTGATGTTTCGCTTTTCATATTCTCCACTTCACTTTCTATTTTGCTAATATAATCGATCAACTTTTCTTGAGTGTCCTCGTTAAGTAATTTGAGAACATTAGAGCTGACACCGGACACCGGAACCGTAAACGCGATCCCTGTTCCTTTTTTCTTGAAAAGAAGCACTTCGCCAGTCTTTTTTAGCAGCGTCTGAGCGATTGGCTGCGGAGTTACGCACAGCGCCAGCATTTTGTCGGTGCGCCCAAGACCGAACATATCCAGAATATCCGAACTCGCGGTACCTTCCGCTTTGCACATGTAGTAAAAAGGCGCGGGGGAACTTTTGAACACATCATTGATTTTTACGCTCTGATTCCAATCGGCAATCACAAAAAGCATCCTTAACAGCGGTTTATTAGTCAGATCATTCATGGATATATCCCTCCTTGTATTCGATAGCTTCGTCCGCATCTGTTTCGCCACCTGACTCGTAATCGATGATCTCGACATCATCGCCCGCATCCACAGTTTCGGCATTTCTTTTCTTGAGCTTGATAGAGTACACAAGTCCCATAACCTGTACCGCAAGCAGCGGCGTCATTGCCACCATTGCGACCACTCCGAAAGCGTCGGTCATAACATTTCCGCCAAGAGCCTCACATGCGCCCATGGCAAGCGGAAGCAGGAAAGTAGACGTCATAGGCCCACTGGCAACGCCGCCGCTGTCAAAGGCTATGCCGACGATTATTCTCGGCACAAAAAACGTAAGAGTAAGGGCGATGATATATCCCGGTATGACAAACCAGTAAATCGATATTCCTGTGAGAACCCGTATCATTGAAAGGCCCACAGAGGCGGCCACGCCGATAGACAGACAAAGGCTCATTGTTTTTTGCGTAATCGCTCCGTTAGTTGTGTCCTCCACCTGTTTATTCAGCACATGTACAGCCGGTTCCGCGGAAACGATAAAGTAACCGATCAGCATACCAAGCGGTACAAGCAGCCATTTATAGCTTGTGGAAGCAAGCTCATGCCCAAGCAAATAACCTACCGGCAAAAAACCGATATTAACGCCGGTCAGGAAAAGTACAAGCCCGATGTATGTATAAATAAAGCCGATGCCCATCCTGACAAGCTGGCGTTTCCGATACCGGCGTGTTACAAACTGCATAATCATAAACATAGCCAGAATCGGCAGAATAGCAATCAAAACCTCCTGTGCATAATGAGGCAGGCCAAGCGCAAATTGCCGGAGAACATCCCGCGTAGTGACGACCTGGACGATTTCCACCACGTTATACGTTGCATCCGCGGGATGATAAAATATCCCAAGCAGCATAACCGCTATGATCGGGCCGATGCTACACAATGCTACCAGCCCGAAACTGTCGCTTGATGCATCCTTGTCGCACCTGAGCGCGGCCAGGCCGATGCCAAACGCCATGATAAAGGGGACTGTAATAGGCCCAGTGGTGACTCCTCCCGCGTCAAATGCCACGGCAAGGAAATCCTGTGGAACAAAAATGGATAGTGCGAACAGGACAATATAACAGGCAAGCAGCATATAAGACAAATTGATTTTGCGAAGTATCCGCAAAACAGCCAATACCAAAAAGGCACCTACACCTACAGCCACCGATATAATCAACACATTGTTCAGAATTGAGGGAACTTGATTTGCTAAAACTTGCAAATCCGGCTCTGCAATCGTGATAATTGTACCCATGAGAAAAGTGACCAGCACAACAAGGCCGGTTTTTTTCGTTTGACTAAGCTGTATCCCCAACCCTTTACCCATTGGCGTCATGGCGATATCGGCTCCGAGAGAAAATAAACCCATACCCAATATCAGTAAGGCCGCACCGACAAGAAACATTGAGACCGTCCCCACTTCCATCGGCACCACAATAATACTGAGAAGCAATACAATTACGGTAATCGGCAATACCGAGGAAAACGCTTCAAGAACCTTTTCTTTCAGTTTTTTATTCATTACATCACCTACTTTTCAATATCCGATCCTTTATTATTTTTACGCCCTCTTTACTTACACTAATGGTTGTTTTTTCATCATGAATTTTCCTTTCTATGACATGTAGTTGTTACGATATATAATGATTGGCTTAGTAGTCATGTTCGGTACTCAGTCGTATCCGGTTAACATCATTTGCAAATTCGGTCTTGCCGGTGTGCGCCGCTCCAGTTTTACATAAAGTACAAGGTCTGCAATACCGGTGACAATGGATACCAGCCCGTAAATGATAACAACAGTTGTGAGGGCGGTGGAAGGGTTGGTAAAAGTATAGATTCCAAGAAGGATAAGCAGGATACCGAGGATGAGTTCCAGCCATCCGAATTTTGATTTTTGCGTCATGATAATCGCTCCTTTTTTTGTAATATGTCGCCCGCTATATTTATTCTGCGGGTTTATCTTCGTTAAGCAATGACATAAATTCAACGCCTGTGATATTCTCCTTTTCCAGCAGGTAGTCGGATATTTTGTCCAGAGAAGCGCCGTTCGCTTTTAACAGATCAATGGCGTCCTGTTCGCATTCGGCCAGTATTTTGCGAACTTCATCGTCTACCAACGTGCCGGTCTCCGAAGAATAATTAACTACATTCCGTCCGTCAAGATATTGGTTTTGGGTACTTTCCAGCCCCATGGGGCCGAACTTCTCGCTCATGCCATATTGAGTCACCATGTCACGGGCCAGTTTGGTGGCGCGTTCTATATCGTTGGACGCGCCTGTGGTCACTTCTCCAAACTTGATAATCTCAGCGGCGCGTCCGCCCAACAAGGTAGTGATTTGTGCCAGTATCTCGGAGCGCGTCATCAGGTAGCGTTCCTCTTCCGGCATGTTCATGGTATATCCAAGGCTGCCCATGGTGCGGGGAACGATTGTGATCTTCTGTATCGGCTGGCTATTTTTTTGCAAGGCGCTTACGAGCGCGTGGCCAACTTCATGGAAAGAGACCATGCGGCGTTCTTTCGGATTCATCACGCGGTCTTTCTTCTCCTTACCGGCGATGACCAGCTCCACAGCTTCCATCAGGTCTTTTTGCATGACGGTATTGCGGTTTTCTTTCACGGCCAGCAGCGCACCCTCGTTTACCATATTCGCCAAATCCGCTCCGGTGGCGCCAGAGGTCGCAAGGGCGATGCCATGGAGGTCTACGTCCTCGCCCAGCTTTACTTTGGCGGCGTGAACTTTCAATATGGCTTCGCGTCCAATGAGGTCGGGTTTCTCCACGATAATGCGGCGGTCAAAACGGCCCGGACGCAGGAGAGCTTTGTCCAACACCTCCGGGCGGTTGGTGGCGGCCAGCACAATGATGCCTTTTTCGCTGCCAAAGCCGTCCATCTCGGCCAAAAGTTGATTCAAGGTCTGTTCCCGTTCGTCATTGGAGCCAAGCTGATTGTCACGGCTTTTGCCAATCGCGTCGATTTCATCGATGAAGATAATACAGGGCGCGTTTTTCTTGGCTTGCTCAAACAGATCACGCACACGGGAAGCTCCCACGCCAACAAACATTTCAACGAACTCACTGCCGGAAATCGAGTAGAACGGTACGCCCGCCTCGCCCGCGACAGCTTTAGCCAGCAAGGTTTTGCCGGTTCCCGGAGGGCCTACCAGCAACGCGCCTTTAGGCTGCTTAGCGCCTATATCCTGATACCGCTGAGGATTGTGCAGAATATCAACCATTTCAAGCAGGCTTTCCTTGGCCTCGTCCTGTCCCGCCACATCGGTAAATTTAACCCCGGTATTTTTTTCAAGGTTATATTCCTTTGCCTTGCTCTTACCCGCGCCAAAGATGCCGCCCATACCGCCAACCCCGGAACCGCTGCCGCCCATCTTTTGCATCATTTTTCGGATAACGAAGAAGTATACCAGATACATGATCAGTGTAGGG
>Ga0153924_1000785_pt1 | contig 18615 bp, 11 predicted proteins | sample TSNJ008MetaG_FD_104709 | JGI IMG/M metagenome (GOLD analysis project Ga0153924, IMG submission 104709) | Attine ant fungus gardens microbial communities from New Jersey, USA - TSNJ008 MetaG | ecosystem: Host-associated > Fungi > Mycelium > Unclassified | place: USA: New Jersey, Wharton State...
AATTTGCAGTCCTCGTAAAGCGTAGACGGCATCCTGATCGCAGTTTGAAGCTGGAAATTGTAAAACCGCAAACTTCATTCCAAAATTTGAAGTTTATAATCTTCAATTATTGGGTTGGAGAGCAGTTCCTGACAAGCTTGATGGAGTTGCTCATGTAATTGCGTTGTATTCGCGGATTCCAGTTCGATTTCGATGAATCGTCCCACTCGAACGTGAGCGACATCTTTCAGCCCCATGTGTTGAAGGGCCTGGGCAACGACGGCACCCTGTGGATCCAAAACCGTCGGTTTCGGAAGAACGGTCACGACGATTTTAGTGCGTAGTTCGTGGCTCTTCATGAGTTCGTAGTTCGTAGTTGGTAGTTCGTGGAAGTCAATGGTGGATAGTTCGCCATCCGTTAGAGCTGGATGATTTTTTCGTGGGATAGCGAACCATCAATTGTAGCAAACCACGAACTAATACCGATAGTGTTCGGGCTTATACGGGCCTTCCACTGGAACGCCGATATAATCGGCTTGAGCCTGGGTCAATTTCGTGAGTTTTACTCCAATTTTTTCCAAATGAAGACGGGCTACCTCTTCATCCAGATGTTTCGGCAAGCGATAAACTCCTACCTCGTATTCATCTCGTTGTTGCCAAAGATCAATTTGAGCAAGGACTTGGTTGGTAAAGGAATTGGACATCACAAAGCTGGGATGCCCCGTAGCGCATCCCAAATTGACTAGTCGCCCTTCAGCCAGAATGTAAATTTGGCGGCCATTAGGAAGATCATAGCGATCTACTTGGGGCTTAATATTTAACTTTTTCACTCCGGGATGGTTATTGAGCTGTGTCACTTGGATTTCGTTATCGAAATGTCCAATATTGCAAACAATGGCTTGATCCTTCATCTCCAGGAGATGTTCTAGCGTGAGGACATCGCAATTTCCCGTTGTTGTGACATAAAGATCTGCTCTGCCTAACGTCTCTGGGAGCGTTGTGACCTCAAATCCTTCCATCGCAGCTTGCAGGGCATTAATCGGATCGATTTCGGTGACAATCACGCGAGCACCAAAACCTCGGAAAGAATGAGCGCATCCCTTTCCGACATCGCCGTAACCACAAACAACCGCCACTTTGCCCGCAACCATCACATCGGTAGCCCGCTTAATTCCATCCGCAAGGGATTCGCGGCAACCGTAGAGATTGTCAAATTTGGACTTGGTCACAGAATCATTCACATTGATAGCAGGAACAAGTAATTTGCCTTGTTCTTGCATTCGGTACAAACGGTGGACCCCTGTCGTGGTTTCTTCGGAAACGCCTTTCCACTCCTTAACAAGTTCATGCCAATGAAAAGGATTGTCCGCATGGATCTTTCGGAGGAGATTCTCAATAATTCGCTCTTCCTCGTTAGCAGGAGGAGCACTCACTTCCCCTTCTTCCAATTCATAGCCCCTATGAATGAGTAGGGTGGCATCGCCCCCATCGTCCACGATGAGTTGAGGACCTTTCCCATCAGGAAAAGATAGGGCTTGATAAGTACACCACCAATATTCTTCCAAGGTCTCTCCCTTCCAAGCAAAAACAGGCACTCCGGTTTCTGCGATGGCTGCGGCAGCGTGATCTTGTGTGGAAAAAATATTGCAGCTAGCCCAACGAACGGAAGCCCCCAATTCGCGAAGGGTCTCGATAAGAACTGCTGTTTGAATCGTCATATGCAAGGACCCTGTAATCCGTACGCCCTGCAATGGTTTAGTTGTGCGATACTTGGCTCGCAATGCCATTAAGCCGGGCATTTCATGCTCGGCAATGGTAATTTCTTTGCGTCCCCAAGCAGCAAGGGAAATATCTGCCACTCGAGAGTGGGTCTGAGAAGTCATGGTTTCGGTACTCATATATTAATTTACAGCCGCTGAAAGGGCCTCAATCTTTTCAAGATGTTTTAAAGTGGTGTCTTCATCTAACGTCCCCACAGCATCACGAAGGGCCTCAATTTTATCCGTACGCTCCCAAGTGAGGTCGGGATCTGTTTTTCCAAAATGTCCATAATTGGTCGTTTTAGAATAGATGGGACGCAGGAGATCGAGCTGCTCGATGATTTCGGCGGGCTTAAACCCAAAGACGGCTTTTATGGCGGATTCAATGCAACCTTCATCCACCTTCGAAGTTCCAAAGGTATTGACGCACAAGCTCACGGGATCGGGGTGTCCAATCGCATAGGCGAATTGAACTTCACATCGTTCAGACAAGCCTGCGGCAACCACGTTTTTGGCTACATAACGTGCCATATAAGCAGCTGATCTATCCACTTTACTAGGATCTTTTCCGGAAAAGGCGCCGCCTCCATGGCGTCCCCACCCGCCGTAGGTATCTACAATAATCTTTCGCCCGGTCAGGCCAGCATCTCCTTGCGGTCCCCCGATCACAAAACTACCAGTAGGGTTAATCAGAAATGTTGTTTCACTATTCAATAATTCCCAAGGCAGCACTTTCTTGATCACTTCTTCAATGATAAAGGATTCGATCTGCTGATGCGAAACTTCCCGAGTATGCTGGGTAGAAACTACGACATTGGAAATGGCGGTGGGCACATGATCGGTGTAAACTACTGAGACCTGTGTCTTGGCATCCGGACGCAGCCATTTTACTGCCCCGGTCTTACGGAGTCGAGTCAGCTCCCGTCCCAGCCTATGAGCAAACACGATAGGCGCCGGCATGAACTCGGGTGTCTCCAAACAAGCGTATCCAAACATCAATCCCTGATCGCCCGCTCCTTGTTCCTCAGTTTTTTTTCCATCCGCTTGTCGTGCATCCACGCCTTGTGCAATGTCCTGACTCTGCTCGGTCAGAGCATTCAAAATAAATACCTTATCTGCGTGAAAAACATCGTCATCATTCACGTATCCAATTTCACGGATTGCCTTCCGTGCAATTTCATGATAGGCAATTGTTGCGTTCGAAGTAATCTCCCCCCCAATGACCAATAAATTGCTCTTGGCATAAGTCTCACACGCAACCCGACTCTTGTTATCCTGAGCCAGACAGGCGTCCAAAACCGCATCGGAAATGGTATCACATACTTTGTCGGGATGGCCTTCTCCGACAGATTCTGAGGCAAAGATGAATTGGCGAGGCATAACGAGAGATAAAAGACTACATATCAAAATATGTCAATAACTTCATAAATTCATGGATTCACTTCTTCAAGCACTCAAGGCACTTTCGGAACCGACACGACTAAGGATAGTATTTCTTCTTCAAAAAGAAGAGCTTACCGTAGCTGAGCTGCAGGAAATTCTAGGTATGGGCCAGTCGCGTATTTCTGCCAACCTTGCACTGCTCCACCGTGAGGCTCTGGTAACACAGCGCCGCGTGGGAAAAAATGTGTTTTACTCCGCGCCGCAGGCCCAAATTGGAACTCTGGAGGTATTGCTCAAGGAAATTATCAAGGAGCTCCCTGAGGTCGAGCGCGACAAAAGCGCCTTGAACTTGATTCTCCGAAAGCGAAAAGATAAAGCCACCGAATACTTCGACAAGCTCGCCGGTAAATTTGGTCGTACCTACATTCCCGGCCGTTCTTGGCAGGCGCTCGCACACGCACTGCTCAAGATGCTTCCCCCTATGGTTATCGCAGACCTGGGGGCAGGAGAAGGCACTCTTTCGCATTTATTAGCCCGTAATGCCAAACAGGTGATTGCTGTGGACAATTCGGAGGCTATGGTCAAGTTCGGTTCGGATTTCGCACGCCAACACAATTTTCAAAATTTAGAGTATCGTCTTGGAGACATTGAAAACCCTCCCATTGAAACTGGCACCATTGATTTGGCGCTTTTCAGTCAGGCGCTCCATCATGCGTCCAGTCCTCAACGTGCACTTTTGGAGGCCGCTCGTATTCTGCGCTCCGGTGGCCGGATTCTGATACTCGATCTCGCCAGCCACACCTACGAACAGGCACGCGAATTGTATGCGCATGTTTGGTTGGGATTCTCCGAAATTGAACTTTATCAACTTTTGGAAAAGGCTGGCTTTACAGAAATCGAAATCTCAATTGTCGCCCGCGAAAAACAGGCCCCCCATTTTCAAACTATTCTAGCCATGGCTATTAAATTGAAATAAAAAAATGGCTCTTCTCTAGCGAGCTGCCCAGGAACTGGGCCTGATTTTGGAGGGCTCTTTGCCCCTGCTCCCAGTTTCTTGGAACCGCAATTCGAGACTTTGGCGGTCTTGGGCTCTACGATCTAATTAATACTGCCACCGCAGGATAAAAATGCGTAGTCTGTCTTTCTTATAATCTATCGCAATATACTGGCCTACTGCTAAATCTTTAATAGTCGCATAAGCATAGTGCGTACTGCCAAAAACGGTAGTTCTGGGAGAAATTTTAAAAGTCACTGGCATCTGAGTTGTTTTGTCTCTAATGGTAACACTGGTAGCGTTCACTTTGATGACCGGACCTCTGAATGTTTCGTTTTTAGATGGAGCCTGAATAGTAGGGGGATGATGTGTTGCACAACCTACCAAGAACATCAGTACGGCAGAAGCCAATATAGCAGTAGAAAAGGAGTGGAATCGATAAGCAGCCATTTTTAAATATCGCAAAAAAAAGCTCTTTGGCAAATTGCAGGTTGCGACCTTATCCAAATGATATAGCCATATTTTAACATTTCCAGGGTAAGATTTTATTGGAACTTATTGGTTCCATCATGAACACTGCTACTACCTCGATTGTTACGCCTGTCCAAGTGATGTATTTCGACACTGATGCAGGGGGCGTCGTCCACAATATTGCTTACCTTCGTTTTATTGAAACTGCTCGCACGTTACTTGCGATTCAAATTGGTATGACTTTCGAAATCATCCGGAGGACTCAAATTCACCCTGTGGTCGTGCGAACTGAAATTGATTACCGTAAGCCAGCGCGGCTAGGCGATTGCCTTGAAATCCATGGTCGCCTCGGAAAGCACACGGGAGTTCGCTTCTGGTGTGAGTTTGAGGTAGTCCGGCCGTCGGATGGTGGGCAATTAGTCACCTGCCAGCAGGCTTTGGCGCTGGTCAAGATGCCTGAAGGACGTCTCATTCGCTTACCTGAAGGGTTTCCCGCTTCTTTTTCATTTTGAGGGAAGGAATAGCACCTAAATAGAAATCAAGAGGCTGCGGATGAGGGCAAATTCAAGACTAGCCTGATCTCACAACTATAGCGAAGCACTGCCCAGGAACTGGGCTGATTTTGGAGGGCTCTTTGCCCCATCCTTTGTCTTCTACCCCCCGGCTCGCGCTGGAATGGATTCGCTTATTCCCAAGGAAACATTGGTAATGATTTTTTTAGTTTAATCAAACATTGTTCTTGATCATTGAGTAGGGATTTAATATCCCCTTCCATTTTTTCACAAGCTTGTTCTATGGGCACTTTCCCAAATCCCGGAAATGTGTGTTCATTTATATCTCGAGCCATAATGTCAAGAAACTCAATATCCTTTTCCATATATTTCTGTATTTCTTTTAGTTTTTTACTTGTTGATTGCAGGTTGTGAGATTTTTTTGGATATGCTGAACAATAACTAGCGATTCTATTCTGCAAATCGTTGTTTTTTATTAATTGCTCTTGGAGAAGCCCTTGATATTTATTTCTCAAATCTAAAACAGGACGGCAGTATTGTGCATACTGCTCGGAAAATTTTTCGAAATCGAAGTGTTGAAGCGTGCATATATCTATTAGAACAGGGTCCTCTATTACATCCTCCTTCTTAACAATGACTCCGGAAGCCGTCACTTGGTATATATTAAGCATACCACACAAGTTCCGCTTGGTTTCCGAAGAGGAGGAGAATTGAGACGTAGCCTCACTATCGGCAATCTTCGGGGGTGTAGGTCGATTGTGAGTGCGGTCAACTCTCGCCGAATTATCAAATTTCGAATCAGAAGATTCCTGATCATAACTTGATGGTTGGGTGATTTGGTAACTTGTTAATTTGAAGGCTAAGGAAATATTATTAAAATTCTTATTCATAAGTATTATTGGTATTAAAGTAAAAATAAATATCTCTCAAACAAAGAAATTATTCCTACCGCAAAATCATAGTGAAATATCCTCAGTTTTCTTTCGTAATAACTACTACTCTCAAATAGAATCTACTCGTTTTCTGCTGTTCGCCTTGGAGATTGCTGTGTTTTCCAAAATGTTTCAGTAACGCTGAGTGCGACCCCAGTAACTGCTTCTTCGGATGGGAATTGCACGCTGCGAGCTACTGGATACCATGCTCTTCCAGAGTCATTCCATAAAGCGTGTCACGCGAAATGGTTATTTTATTTATGGGTAATGACTGCGCATTGACTCTGCTCTATAAAACGATCGAGACCTTAATCAATCGGTTGATATTTGATTCATCCAGTGGAGCTTCCATTTCGTCCAACATGCAAAACAGAGGGGTTGACCATGCATATAATACCATCTCTTAGAGCCTTGTCCGACGCTGAAATCTCTGATCGCGCCGCCGCAATAAACTTTTTGGACAAGCTCTTATGGATAATTAGCCTGTTTTAAGAAATAGGAGCGAAGAACCTCAATCTGGTTACCTAGTGAACATTTCCTGAAAGTTCACGCGACTTTTTTCTGAAGGTTCAGCAAAAAGTTCTTGCCGCTCCATCCATGAATGGAAGTATTGCTTCTATAAATTGTGCTGCGTGATGGTGACACAAAGGGTATGCAAAGAGCTTATGGAAAATGTGATGATTATAGGCACGGGTTGTGCAGGTCTGACGGCCGCAATCTATGCGGCACGTGCTAGTTTGTCTCCGTTGGTCCTTGAAGGATCTCAGCCAGGAGGACAGCTCACAATGACCACTGCCGTGGAAAACTTTCCGGGATTTCCTGAAGGCATCGAGGGGCCGGATTTGATTATAAGGATGCACGAACAAGCGGAACGCTTTGGGGCTCGATTCGAGTACGGCGTGTTGGAGGACTTTGAACCGGGGGAGCAGTTCCATCGATTGAAGGTTGATGGGGCCTGGCGTGAGACACGCTCTTTGATCATTGCCAGCGGCGCGTCGGCAAAGTGGCTAAATTTGGAGGGCGAAAAACAGCTGATCGGGCATGGATTGACTTCTTGTGCGACCTGTGATGGCGCTTTTTACAAGAATGTTCCCGTTGCAATTGTCGGCGGTGGGGATTCGGCATGTGAAGAGGCTCTATTTTTAACGCGTTTTGCATCAGAGGTTTATTTAATCCATCGCCGAGATACTCTGCGTGCTTCACACATCATGGCGGATCGAACCTTGGCTCACCCTAAAATTCAGCCGATTTGGAATTCCACTGTGCAGCGTTATTTGTCCGATGCATCCGGTGAAATGCAGGCGGTACTCCTTCACAATACAGCCACCAATACCACAAGTAAACTTGAGGTAAAATGTGTATTTGTCGCCATCGGGCATACCCCAAATACCGGTCCTTTTGTAGGGAAGTTAGATCTGGATGCAGCGGGCCATGTGATTCTACGTCGCGGTATGCAGACGAGTCTGCCTGGAGTCTTTGCCGCCGGGGATGTGGCGGATCCTATTTATCGTCAAGCAATTACTGCAGCAGGGCAGGGATGCGCAGCTGCCATCGAAGTGGAGCGTTGGCTGACTTCGCCAGTTTCTGAGATTTGACCTGTAGTTCAAAAAAGACATGGTTCGTAACTATAGGCTTCTAAAAGAAACCAGCGAAGCTGGCAAAAAAGGCTTTATTTGAACTTGTGGCTCCTAAAAGAAACCAGCGAAGCTGGCAAAAAAGGCGTTGTTTGCACTTGCTGCTTCTAAAAGAAACCAGCGAAGCTGGTGCCAATGTCCACGACGTCCCTATATTCAAGAAAAAACCCTTTCCCGGCTCCGGTAACCGTCAATCGGAGACTGACAGCGCCAGGAGCAGAGAAAGACACCCGTCATTTTGAAATTTCTTTGGAGGGCTCACATTTGCAGTATGAGGTAGGTGACTCATTGGGCGTATTTCCAACTAATGATCCGGAGTTAGTGGAAGCCATCTTGAAGCAGCTTGGATTTTCGGGCGAGGAGGAAGTTCCTGCCCCCCATGGAGCTCCCGTGCCATTAAGAGAAGCTCTCTTACGTCACTATATCCTCACCGAACCTTCGAAACAATTCTTGGAGGCTGTCGCAGCAAGAGACACTTCCGCCACTTTTCTCAAAGATTTGCTCAATCCAAATGTCAAAACAGAGCTGGATCGATATTTGTGGGGACGCGATGTTTTGGATCCGCTGATGGAATTTGAATCCGTGCGGTTTGCTCCGGAAGAATTTGTAAAAGTTCTTAGAAAGCTCCAGCCGCGCCTCTATTCAATTGCCTCCTCACAAAAACACTGCCCATCCTCTGTTCATTTGACTGTCGCGATTGTGCATTACGAGAGTTATAACCGTCCTCGAAAAGGCGTTTGCACCACTTTTTTGTCCGAACGAGCTCAAACCGTGCCGGTATTTATCCACTCCGCCAAACATTTTCATATTCCGGAAGATCCGGACGCCTCCTTGATTATGGTGGGGCCTGGAACGGGCATAGCTCCCTTTCGCGCATTTTTGCAGGATCGAAAAGCGACAGGCGCTAGAGGGCGCAATTGGCTTTTCTTCGGTGAGCAACATTCTGCTTCTGATTTCTTTTATCAAGAAGAGCTTGAAAATTACCACTCTGAGGGCCTCCTCACCCATCTTCACACTGCGTTTTCACGGGACCAGGATTATAAAATCTATGTTCAGCATCGCATGCAGGAAAATGCGGAAGAAATCTATGCTTGGCTGGAGGCAGGGACCTATTTTTACGTTTGTGGAGATGCCGCCCGGATGGCCAAAGACGTCGATGCCACCCTTCATTCCATCGTTGAAAAAGTCGGGGGCAAAACTGCCGAAGAAGCTAGGGAATATATTGAAGTTTTGAAAAAAACGAAACGCTACCGACGCGATGTTTATTAAGTGATGCTCTGCAACAAAGAATTGTGTTAGTTATAACGAAATTCGTGTACGAACCACGAACCACGAACCACGAACCACGAACCACGAACCACGAACCACGAACCACGAACCACGAACTACGAACTACGAACTTAACTTCAAACTCTAGGAAACATTTTTTTGTGGATTCATTTCGGCACGTTCATTTTATCGGGATCTGCGGCACAGCAATGGGAGCGGTGGCAGCAGCCGTGCGCGAGCGGGGAGTCACCGTCACCGGCTCGGATGAAAATATTTATCCACCGATCTCCACCTTCTTGGAATCTCAGGATATTCGGCCTATTTCCGGATTTCGCGCCGAAAATATCCCTTCTGAGGCGGACCTCATCGTTATTGGCAACGCCATCCGACGTGGCAATCCTGAAGTCGAAGCCGTACTCAATCGCAAGCTGCTTTATTTCTCTTTGCCGGAGATGCTCAAGCATTTTTTTTTGCTGAAACGCCATAATTTAGTAGTCACCGGAACTCATGGGAAAACAACGACGACCGCACTGTTAGCGTGGATTTTAGAAACCGCCCAATTTCAACCGGGTTATCTCATTGGAGGTATTCCTAATAATCTGGGGCAGGGTGCATGTCTTCGCGATTCCAAATATTTCGTTATCGAAGGAGACGAATACGACACAGCATTTTTTGATAAACGTTCCAAATTTATCCATTATCTTCCGGAGCTCGTTATTATTAATAATATCGAATTCGATCACGCTGACATTTTTAAAGATTTAGACGAAATTCAAACCAGCTTTCGTAGACTGGTAAATATTGTACCTAGCGAAGGAATGATTTTAATTAACAGCGATGATAAAAACTGTCGAAATGTCATCTCTGCGGCAAGATCATCGGTGGTTGAAGTGGGATTTTCTCCTAATGCGGGCAATCAAATTCGGTCTATGCGATTGGAAAAAGAAGGAACCTTTTTTGAGCTTTTTGGCTGGGAATTTCAACTGCCCTTAATGGGAGAATTTAATGTCCGCAATGCATCCATGGCCATCTCCGCAGCGCATTTTTACGGAATTTCCTTTGAGATCATTCAGCAAGCCCTTTCCAGTTTCCGAGGAGTACATCGACGACAAGAAATTCGCGGCGAGGTCCGAAAAATCAAAATCATTGATGATTTTGGACATCACCCCACTGCCATCCATCAGACTTTGCAGGGCTTACGTCACAGATACGGATCGTCTCGCATTTGGGCCATTTTTGAGCCTCGTTCAAATACGACTCGGAGATCAATTTTTCAAAACGAGTTGCCCAAGGCTTTTTTTGACGCTGATGGAGTTTTTATCGCACAGGTGGCAGCTGCGGATCAGATCCCCCCAGCAGAACAATTAAACCCAGAACAAGTCGTTCGCGAAATTACCGCACAGGGTAAGCCAGCCTTTTACGAACCCAATGCTGATCAAATTGTCGAACGCCTTCGGCTCCTTGCTCAAGAAGGCGATATCATTGTGGTTTTTAGTAATGGCGGATTTGATAATATTCACTCTAAATTGCTCGAAAGACTTTGATACTTTGGTTAGAGGAGTTGTTGGAACTGCTCAGGCCACTAACATCCTTTGATCCGCAATGCGATTTCTCAATCCTATTGGCCTGCCGTTTTGATTGGAATCGACCATCCGTGTGCCTTCTTCTCTCTGCGGAAGATCGTAGAAAGAAACCTGGACTTGGACATGGAATTGGGGGACTCCATCCGCTATTTTAAAGATTTCTCCCTCTTGGGTGATAAAGTACCCCCCCTTTCGCTCCATTGCCTTTCCTCCCAGCCAAGGACGGGAAGTTTCCTGAATAGGTGGGAGTTGGTTTTTGCGATTCCAAACCGTCCTTCCTTGCCGCGTAAGAGGAGAATAGAGAGCGATCCATAGCTGATCCGCACCATGTACTCCAGTAGTTACGAGTTCTTCTTCGGGCTGGACTTTCACAGTACAAGCAGCATCCGCGTTTAAATAGTGAGCTTGGATGCCATTCACGTCAGTGAATTTTACTTTGATCCAATCGGCTACTTGAAAGGATGCGGGTGGTCGTGGTGCGTTGATTTCCAGGGCTTGAGCCACACTGGCGAAATCAAATTTAGCAGCTGAGTTTGAACGTCGTTCGGCTCTGATTCGACTCAGAGCAGCTTGTATTTGTTGCCAATTTTCCGCGGTCAGGCCGTGGATTCCCACAAGTTTCCATTTTTTACCTTTGAGTTGATAGATCAACTGTGCGCGAGTTCCATATTTTCTCAAGGGGACTTGTTGATGGAGTTCTATTTTCCCATTTCGTTCTACTACCTCATTCATGCTGCCGGGAGGGACCCATTCCAATGGATGGCGCCGAGCCTCTGCAAGGGATTGGGCGGAAAGTTGGGAAGGGTTTGTAGACTTTATAGGGAGAGCGAGATCCTTAAACTGGTTTTTAAAGGGATCCCAGCAACGGATAGTTGTGCCATCTGTTGTGAGCCAATAAATTTTTTCTTCCGATTTTATGATTCGATGGACATTCGCTATGCGAGTGGGCATGTATGCTCCATCTGCATTTTTCATGGTGAAGAGCAGGGCATTCTGTTTCGGATTAAAAAAGAGGAATCCCTTTTTCCCTTGTTCGTTTTGTAGCTCGGTAACAAATTGATCATTTTTTTCCGCGGGAACTTCCTCATTCGTGCTTATGTGCAGATAATGGGAAAATTCCTCTCCTGTCCGATGAGTGCCGCTTACTTTCAACCAATCTTTTGCAATAATTTTAGAATTATTATTATTATTGGTGTTGGTATTACTGGAAGCTAACTGGAATTTAAACTCTCGATATTTTCTCCAACTCATCTCAGTGATTTCTTTTAGAATCATTTCTCCGCTGACTTTAACTTCATAGATGAGTACCGCTTTTTGATTATCCGCAAAGGAAACTTGTTGCTTCAAGATAATCTGCTCTCCGATTTGCTGAATCGAAGGAGCAGCAGTGGCCCCCCACAGTCGATGGAAAAGATTTATGCGCGCTTTTTCACGAGTCCCATCCATCCAGTAAAGCGTTCTGCTTTCGGCATGGAAAAAGAATTGATCGGGCGTATTGCTATTAATGATTTGAGTGCCCTCTGCAAAGCTATCCAACCCAACGATGCCAGGTAAGGAAGCAGGAGCAATGGGGTTCGGTAGAACCAGCGGTTTTCTTTGGCCGTTCTCCGAATTCATAATGAAACTAACCGGATTTTCAGATGAATCTGATCCACAGAGTATTAAATCTCCGGAGATTTTTATAGTACTGGCGGGAACATTGGTTGGGGAGACATCAGTCAGATAAGGGCTCCGATGATGTACACCATTTTCGATAACAGGAGGCGTAACACTCACTACTTGGGCTCCCTTTGCAGGTTCCTGGAACACTTCTTTCAGCGCTTCGATAAAGTTAAAGGTAAGGTCAAATTTTTTATCTGTAATGCGACCGTTTTGAGTTTTGACTTGGGCTTTGCCATAACCGGGAAAGAAAAACGTCACCGTGTGTTCGCCATCACTTGGCAGACGGAGACTCTGAAGTCTTTGCTCTGCTTCTTCCATGGTTAATGCTTTGAGATACTGAAGTTGTTCCGCACTCAATCCCCTAATTTCTTTGAGTATTGGAACCGGCTCTTCAGATTTCCATTCATAGGTCAGGGAAGCAGTTTTGTTTTGCCCATACGAGAAATGATGTGTAAAGGTGAGGGAGTCTTTTGTTTGTTTGAGATTGGTGATTCTAGTGTCTTTCGAATGAGCAAGAGGCAGAGCGAGAGAAGCTTTTCGAACGGCAGGATGCCCTTCCATCCAATAGAAAATATTTGTAGGTGCGTGAAAGAAAAAGGCGTCCTCTGTCTCTCCTGCAATTCTTTTTGTATCCGCAGGAAAAGTTTTTTCTTCTTCCAATATTTGTCGGGGTGCCGCTCCCATGTAAGTGGTAGTGATTTTCCCCTCTGCGGAAACGATGTCCATACTCAGGCTGGCGTCTGCTAAATTCTTACTCCATAATTCTGCGGTGAAGCGCCGAACTTCTTCTTTATTTACTCCTTTAAAGAACACGTTTTTTCTAATGATTGCGTTGCTGGCAGGGATCACTTCCCACACGTTAAAATGCTTTTTGGGATTATTTGAATCTTCGGGTTGATCGGGTGCACCGCCGATCAGCGTCACAGAGGATTGCCTAATTCCGGAAATGTCTATTTCCTGTATTTCTCCCGATGGATCTTTCAGAACAATAAACCTCTTTTCTCCTCTTCGGACCGTGCTGACGCTATCGATTCCATAAAGATGCTGATCCGAAATATGGATTTTGATTGAACTCCCTTTTGTTATATTTGGAGAATCTTGGAGTACGATTTTTACTTTAGAGTTTACATTTTGAATAAAGGCATTACCCCCAGCGGATGAGGTAGTAAATTCATAAGTAATATCTGTGGCTCCTTTAGGTACTACATAAGTACCCTCCCTATCCATTTGTATACGAAGTGGCAATGGCGCGGTTTTTGTTTGTATTGATCGCAATTCCCGGGGTGGTATCACTATATTCGGGTGGCTTTCATGATTCTTATCCGTATTCTGAAACCAATACCTACACCACACATCCACTTGTGCTGGAGAGGCAGCAAAATCGCCATCCAGAAACCCGCGTATCAAGTCATATTCTACCCAATATTCCGTATTACTAGCAGGTAAAACTCTAATCGGAGAGACGCGCTCTATTTTATGATCGGCAGGAATAGAGAGTCTATTTCTAAAATTATATTGTTCTCCTGGAGGATGTGTATTATGCGTTATGATATGCCAATTTTCTTTTTTATCCCATCGAGCATTGTGGGAGCCTAATGTGACAGTGCCTGTTTCAAAATCGATTTTTTTTATGGGAACATCATTGTAAAATGCCATGATGTTTTCTTCCCCCTCCAGTTTTTGATATCCTCCTGCTTGCATTGCCTTTTCCCACTCTATGAATCTATTTAGAGTTCTTTTAGTTTCTTCATCGGGGGGCCTCATAGTGTACGTTACGATAGTATTGATCGTCGCTGTTATCACCCCTACCACCATCCCGATACCCGGCCCACCTAGTATAGATCCTCCAAAAGCCATTACACTTCCCCCAATACTCACACCAGCTTGAATTTTATTTACTTTTTCAGCTTTAGGATCTGCCAGGGTAATACTATCTAATACAATTCCTGCTATAGTGAATCCTACGTTTAATACTATAAAAGTACGTCCTGCCCATTTCAATTTTGGAGCTAAATTATTTTTTAGTGAAATATTAGAATTAGAGGAACGAAAAATAGGAGATGTAAAAACCTTTCCTGCATCATCTAATGCGTTCAGACTGTTATCTGTAAGGTTTAAATAGAAAGAAATCTGCATGGCTACAGGTAATTCTGAAATGCTTTTTTGATTGCTCAAAAGAGATCCCCAAGCCATGGCAAAAAAGGCTATTCCTGTAGCACCAAAGAGATTTTTTGCTAACGGACTTTTACTGATTTTTTTTATCGCGGCAAGATATCCTAATTTATTTATATCTTTAAAAAAGGAACGGTATTCAGCTCTCAATTCCAGATTTCCATCTGCACCTAATATAAATGCTTGTTTTCTCCAAGTCCCGACCTTTTCCATTTCATTTTTATAAAATTTACTAAATTTCTGAAGGCTATTTTGCTCTTCAAAATCTGTAATAGGAACGGTGATGACTTGTTTATTAACAATGTTGCCAATCTTAACCTCCGTCGTCCCATCTTTATTTTTAATAGTTTCTGGAAAAAATATCCAATTTTCACTTGAGATCGGTTCGGAGACTAATTTTTGAGCCCGCCGAAAGACTAAGGCTTCCATTTGTTTAAATTGAGTCGTCAAGTCATCGAGCCTTGCTTGAGCGCGCGTTACATTTTGTAAATATTCTCCCTCTTCACAAGATGTACGTCCCTCTTCTCCCAACTGCCGCATCACATTTTCCTCCGCTTTTTTATTGGTTTGCAATGTGACCGCTTTTTCCAATACGGCTTGTGGAACATCCCCGAAATCGAAAGGGCCTGCATATCCTGCGGGAGGGCGATCCGTAACTTCTTGGGACTTCAAAATATGCTTCGTCACCTTGATTGTTTCGGCCGACCGTTCAATGATTGAAACCGCTATTATTTTATGTCGATGGTTTTGATCTGGTTGATACACTATTCGCCTGCCACGGAGATAAACCAAATGTTCAGAAGCAGTAATTTTAGAAAATTTGATATCTTTTTGGACAAATTGCTCGGCGAGCCTCGTACCTCCATCCTCTCCCGCACCGCAAATCAATAAGTTAAAAGCTTCAATTTTTGCTCCCGTCTTTATTTTTTTAGTGATTTCCTGAGACAATTGCTCAAACGACATACCTTCCACCAGCCCTACTCCTTGGTCCTTATGACCTATTAATCCTATTTCCGCAAATTTCCCTTGTAACTGACCATCGAACGGCTGCCAGCTGTCTGCCCAACTCTTTTGAGCAGATGGACTGTACTCCCACCATTTGATAGTTCCATTCGCATTCCGACTCATGGCGTAAAAGCCACCATCAGGTTGTTCCTTCCATAAATCGCGTACTACCTGGTGGAATTCAGTGGAGACATTTGTTTTCAAAACATCCTCGGGCAAAACTAGAACGACCGCTTGGCGCTGAGCTTCTTTGTTGTTAAGTGCGGGAGCCGCTTTTAAAATTTCTCCCATCTCTGGATTTTCCACCGCTCGCGTTACGACTTCACCAACCACGTTGAGTTGCACTAAGGACCTGAGGGTCGAAGAGTGGTGCTCTCTAAAACCTGTTTCAGGATCTGTCACCCAAGTGCGCCCCATGACATCCACTTCAATGGGGCCATTATAAACCTTAAGAGTAGTTTTAATATTAGTACCCCTGCCATCTGTGGCATCTGTCCGCTGAAGTCGTTTCAGCAATTGAGCAGTGAATGTCGTAGCTCTATCTCTATTTTGTTCTGCTCTGGTCAGAGACACTATCCGAGCTCTTAATCGATTTAACCAGCCTTGGCCAATGCTGATATGACTCTCATCAACATCTGTTTCTAGAGTCGCATCAGAAAAATCCCATGCTAGCTTAATTCGCGCGATCGATTTAATGCCCGGTCCGGAAGGAACAATTTTATTAATAATTCGAGCAACTTTTTTTGCCGATAAGGGCACTTTTCCATCGATTGGATTTGCCACTAAAACAACACGAGGATTGTCTCCCCAGTCCTTTGGATCCAGTGGTGTTGATATTATTTTATATTGTCCGGATAATTCTTGCCTGAGCAGTTTGCCATTTTTATGGTCATATTTTAATAGAATTGAATTTTTGTGGTGATTATTAAAATAGCGCGCCGACAATTCGCTAATTCCTGAATCATCTAATTGGATGACAATTTGTTTGTCATATTTAGAATCTCCTGCAAAATCAAATTTTTGTGGCAAAATTTCATCTGCTCTCCATACTGAATCAAGATCTGCAGGTGTTTCCATTGTGACAACTCTAGGCGAAGTAAGAATATCTTTAATATAATGCCAATATTTTTTTGGCTTCCCAAAAATTTTCAGGAATCTGTCTCTAAGATCCTTGTCTTGGACATTTTCTAATAACGAATTTCCTACTGCTTCTTTTAAGACCGCTGCTGCGGTAAGATTTCCGGATGCAGCTGAATCGGCCCTCAACCCATCTAAACGGTAACTCGCTTCTTCGTATATACGATCCGGTATTTTTTGATCCCAAACTAAGTCATTTTTTTTCAATCTCTCATATCGCTGCTTGACCAATTTCCAGTACTCTTTAAAAACTGGAGCATCTTTTTTCCCATGCAGGACGTTGCCGTCGAATCCCACAACTATTATTGGCCTCTCTTGTACTGCAATTCCATTTGGTAAGACTTTCGGTTGTTTTAAAGGCTGAAATAGTCGAGAAACATCTTTGTCCACATCTAAAAATGAATCAAGATAATGACGTTTCATATATTCCTCAGGAGTCAATTGAATGAGTTCTATATAGCGATTTCCAAGTTCCTTTAGCTCCTTTAACTGAAAAGCGAATTTTTCGGAAGCTTTCTGACCGAGTGAGTTTTGAATACGCTCACGGAGCATGTCAAAAATTGCGTCGTTTTTTAATACGATTTTATCCTTGTCTCTTTGAGCAATAAAATTGTCAACTGCCTGAAATTTAACAGTTTGAAAAAACTCTTTTAAAGGTCTGTCATCAAAATCCTCTACGGATGATTTTATTTTATTGAGTATTTCCCCTTCGATGTCCGAAACCCTTTTATCAAAAATGTCGTCGCGTAACTTCGGACCTGCATCGGCATCCATATAGGTACCACCTTTGATCTGTAAGAAACACATCCGTTCCAAATCCGAGCAAGCAGCCAGCTGACCTCGCAACCACATTTCTTGCATATAAATCTCATAACACGGATGGTCTTTGTTAATCATTGAACTGACGTCCACCAGTTGAAATCGGTCGCCATATTTTAGCTTTAATTCCGATTCAAAATCTTTAAAAGAGTCTTTTGCTTTCTGAAGAAAATCTTCTAATGTTTTTCGATTTTGTCCCAGGCGATTCACCATAAAATCTATAGCCCGTTGACTAAATTCTTCTACAGTTGAAGCTGCTTTCATCCACGCAAACGCCTCATTCTGCAGTTCAAGTACTGATTCATAATAAACTTTATTTCTGCTTTTCAATGGCAAAGAAAGATCATTAATACGCGCTTGCGCTGCGCGGTAAATCGCAGATCTCATCCGACGGGCCATATATCCCCGCGGATCGTACCCCAGACTAAAATTTAAATCCTTTGGACTGCTCTCTATTATAATTTTAATATAGGTCTGAGTTAGTTTCGGAAGAGATCCAGTCCAAAAAAAATGAACGTTTTTTTCGATAGTTTGGTTTTTTGATTTTTCTAATTCAAAGACAACTTGCTTACGAAGGTTAATAAGAGTCGGGATGTTGCTCATTCCGGTATTTGAGCGGATGGCATCGATTTGTAGGAGCACCCTAGGAATCATGACGATACGCTCATTACTTCCCGGGGCATAATTCAAATATTTGCTCCATATTTCCTCAAGGACGGCTCCGTCCGACTTCTTCTCATTTATTACAGCATTCTCAGAAGGCAGTTCGATCCCGTCTTGTATCAGACCGTTCCGAAGCTCCTGAGAGCTCATCAAAACAACCTCTTTATCAAAATCCACAGCAGCTCTTTGTTCAGAATCTCTTTTTGTCCGACCTTTTGCTATACGCCCTAGCAGCTGTGCTGTACTATCCGACGTACGATCTTCTCCCATTTCTTGAGTAGGGTCTATGATAGTATTTCCTCCTCTATCAGATTCTTCCAAATCGAATTCCTGCGAGGATTGAGGTGATTCAGAAGAGGTAAATAGTTGTATATCTGATGAAGAAATAGCTCTCATAACAATAGTATTATAATATTAAATCCTGCCTCTTAGGGAATGACTTATAGTTTCGAAAACTATCTCGTAGGAGGATACTATGCTCCGATGAGATGCTTTATAGCATGCCCCCTATAAAATGACACATGCCTTGTCGTTCTTTTTCCCCCAGGCTTTGTTGTGAAAACACGTCCGTCCGGCGGCTGCCGGATGGCCAGCTTGTTAAAACAAACTCTGAAGAAAAAATTCCAGACAACTCATGTGT
>Ga0153924_1000786_pt1 | contig 18613 bp, 14 predicted proteins | sample TSNJ008MetaG_FD_104709 | JGI IMG/M metagenome (GOLD analysis project Ga0153924, IMG submission 104709) | Attine ant fungus gardens microbial communities from New Jersey, USA - TSNJ008 MetaG | ecosystem: Host-associated > Fungi > Mycelium > Unclassified | place: USA: New Jersey, Wharton State...
AATGATCCTCCCGGTGCGTTCAGTACCCTTGTGAACCGATGGCAGCCACGACGCATTCCCAGTCCCGGACCGAGCCCTGGATCGCACCGCTCGCACGCGGTCCCCTGCGCGGCGACGTGTCGCTGCCCGGGTCGAAGTCGCTGACGAACCGGGAGCTCGTGCTCGCCGCCCTCGCCGACGGCCCGTGCACGATCCACCTCCCGCTGCACTCCCGCGACTCCGCGCTGATGATCGCGGGGCTCCGCCAGCTCGGCGTCGGGATCGAGGAACTGCGGGGCGACAACCCCTACGGCCCGGACCTCCGCGTCACCCCGACTCCGATGCACGGCGACGTGCGGCTCGACTGCGGGCTCGCCGGCACGGTCATGCGCTTCCTGCCGCCGCTCGCCGCACTGGCGGTCGGCCCGGTGACGGTCGACGGCGACCCGTACGCGCGGAAGCGCCCGATGCACGCGATCATCCAGGCGCTCGTCGACCTCGGGGTGGACGTCACGGACGACGGCGGCGGCGCGATGCCGTTCGCGCTCACCGGCACCGGCTCGGTCCGTGGCGGCGCCCTGACCATCGACGCGTCGGCGTCGTCCCAGTTCGTCTCCGGGCTGCTGCTGTCCGCTCCGCGGTTCGACGAGGGGCTGCACCTCACGCACGTCGGCGAGCACCTGCCGAGCCTGCCCCACATCGACATGACGGTCGACGTGCTCCGCGCCCGCGGCGTCCGCGTCGACCAGCCCGCCGTCGGCGAGTGGGTCGTGCACCCCGGGCCGATCGAGGCGCGCGACGTGACCATCGAGCCCGACCTGTCGAACGCCGCCCCGTTCGCGGCCGCCGCGCTCGTCGCGGGCGGCTCCGTCCGCATCCGCACCTGGCCGACGTCGACCACGCAGGTCGGGGCCGACCTCGAGACGCTCCTGCCGCTGTGGGGCGCGACCGTCACGCGGGACGGCGACGACCTCGTGTTCGACGGCGGCGTCGGGATCCGAGGTGGCGCCTCCCTCCCGGGTCTCGACCTGGACCTCAGCCGCGGCGGTGAACTCGCCCCGGCGCTCGTCGCGCTCGCCGCGCTGGCCGGCGGTCCCACGGCGATCACCGGGATCGGTCACCTGCGTGGGCACGAGACGGACCGTCTCGCCGCGCTCGCCGAGGACGTCAACCGGTCTGGAGGCGCGGTGCAGGAACTCGACGACGGCCTCCGGATCGAGCCTGCCGCGCTCCACGGCAGTGACTGGGGCGCGTACGACGACCACCGGATGGCAACGGCCGGCGCGATCGTCGGCCTCGTCGTCGACGGCGTCGCCGTCGACGACATCGGCTCGACCGCGAAGACGCTGCCGCAGTTCCCGGAGCTGTGGGCGGCACTGGTGGCGTCGTCGGGTCCGGCTTCGTCCGCTCCGGCCGAGAGGTGATCCGATGAGCTGGTGGGACGACGTCGACGGGGACGACACGGACCCGGACGAACCGTACGGGCAGTACGACGAGTCGAGTGTGCGGGTCCGTCCGAACCCGAAGGGCAACCGACCACGGACGAAGGTCCGGCCGACGTACGACGACGCCCCGACCGGCTGGGTGACGAACGTCGACCGCGGCCGGTTCGGCGTGCTGGTCGGCGACCGGGTCATCACGGCCACGAAGGCGCGTGAACTCGGGAAGAAGTCCGTCGTCACCGGCGACACCGTCCACCTCGCCGGCGACGTCTCCGGGGAACCGGGGTCGCTCGCCCGCATCGTGAAGGTCGCCGAGCGCAGCACACTGCTGCGCCGCAGCGCCGACGACTCCGACGAGGTCGAGCGCGTCATCGTGGCGAACGCCGACCAGATGCTCATCGTCGTGGCCGCCGCCGACCCGGAGCCGCGCACCCGCCTGATCGACCGGTACCTCGTGGCCGCGTTCGACGCGGGCCTCGACCCGATCCTCTGCATCACCAAGACCGACCTCGCCGATCCCACGGCGTTCCTCGCGCACTTCGCCTGCCTGGACCTGCGCATCGTGACGAGCCGCTCGGACGACGTGCCGTTCGACGCCCTGCACGAAGTCCTCGACGACAAGGTCACCGTGACCGTGGGCCACTCGGGCGTCGGGAAGTCGACGCTCGTGAACGCGTTGACCGGGTCCTCCCGCGCGACCGGAGTCGTCAACTCGGTCACCGGTCGGGGGCGGCACACCTCGTCGTCGTCGATCGCGCTGCAGGTGCGGGACGGCGGCTGGATCATCGACACACCGGGCGTGCGGTCCTTCGGGCTCGGACACGTCGACCCCGCGAACGTCTTCCGGGCCTTCGCCTCGCACGCCGTCCCCGTCCGGGAGCCCGCGGACGGCATCCCGCTCGACCAGGCGCACGACTGGGAGATCGTCGACCGGGTGCAGGACGGCGAGCTCGGGCCGACGGGCGTCGAGCGGCTCGACTCCTTCCGGGCGCTCCTGACCGGCATGGGCGCGTCCGACCCCGGCCTGGAGTAGCCCGGGGTCGACCGTGCGCGGCGGTCCGCGCGCAGTGTGCGAGGGTCCGCGCTGCGTGCGAGGCCGGAGCCCTCCCACGGAGGACGGAACCTCGCACGCTCCGAACCCGACCTCGCACGGTGCGAGGTCGGGCCGGGTCGACAGGTGCGCACCGGCGTTGTACAGTTGCCCTTCGTGTCTGAAGTTGCAAAGTACAACTTTGCGCCGACCCCCGCCGTCGACGCCCCGTCCTCCACCATGACGACAACGACGTCGCACGTGCACACCTCCCCCGCCCAACCCCACTCGCACGCCGCACCCCGGTCCTCCCGGAGTCCGCGGCAGCCGAGCGGCCCGTCGGTCATCCGTCCGCAGGGGCTCGGTCGCATCCTGCTGAGCTTCGGCTCGCACATCCTCGTGCCGTTGTTCCTGGCCGTCGGCATGGGCCTGGCCTACCTCGGCGCCTTCCACGCCCCGACGCCGCACGACCTCCCCGTCGGCATCGTCGGTCAGGGCGCGGCGACGCAGGTGTTCGCCCAGACCGTCACCGACCAGTCGGACGGCGCCCTCGTCACGCACGTGGTGTCCTCCACGGCCGAGGCCGAACGACAGGTCCGCGACCGCGAGCTCGCCGCGGTCTACGCCCTCGGGACGTCCGGTGCGACGCTCTACGTCTCCACCGCCGCATCGGAGACCACCGCGACCGCTGCGCAGAAGATCTTCATGCCGATCGCGTACCAGGCGCACCTGCCCTTCAGCGTGCAGGACGTCGTCCCCTCGGGCGAGCAGGACACCACCGGGCAGGGACTCTTCTTCCTCCTCGTGGCCCTGAGCGTCGGCGGCTACGCGTCCGCGATCGCCGTGGCCGCGTTCGCCGCCCGTCTCCGCCCGCTGTGGACGGCGGTGATCGGCCTCGCGACCGCCGGGGTCGTCGCTGGCATCGGGATCGTGATCGCCGGCCCGCTCTACGGGATCATCACCACGCACCGCTGGGAGATCTTCCTGTTCGCGTGGATGTACGACGCGATCATCGTCGCGCTCGGCGTCGGCCTGCACCCGCTGCTCGGGCGGTGGACGACCCCGATCCTCACGATGCTCTTCGTGATGCTCAACTTCACGTCCTCGGGCGGCATCTTCCAGCCAGCGTTCCAGCCGGGCTTCTTCGCCGGCCTCAACACCTTCTGGAGCGGCGCCGCCTGGTTGCAGGCAGCCCAGGACCTGCAGTACTTCCCCGGCGCCTCGCTCGGCCGGTCGTCCCTCGTCCTCGCGCTCTGGCTCGCCGTCGCCGTGCTGCTCTGCGTCGTCGTGCACGGGCTCGTCGCGCGCCGGGCCCGTATCGCCCGCGACCGCGAGGTCACCGCGCTGGAGGAGGAAGAGGTCGTGGCGGCGTAGGCCGCTACGCTGGCGGGCGTGGACCTCAGCGCCGACCTGGACTTCGCCCGCTCCCTCGCCGACACCGCGGACGCGATCAGCCTGGAGCGGTTCCGTGCCGCCGACCTGCACGTGTCGAAGAAGGCCGACAGCACGCACGTGACCGACGCCGACCAGGCCGTCGAGCGGGCACTGCGCGAGCGGCTGGCGACCGAGCGCCCGGACGACGCGTTCCTCGGCGAGGAGACAACGGCCGACACCGGTGCCGAGGCCGTCAGCGAGGGGCACCGCCAGTGGGTCGTCGACCCGATCGACGGCACCGCGAACTACCTCCGTGGCGTGCCGGTCTGGGCGACGCTCATCTCGCTCGCCGTCGACGGCCGCCCGGTCCTCGGCGTCGTGAGCGCCCCCGCCCTCGGCAAGCGCTGGTGGGCGGCGGAGGGGCAGGGAGCGCACTCGTTCGACGGCCCGCTCCGGGTCTCCGGCGTCGACACCCTCGCCGACGCCAGCCTGAGCTACAACAGCATCCAGCAGTGGGACGACGACGACCGCCTCGACACCTTGATCGAACTGTCCCGCAAGGTCTGGCGCACGCGGGCGTACGGGGACATGTGGTCGTACATGCTCGTCGCCGAGGGGGTCCTCGACATCGCTGGCGAGCCCGACCTCAAGCCGTGGGACATGGCGGCACTCGTGCCGATCGTCGAGGAGGCCGGCGGCCGCTTCACCTCACTCGACGGCGATCCGGGGCCGTGGCACGGCAGCGCCCTCGCGACGAACGGCCTCGTGCACGACGCCGTGGTCGAGGTCATCCGGCGCTGACGCCGCAGGTCCACCCCGGAGGGGACACCCCTGTACCCCGTTTTCGTACCACGGTGCCCCGGAAGTCACCCCGTGGGGGTCACACGGCCCCCCGGACTGGGGGCAACGGGGGGTGACATCGGATTGCGGAGACTGGCCAACCCGGTCGAAACCTGAGTTATCTTGCTTGCAGGCGACAGGTCAGGAACCGCGTCGGAGTCCCTAGCTCCGAACGGACCACCGGACCGGTCGTGCTTCGTCCGAAGACCCTAACCCGAGGGGTGATACAGACGATGACTTCATCGTTCCCGAGCGGAACCGAGTGCACCCTCACTCGTCGACCGCATTCAACTACCGACAGCTCCGGCGCGCGTTCCCTCGCCGCCTCACGTCCGGCCCTCCACGCGGCGAACCACCGCGTCGGCACCCGGTCTCTCTCCGCCGCATCCGCTTCCGGACCCGGAGGCCGGTGAGTCATGGGACTCACCGGTCGCCGTCTCGAGGTCGACCGGATCGCGACCCTCGCTGTACTCCCTCGTGAGTCAGCGATGGTCGTCGTCGGCGACCCTGGTTCCGGACGCAGCAGCGTCCTCGACGCGGTCTCGAACCGCGTCTCCCTCCCCGTCGTCCGCGTCGGTGTGAACGGGAGCGAGTCCCACTGGCCACTGGCCGGCGTCACCTCGCTCTTCACCGCACTCGACGACCCCCGGGCGACGGCACACATCGCGCACCTCCTCCAGGGGACCGCGCCCGAGGACCGGCAGACGCCGGGGCTCGCCGCGGCGCACGACTTCCTCGACGCCGTGCACGCCCTGACCCTGCCGCCGACGCTCGTGCTGATCGACGACCTCGACCGGATGGACGTGGAGAGCCAGGAGCTCATCGCGTTCGTCGCGTCCCGGCTCGCCGGCACCGCACTCCGCGTCGTCGCCACGGTCCGCACCGTGCCGTCGGACGGACCGCTCGCGGCCCTGCCGATGCTGCGGATCGAGCCGCTGCCCGCGGACGAGGCGCTCGTGCTCGCCCGTGCCATGGCGCCCGAGGAGGCGAACGACGGCGTCCTCGCGGTCCTCGCCCAGGAGACCGGCGGCAACCCCGGCGCACTGCAGGAGCAGCTCGCCGTGCTCAGCCGCGAGCAGCTGAACGGCTCCGAGCCGCTCGTGCTGCCGCTCCGCCCGACGCCGACCACCGAGGCCATCGCGGCCCTGGCGCTCGGCTCCGTTGCGGGACGCGATCTGGACGTCCTCGCACGACTGGCGCTCGTCCCCGTGGCGAAGACCGCCGGGTGGGACCGCGACGAACTCGACGACCTCGCCGACGCCGGACTCACGTCCGTCAAGGGCCAGACCGTCTCCGTGCGCGATCCCCTCGTCCGCTCCGCGCTGTACTGGCGGATGCCGGCACGGGACCGACGGGCAGCCCACACGGAACTGGCCGCGGCGAGCGCCGAGTCCGACCCGCGTGCGACCGCCTGGCACCGCAGCTTCGTCGACGACGTCCCCGACGTCGCCGCCCTGCTGCGTGCAGCGCGGTCCTACGTGGTGGACGGCAACGCCCAGGCCGCGATCGTCCTCACCGAGCGTGCGCTGCACATCGGCGGGGGCACCGAGGACGAGCACGTGGCGCTCCTCGGCGTGACCGAGGCGCTGCTGGCGAACCGGCTGCTCGGCTTCGCCGCGCGGTACCTCGCCGCGATCCGGCCGTTCCGGACGATGGCCGACGAGACCCGTCGGCTCCGTCTGGAGTACTCGGTGCAGTACCTCAGCGGTGACGCCGTGCACGCGGACGAACTCCTCGTGCCGGTCGACCCGGAGGACGCCGCCGAGGCCGACGCCGTGGGTGGGCTCCTGGCGATGGTCGCCTGCTTCCGGGCCGAGGCCTGGGAACTCGACCACGCACGGGACCTCCTCGCCCGGGCCGAACTGCTCCGGCGGTCCGCGTCCGAGCACACCCGGGAGATCACGACGACGGCCCGCGAGCTCGTCGCCGCCGTCGACGGCACCCTGCCGGCGGACACCGAGCTGCACGACGGGCTGTCCACCGCGACGCTCCTCGGCATGTCGGACCCCGCCCTGCTGCTCCTCGCCCACGCGCTGAGCATCGCCGAGCGGTACCGCAGTGCACGCCGCGTCTTCGCCCTCGTCCTCGCACGGGGACAGGAGGCGATGCCGGTGTGGACCGAGGCGGCCCGCTACCTGTCCGCCGAGAACGAGGTGCGTTCCGGGAACTTCCGGCAGGCGCTCCGCGCGATCGACGTGTGGGAGGCCGGCTCGTCGGTCGTCGAGCGGCTCCGCGAGCCGTCCCGGGCGATCGCGATCGCGTGGCGGCACTTCGCCGAGGGGCGCTCCCCCGAGGCGCTCGAGGTCGTCGACCGGTGCCTGGCGCAGCGGTCCACGAACCGCCTGTGGGGTGCGACCGCCAAGCTGCACGCCCTGCGCGGCCGGGTGCTGCTGCTCGACGGACGCGTCGAGGAGGCAGCTGCGTCCCTCGAGGCCGCCGACGCCATCGGTCGGTCCCTGCGGAACCCGGCGGTGCTCCGGCACCTCGGTGACCTGGTGGAGGCGTACACGCGCCTCGACCGGATCGACGACGCCCGGACCATCGCGGCACGGCTGGCGGCGGACCACCACGCACGGCCGTCCCGGTGGGGTGCGCTCGTGCTGGCCCGGAGCCTCGCGCTCGTCGCCGACGACACCACCCGCGACACGGCACGTCGTCGCGCGCTGGAACTGTTCCAGCCGCACGACTCGCAGTTCGAGCGGGCCCGGACCCTCGCGGCGCTCGCCGCCGTGGGGAGCCCGACGGACCGTCCGCGCCTCGGGGCTGCCGCCGCGGCAGCGTACGAGGCAGCCGGGCTCCGGCGTCCGCTCGCCACGCCCGCCGCGACGGTCGCGATGCCGTCGTTCGGTTCGCCGACGTCGCTGCGCTCCGGTCCGGTCCTGTCCGCGGCGATGCCGGGCACGCCCCGGAGCGCGCCGGACGCCTCCGCGGTGCTCACCTCACTCACCGCGGAGGAGCGCGCCGTCGTGCAGAAGGTGACGGAGGGGTACCGCAACCGCGAGATCGCGTCGTCGCTCTTCATGTCGCAGCGGACGGTGGAGCTGCGGCTGACGCAGATCTACCGGAAGGTGGGGGCGCGTTCGCGGTCGCACCTGGTCGCGCTGCTCACGTGATCTGAACGCGACTCCCTGACGGACTGGAGGCGCGGTGCCAGCTGGCACCGCGCCTCCAGTCCGTTCCGTGGTTGCGGGAGTCCGCACGCGTCCGCAGGTGCTCGCAGCCCGCACGCGGGGAACCGCAAGAGCGGGGCGGGAGCGTTGCCGTGTCACCGACCCCGGGTGAGGCTTCTCCTGCACCGACCGCCGTGCTCCCCCCGGAGCCAGCCCGTGGTACCCCGTCCGGTACCCGAACCGTCGGCCCACGTACGCCGTCGTCCGTCCTCGCCTGATCCGAGGACGGGCGGCGGTCCGGGCCGGCGGACCGGACGCACGGCAGACCCGGCGGCGGTCGGTGCCGCACCTCCCCCACAGCACTCCCCCACTGCTTGCTCCTCCACACTCGCTGCTCCTCCCACCCGAAGGGAACCCAGATGTGCGGCATCATCGCGGCCCGCGTCTCCGACGACGCGACGCCCTACCTGCTCGACGGCCTCGAACGACTCGAGTACCGCGGCTACGACTCCGCCGGGATCGCGGTCCGCACCGCCTCCGGTCGGACCGAGACGATCCGCTCCGTCTCCCGCGTCGGTGACCTCCGGACGCTGGTGTCCGCGCGGTCCGGCGACGCGCTGACCGGCGTCGGCATCGGGCACACCCGGTGGGCGACCCACGGGGTGGTCCGCGAGGCGAACGCACACCCGCACGCCGACTGCACCGGTCGGATCAGCATCGTGCACAACGGCATCGTCGAGAACGCCGACCGGCTGCGCACCACCCTCGAGGCGCAGGGGCACGTGTTCTCGTCCGACGTCGACTCCGAGGTCATCTCGCACCTCGTCGAGCGAGCGCTCGCCGTCGACCCGGACCTCATGCTCGCCGTCCAGATCGCGACCGCGCAGCTCGAGGGTTCGTGGGCGATCGTCGTGCTCGACGCCCGGGACGGCCGCATGGTCGTCGCGGCGCAGCGCTCCCCGCTCGTCGTCGCCCGCTCGGCCCGGGGTGACTTCGTGGCGAGCGACATCGGTGCGATCGCCGAGTGGTGCGAGACCTTCGTGGCGCTCCGCGACGGCGACGTCGTCGAACTCGGCGAGGCCTGGACCTGGTCGTCCGACGGCATCGCCGTACCGGTTCCGTTCCCGACGCCGTCGCCGTTCGCAGCGACCGCGCTCGACCTGGGCGACCACCCGGACCACATGGCGAAGGAGATCGAGGAGCAGCCCGCCGTGGTCGCCTCGATCCTCGACCGCGTCGCCCGCCGGGCAGCCGACGGCAGTATGTGGGTCGGCCTCGGCCTCCCGGGGTTCCACCGGCTCGCGATCGTCGCGTGCGGGACCTCCCTCAACGCCGGGCAGGTGATCGCCACGGCGCTCCGCGGCATCGGTGGCGTCCCGACCGACATCGTCGTCGCGAGCGAGGCCGACCAGGCCGTGCTCGGATCCGGCACCCTCGTCGTCGCGATCAGCCAGTCGGGTGAGACCGCCGACGTGCTCCGCGCACTCGACCGGTTCGAGGACCGGCACCCGGTGCTCGCCCTCACGAACAACGTGCACTCCTCGCTCGCACGCCGTGCCGACGCGGTCCTGGACTGCCACGCCGGACCGGAGATCGGTGTCGCGGCGACGAAGACGTTCACGGCGCAGGTCGTCGTCGGGGTCGCCGCGGTGATCTCCGCGCTCGTGGCCTCCGGCCGGATCGACACGGCGCGGGCCGAAGCACTCGTCGCCGAACTCACCGACCTGCCCGCACGCATCGACCACGCCGCCGCGATCGCCGCCGACCGCATCCCCCTGCTCGTGTCGAGCGTCAAGGACGCCACCGGGTTCCTGTTCCTCGGCCGCGGTGCCGGTCTGCCGTACGCGGCCGAGGGTGCCCTGAAGCTCAAGGAACTCAGCTACCGGTGGGCCGAGGCGTACCCGGCGGGCGAACTCAAGCACGGACCGCTCGCCCTCGTCGACGAGGGCACCCCAGTCGTCGTGATCGACCACGGCGAGCACCGGCTGCAGGCGAACATCGCCGAGGTCCGCGCCCGCGGCGGGTTCGTCATCACGGTCGGCGGCGAGGGTTCGGACATCCCGGCGCTCACCCCTCGGGCCGCCGGTGACCTCGCCTGGGGTCGCGCGACCGCACCGTGGGGTCCGCTCGAGGCCGTCGTCCCGCTGCAGATGCTCGCCCGCGAACTCGCGCTCCAGCTCGGCTGCGACGTGGACAAGCCGAGGAACCTCGCCAAGTCGGTGACGGTCGAATAGCCAGGCACACGCGCATGAACCGGCTGACGGTGTTCCTCGCCGTCCTCACCGCGCTCGCCATCGTCGCCACGATCATCGTGATCGCGGTGGCGGTGGTGCCGGCCCTGGTCGGCTGAGTCCGTTCGGCTTCCTCCTGGGCGGGGCTGCGATCCTGGTGCCTTGACCACCGCAGCCCCGCCCCTCGTCTTCGTCGCGCTCCTCGTCGGCGCTGCCCTGCCCTTCGTGCCGTTCGTCGGACGCGTGGCCCGCATCGCCGCGACCGTCGCGCACGAGGTCGGCCACGCGGTCGTCGTCGTGCCGTTCGGCGGGCGGATCCAGCGCATCGAGCTGCACGCGGACGGGTCCGGCGAGGCCTGGGTGCAGCTCGGCCGGGTGCCGGGCGGGATCCGCTGGCTCGTCCGGATCCTCAACCTCTACGCCGGGTACAGCGCACCGCTCTGGGCCGGCGTGCTGCTCGTCACCGGGGTGCTGCACGGGTCGCGGTGGCTGCCCGTCGTCGTCCTCGGCGTCGTCGGGCTCGTGGCGTTGGCGTTCGTCCGGAACTGGTTCGGGATCCTCGTGGTGCTCGGCTTCGACACGCTCGCGCTCTGGGTCGCCCTGCGCCCGTCGGAGACCACCGTGCTGGTCGTCGCCGCCGTCGGGGCGTTCTTCGTGGTCGACGGCCTGCGATCGGTGGTGCAGGTCGCGCGGTGGCTGGTGACCGGGGCACGGGTGCAGACGGACTTCCACATCGCTGCGGCAGAGATGCGGGTGCCGGCGGGCGTCTGGTTCGTGCTGTTCGTCGCGGTGAACGCCGTGGCGGTGTGGCTCGCGCGCGGGCCGCTGCTCGAGGTCTGGGCGACGGTCGAGGCGGGCGTGCGCGCGCTGTTCTGACGCGGAGCGGCGGGAACGCGGGCGGGGGCGGGTTCCGACTCGGAACGACGACTCCGCTGTCGTACGACATCGGACTTGTCGCACGGCACCGCAGCCGGCGCGCCCCCGCGTGGCACGGTGAGCGACGCGAGAGCCCTGCGAGGATGACGCCGTGCACCTCGACGCCGTGACCTCCGCCCTCGCCGCGACGACGGCCCCGCACCGCGACCGGTTCGAGTCCTTCGTGCGGGCCCACGGCGACGCGGCACTCCGCCGCGAGGGCGGCCCGGAACACCTCACCGCGTCGTGCTTCGTGTTCTCGCCCGACCTCGGCAGCGTGCTGCTGTGCCTCCACGGCAAGGGACGGTTCTGGGTGCAGTTCGGCGGCCACCTCGAACCCGGTGACCGGTCGCTCGCCGACGCAGCCCGCCGCGAGGCCCGCGAGGAGTCCGGCGTCGCCGACCTCGACCTGCTCGACGAGAGCATCGCCGACCTCGACCGACACGACCTGCACGGGGGCTTCGCCTGCGCAGCGCACTGGGACGTCGGCTTCGTCGCCGTGGTCGATCCCACCCGGACGACCACCGTCAGCGACGAGAGCGACGACGTCCGGTGGTTCGCCCTCGACGCGCTGCCCGACGGCCTCGCGCCGGGGCTGCCCGCACGCCTGGCCGCGGTGGTCTCGGCCCTCGCCCACCGCGACTGACACCGGACTGGAGGCGCGTGCCGGCGCCGACCCGCGCCTCCAGTCCGATACGTGCGCACCTTCCGACACCACGCGCGTCGATCGACCGGCGTCGTGTCGAACGATGCGCACGCACCGTGTACACGCGCATGATGCGACACCGCACACGTCGATCGACGAGCGCGGTGTCGCGAACGGTGTGCGAACCGGCCGCCCGCCGCCGGCCGCACTACTCCCAGGGGTGCTGCGCCAGCTCCGCGGGGTCGAAGACCCGGCCACCGGCCACCACGAGCGACCGCGGCACGCGGCGCACCAGCGCGTCCATCGGGTTCTCCGCGTCGACCAGCACCACGTCGGCGCGGGCGCCGGCCACCAGGTCGTGCTCCTCGTCGGTGACGAACCGGGCGCCGTCGCGTGAGGCGATCTGGACCACCCGCACCAGGTCCTCGTCCCGCACCACCCCGCCGGCCCGGGCGTACTGCCAAGCGATGCCGAGCACGTCCCCGTCTCCGTACGGGCTCCACAGGTCTCGGATGCCGTCCGTGCCGAAGCCGAACCGCACGCCGGCCTCGTCGAACTCGTGCAGCGGCAGCTGCTTCGTGCGGACCGGGGCGACCGTGGTCATCGTGACGCCGAGCCCGGCCATCCGGGCGAGCAGGTCGCGGCGCCGGACCGGGTCGACGTCGACGATCGCGAAGCCGTGCGCGACGTTGACCTTGCCCGGTGCGATGCCGAGCCGATCGACACGGTCGAGGATCAGGTCGAACGAGAACGCCCCGAGGTCGGCGGGCTCGTGCAGGTGGACGTCGATCCCGCACCCGGTGTCGGCGGCGATGTCGAACAGGCCGTCGAGCTGTCCCACGGGGTCGCGGTCGATGAGCGACGGGTCGAGGCCGCCGATGTGCTCGGCACCGGCGAGCGCCGCCTGCCGGAGCAGGTCGAGGACGCCCGGGCGTCGGAGCACGCCGTCCTGCGGGAACGCCACGATCGACAGTTCGATCGCGTCGTCGAGGGCGGCACCGGCTGCACGGACGGCCTCGATGCCGCGGAGCCCCACCCCGAGGTCGACGTCGACGTGGGTCCGCACCCGGGTCGTGCCGGTGCGGAGGGACTCGCGCAGGACCCGGGTGGCGACGGCCTCGCCGGGGATGCCGAGGGCGTCACGACGGGCTCGTTCGTGGGCGATGCGCCCCTGGGTCCCGCCCTCGCCGCCGTACGACTCCCACGGGTGGCCCCACCAGCTCTTGTCGACGTGGGCGTGGGTGTTGACCAGACCCGGGAGCGCAACCTGCCCGCGGCCATCCACCTCGGTGGCGCCCGCCGTCGGCACTGTGCCGGGGGCGGTCACATGGGCGATGCGGGAGCCGGCGACGACGACGTCGCTACGCTCCCCTCCCCACGGTCGCACGTCACGGATGACCAGGGTCGCGTCTTCGTCCACCATGCCTCCACCGTAACGGGAGGCCGCAAATCGGCGGCTGGCGGGCGAGGCCTGCGAGAGTACCGGGACGACCACGGCAGGAGGTAGACCGATGACGGACGAGGCGCACGGTTTCGCGACCGAGCAGGTGCACGGCGGGTTCCAGCCCGACGCGGGCCACGGTGCGAGGGTCCCGGCGATCCACATGTCCTCCGGCTTCCTGTTCGAGGACTTCGACCAGGCCCGGGACCGCTTCGCCGGCACGGACGACGGCTACACGTACACCCGCCTCGGGAACCCCACGAACGCGGACGTCGAGCGTCGCATCGCCCTGCTCGAGCGCGGGGTGGAGTCGATCCTCGTCGGCAGCGGACAGGCCGCCGCGACCATCGCGTTCCTCGGGGTGCTGCAGGCCGGCGACCACGTCGTCGCGGCGCGCAGCATCTACGAGGGCACGAAGGGGCTGCTCGTGCAGAACCTCGGCCGTCTCGGCATCGAGGTCGACTTCGTCGCCGACCAGCGCGACCTCGACGAGTGGGCTCGGCAGGTCCGCCCGAACACGAAAGCGTTCTTCGCCGAGACCATCCCGAACCCGAAGAACGACGTCCTCGACATCTCCGGCGTCGCCGACACCGCGCACCGTGCGGGTGTACCGCTCATCGTCGACAACACCCTGGCGACGCCGTACCTCGTCCGCCCGTTCGAGCACGGCGCCGACATCGTCGTGCACTCCGCGTCGAAGTTCCTCTCCGGGCACGGCGCGGGCCTCGGCGGCGTGGTCGTCGACGGTGGCACGTTCGACTGGTCCGCCTCCCCCGAGCGTTGGGTGCACCTGACCAGCCCGGAACGGTCGCTCGGCGGCGAGAGCTACGTCGACCGCTACGGCAGCCGGGCATTCATCGTCTTCGCGCGCGACGTCGTCGCCTCCCGCATCGGCCCGACCCCGTCCCCGTTCAACTCCTTCCTGCTCCGCCAGGGCATCGAGACGCTGTCGTTGCGCGTCGAACGCCACAGCGCGAACGCGCTGGCCGTCGCGTCCTTCCTGGAGCAGCAGCCGGAGGTGACGAGCGTCGACTACGCGGGTCTCGCCTCCAGTCCGTTCCACGACCTCGCCCAGCGCTACCTGCCGCGCGGTGCCGGGTCGGTCTTCGCGTTCACGCTGGACGGCGGCGAAGCCGCCGCACGCACCTTCATCGACAGCGTCCAGCTGTTCAGCCGGATGACCCACCTCGGTGACGTCCGTTCGCTGATCCTGCACCCCGCCACGACGACGCACGCCGGCAAGACGCCGGAGGAACGCGCCGACCAGGGCATCGACGACGGCCTGATCCGGCTGTCGGTGGGGATCGAGGACGTCGCGGACCTGGTCCGCGACCTGTCGCGCGGATTCGCAGCGTTGCGCGGTGCGGGTGTCGGCGCCGTCGGCGCTGTCGGCCTGGAGGCACGGGTCGGCTCCGACTCGGAGCTCGCCTCCCTGGAACACGCCGTCCCCGGCAACCACGTGATCGCGGAGGAACTCTAGGCAATGGCCGAACTGCAGCACTTCGGGTACTTCTTCTCACGCGGGTTCGGCCCGCAGGCGTGGGGCCGGTCCGACTGGGACTGGGGACACGACTGGACGAAGCCCGAGCTGTACCAGCAGTCCGTCCGCGCCCTCGAGCAGGCGGGCATGGACCTCGTCATCGCCGAGGACGCCATCTCGCTCGGCAACCCGTCGACGCTCGACCTGCGCATCCGCCAGGCGTACGGCGGGCCGAAGCACGACCCGCTCCTGTTGGCGCCGTACCTGTTCGCCGCGACGTCGCACATCGGCATCGCCCCGACCGTGAACGCCGGGTTCACCCCGCCGTACCTCGCTGCTCGCCAGTTCGCCACGCTGGCGCACCTGTCCGGGTCACGGCTCGGCATCAACGTCGTGACGGACACCGGGAGCGCCCGGCACGCGGGGCTGTCGCCGCTGCCCCACGACCAGGCGTACGACCGTGCCGAGGAGTGGATCGGGCTGCTGCGGCGGCTCTGGCGTTCCTGGGGCTCCGACGGGTACGTCGGCGATCCCTCGGACTGGAGCTTCGCGAACGGGGACGCGCTCGACGCGTTCCACCACGAGGGCGAGTACTTCACCGCGGACGGCCCGCTCAACGCGCTGCCGCTCGACTCGGATCCGGTGGTCGTCTCCCCCGGCGGTTCCGGGCGCGGGCTGGCGTTCGCCGGCACGCACTCGGACGTGCAGCTGGCACTGGCACCGTTGTCGGCGTCGGCCGTGCGGGACTACCGCGCTCGGGTGGTCTCCGCAGCTGCTGCCGTCGGGCGTTCCGCGGACTCCCTGCGGATCCTGTTCGTCCTCAAGCCCGAGATCGTGTCGTCCCCCGAGGAAGCCGACCGGATCGTCTCCGCATCGACGCACCCATCCGACGACGACCTGCGCACAGCGGCGATCGCGTGGTCGAGCGACTCCGAAACCGACCTGCTCGCGCTCGACCTCGACGCGCCGATCCCCGCCGGGACGTTCGGCGACCACGTGTCCGCCGGCACGATCCGCGGCCTCGTCGGTGACACCCCGGACGCGCCGCTGCGTTCGCTGCTGGAACGCAAGGCGCGCAAGGGTCGGGTGTCAGCGCGCGAAGGGTTCGTGGGGACCGCCGACGAGTTCGCCGACTTCATCGAGGAGCTCGGCGCGGACGCGGACAACGACGGCATCATCTTCTCGGGCGACCTGCACCCGGCGCAGGTCTACCGGATGTTCGGCGACCTCGTGCCGGTGCTCCGGCGCCGTGGGCTCCTGCGACGGGAGTACGGCGCCGGAGGCATCCGGCAGAACCTGTTCGACTTCTAGTCGTTCGGCTCTAGTGGTGGACGGGCTCGACGACGCCGCTCTCCTCGACGTCGCGGACGTCCTCGGCGGTGCGGAGGATCTCCTCGCGGTCCGAGGCGGAGTTGATCGCCCAGTAGTAGATCACCAGTGAGAACACCGCGACCACGACGATGTCGATCCACAGCGGGAACACCGGGTGCGTCAGCGGACCGAAGTCGCTGAGGAACACGATGAGGCCCATGCCGATCAGGTAGGGCAGCAGCCACTGCGCCGCCTTCCAGTCCCAGCGCGGCCGGACGCTCGAGGCGCCGCGGAACACGTTGTTCAGGATGATCACCACGGCACCGATGAGGATCGCGACGCCGAGCTTCCAGTCGGTGTCCCACCCGGTCCAGAGGATGATGAGGTTCGCGACGACGAACGCGATCGGCGACAGCACCGTCGCCGCGGGCATCCGGTAGGGCCGCTCGATCTCCGGGATGCGCTTCCGGAAGGCACCGAGTGCCAGCGGAGCACCCGCGTACATCAGCACCGACGCACTCGTGATGAGGCTGACGAGTCCCTGCCACGACGGGAACGGGGCGAAGCACGCGCACCCGACGACGAACGCGACGATGAGGCCGACCCAGGGCACGCCCTGCTTCGTCGTCCACTCGAACGCCTTCGGGAAGTAGCCGTTGCGGCTCAGCCCGTACGAGATCCGGCTCGTCGCCGTCACGTAGATCAGACCGGTGCCGGCGGGCGAGATGATCGCGTCGATGAAGATGATCACGGCCAGCCAGGTGATGCCGGCCGCCATCGCGATGTCGGCGAACGGACCGGTGTACTTCGTGAAGTCCGCCGTCGCCCAGGATCCCTGGATCGCGTCGGAGCGCAGCACGCCGAGGAAGACGACCTGGAGCAGCAGGTAGATCACGAGCCCGATGAGCACCGAGCCGATGACCGCCCTCGGGATGTCGCGCTTCGGGTTCTTGGCCTCACCGGCGAGCTGGTCCGCCTGCTCGAACCCGAGGAACGCGAAGATGATGCCCGACGTGGACACCGCGGCGAGGATGCCCTTCGCACCCTCGGGCATGAAGCCGTCGGCCGCCGTGAAGTTCGAGCCGTGGAACCCGCTGAACGCCAGCACGATGATGACGAGCAGGGGGATCGCCACCTTCCACCACGTCGCCGCGGAGTTCGTGTTCGCGAGGATCTTCACGCTGAGCATGTTGATCACCGTGACCACGGCCATGAGGACCACCGCAACGGCGATCCCGGCTCCGGTCAGCAGCTGCTGCGTCTCACCGTCGACGGTCGTCGTGTGCAACCACGGGTGTGCGAACTCCCAGTGCTGCGCGTACTTGATCATCGCCTCGACCTCGATCGGGGCGACCGTCACGGACTGCAGCCACGAGAACCACCCGAACGAGGCTCCGGCGACGCCACCGAACGCGATGTGGGGGAACCGCGCTGTTCCACCCGCGATCGGGAACATGCCGCCGAGTTCGGCGTGCACGAGGGCGAGGACGAGGATCGCCACGCCGCCGATGAGCCACGAGATGATCGCGGCGGGTCCGGCGGTCTTCAAGGCCTCCTGCGAGCCGAAGAGCCAGCCGGAGCCGATGATCGACCCCGTCGAGGCCCAGATGAGCCCGATGAAGCCGACGTTGCGCTTGAGGCCGGAGTCCGGCAGCGCCTGTGTCGTTGTAGCCACTGTTGCTCCTGTCGATGAGCGCGGTCCCACGAACGGGGGCCGCGCTCATCGACTCTGGCACCGTGACAGCACTTTCGCCGGATTGTTTAACACAATGGAAACAAATGTGCTGTACAAGCACTCAGGCTAGTTCTTCTTCGCCTTCTTCCCGCCGTCGTCCTTCTTGGACTGCTTCTTGCCGACGTCCTTCTTGCTCTTCTTCTTGTCGGACGACTTCTTCTTGTCGGACTTCGTCTTGCCAGCCTTCTTCGACGCCTTCTCCGGCTCGGGCTCCGGCTCCGGCTCCGGCTCCTGCTCCGGCGACCCGATGCCGTCCACGGGCTCGATGACGACCGCGCTGCCCGTGTCGGTGAGGACGTCGACCGCGTGCTCTTCGACCACCGGCGCGAGCGCATCCTCCACCCGCTCGACGACGAGCGATGCCCCGTCCTCGGCGAGACGCAGGAGCGCCTGCGCCGCCCGCACCCGGGTCGTGGTCTTCCTGGCGAGGACGTCCGCCCGCGCGCCCTCGAGGAACGCCCGCAGCGTCCGCTCCACCACCGACCGCCCGCGGGGCGCCGACCGGTCCAGTCGGTCGAGCTCGCCGGCGACCCCGGCGACGTCGTCCTCGACGCGCTCGTGCCGCACTGACTCGACGAGCGCCGCGATGGCAGCGGCTCCCCGCTCCACCGCCGGCGACCGCTGATCGAGCACGACGAGCATCTCGATCACGGTCCCGTAGGTCACCGTCTCGAGCCGCACCGGCTCGGCCCCGCGCCCGCGGATGACCAACCGGGCGTCCGGCGTCGGGAGCCATGCGGCCAACGCAGCGACCGTCGCGACCGAGGCGACCGCCCGCTCGTAGTCGGCGAGCACCACTCGCTCCTGCTCTCGCAGACGGACTCGGATCGCGATCTCCTGCACCACGCGTGGACCTCTCGTTCGGGATCAGAGCGGGCGAGTTCCCGCACCTGACCCGGATCGTAGTCCCCGCGGGTGGCGGGACAGCGAACGCCCCGAGACCATCCAGGGACGGCGTCGGGGCGTTCGGTGTGGCGTCAGCGTGACAGCGGCTCGGCGTTCGGCGAATGGTGGAGATGGGGGGAATCGAACCCCCGTCCATCGCTGCAATTCGACGTCTTCTACGGGCGTATCCGGAT
>Ga0153924_1000787_pt1 | contig 18545 bp, 15 predicted proteins | sample TSNJ008MetaG_FD_104709 | JGI IMG/M metagenome (GOLD analysis project Ga0153924, IMG submission 104709) | Attine ant fungus gardens microbial communities from New Jersey, USA - TSNJ008 MetaG | ecosystem: Host-associated > Fungi > Mycelium > Unclassified | place: USA: New Jersey, Wharton State...
CTATTGAAATTCTATTATTAAAATTATCTTCAGCAATATCATATGAAGTAAAATACACTGGATATATATCACCATTTCTGCTAATACATTTTATCATTTCGTGATTATTCCCCCAATCACTACTACACAAGATTCCAATACCTTTAACTTCGCTCTCATATATATTGATAACTTGCCCCTCACATACAATATTATCAAATCTATTTTTTAAATCAATAATAAATCTTACATTTTTTAAATTAATTACTCCATTTTCATACTGTTTTTTTATAATAAGGAATTCCGCTGCATCAGTAAAATCCGCATCCATATCATCTTTCGATTTACCAAAACCTTTATTATTCATAAATTGTTCTAAATCAACTATTTTATAATTACTATTATTTGATTTTTCATCTAAGTAAATACTATCATTTTTAGTTTTAAACATACCGTCTTCTAATTCTTTGTAAGCATCTTCTTCTAATTCAGCAATCATATAAATAATCTTAGCAATTCGTTCATTTAAGTTTATCTTCCAGTTAAAACAACAGTTTTTTACTAATAAATTTACAATATTATTCCATTTGCTTAATATTACACGCATTTTACCAATAACTTGACTAAAATCAACTCCCATATCGATTTGTGCTTCATTTAAATATACAATAAACATATTTCTTGCTTTCATAATTTCTCGTAAATTAGATATAATATTAGAATCCATCATATTTTGTAAATCTTTTGAGCCATTAAACTCTTTTTCAGGTATAAACTTATTTTTAAAAAGATCTCCGAACCTTTTTATTTGTATATACATATCTTTTCGTATTAAATTTTTATTTTGTATTTTATTTCTAAGAATATTACCAATACTTATATTTGTTTTATTATTTGATACTGGTGTAAGTTTTAAGTAAAATTCACAAGCATTTTCAAGTTCATCAACGTCTAATTTAAAAATTTCACCCACTATATCCGGATCAATTATACTCACTAACCTATTTTCTATATTATAATCAACTATCAATCCTAAATGCCTAGAGTGCTTTTTTTGGTAATATCCATTCCAATGCGCATAATATGTGTCAATATGAATCATTGATGGTTGTCCTAAATCTTGATTAACCAAAATAAATTTTTCTAGTTCTTCTTTACTTTCTTTTTCTTTAATCAATATTTTTGTATCACAATATGTCTCAAGGTTTTTGAAAAGTATGTCCCTACAATATAATGCTTCCCCCAGAGTATCACTTTCGTCATTTAAAGCAAAGTCCCAAGAATTTATAAATCCCTTAACAAATTGCTTTTTCATGATTTTAGAGTATGTAAGAATAGCATTTTCCCAACATAATGGTAAAAAAATATCAAGTTGATTACAGTTATAAAAGTCAATATTCAATATAAATACCTCCATAATTAAATCTAAAAATGATACTTTAAATGACTATTATTCAGTAAATTTATTGCCAAATAGCAAAACCCAGCACATTATCACCCGATATAAAATTAATATGTAATATTATACCATATTATATATTCTATGTAAATACTTATTTCCATTTTTTATCAAATTTTATGGGGTTGTAAAATATACGTTATACTGTCCTTAACGAAATCCATTAGATTTGACTAGGAGTTTTCCACCCAAGAGGTCTCATAGGAAAATGGTTGTAATTCCTTCATTTATGGATTTTCAGTTGTTTTCAAAAGTCATCAAATGAATAAGAACTATTTATTATATAGATTCTATCCCTGTCTTGTGTGTAGAATCGAACCGCCATATTATCGGCTGCAGACCGCTTTTTCTGACCTCTCATTATTGCTGTTGGAATTATCAGAATGGTCAATTCGTTAAATAACCTAGATGGATATTCATTTTGACTACATACTGTGCAATTCTTTCTCTTTTATTATAAAAATAGGCTTTCTATGAATTTTAATTTTATCATAGAAGACCTATTTTGTTAACTTACAGCTTTTTTACAGTCTATAAAAAGAGCATCTTACTATTTATTTAATAAGATTTCTCTCATATTATTCAATTAACTTAAGGAATTTTATCTACACTTTCATAGTATTTTATATCTCTGCAATACAATGATTTTATCTTAATTGGTATATTTTTTAGCAAAAGCTTAGATTAATGTAAATTCCATATCATTACTTTTTTGACATATCAAAATCTCTTGATTTGCAATAAGATTCAATATTTCCTTTAGCCATCTTAGCTGATAGTGCTTATTACATTAATATTGTTTTCATCAACCAGTACGAGCTGGTCATGCTATTATTATAATATAGCTATAATCATATTTCACATTTATTAATTTTCTTACATATTTTTGGAATGGACGTACATAAGTTTTGTTTGGTGGCAGTTCATATCCTAGTTGCTTGGCATACGCTACTGCATCTTCTGAGGCTTGTTGTCCATCTGGTAAACTTCTAATATAACCAGAAATTGATTTTTGTTCCATAGTATATGTATCTTTATTGTAAGTTTTTAGAATTCCATGGAAGCCAGAAGTCCTTTTTGTTATATATTGATAACTTACCATTGGCTGTTCCGGATAATGAAATTCTTTCTCGAAGTTTTCCACTTCCAATTGACACATGGCTGAATTTTTTTTCGATCAATAATGGGGTTACACGTTAATATATAATAGTTTTCCAATATGAAATTTTCAATATTATCGTGTAATATCATTTGATTTGTATTTTCAAATATACTATACAGAAAATGTGTTCTTGTATTGAAAAAACCTGAAAACTCTCCGTTCCATTTTGTATAAATACGATACAATAAAATGATACAGTCATTATGAAATATTTCTTTAAATTTTATCTTTATTATATCCGCTGCATTGATATAAGTGGCAGTGATTCCTGTTTCCGGAAGCATCCGGGTACGTCGCATCAATTCATCATTATAGTAGGCAGTAGATCTCCAGTTCCTCGGCAAATACAATGGTAGATGCTGATATGGTACTTGTAGCAGCATATCTACATTATTTTCTGTAATATAAGGTACCATTGCATAATGGTTATTCTCAAAAACTTTTGCCTTCTCTTCTAGCAGTTCAACATCTTCGAGTGAATGGACATCATAACCCCAAGTTTTATAGGCCTTATGGATATATTGTTCAGTTATGTTCTTTTTGCCATATAGCATATCTTTTGGTGGGTGACAAATGGGCAACAAAACGGCTTTTTAAGCAAAAATCAAGGCTTCCGGTATTTATTACACCGAGAGCCTTGAAGCTTGAAGCCCTTATTTTATGCGCCTTTGAAGACTTCTTCGATAGCCACTGCAACCGCCACAGTCGCGCCAACCATCGGGTTGTTGCCCATTCCAATCAATCCCATCATTTCTACATGAGCAGGAACTGATGAAGATCCGGCAAACTGTGCATCTGAATGCATACGTCCCATTGTATCTGTCATACCATAAGAAGCAGGACCTGCTGCCATATTATCCGGATGAAGTGTACGTCCTGTACCACCGCCGGATGCAACTGAGAAATATTTCTTTCCCTGTTCGATACATTCTTTTTTATATGTACCTGCAACTGGATGTTGGAATCTGGTTGGGTTCGTTGAGTTACCGGTGATAGATACGTCAACGCCTTCTTTGTGCATGATTGCAACACCTTCTGTAACATCATTGGCACCATAGCAGTTAACCTTAGCTCTTAAGCCCTCTGAATATGCTTTTCTAAAGACTTCCTTTACTTCTCCGGTTGCATAATCCATTTCTGTCTCTACATATGTAAATCCATTAATTCTGGAGATTACTTGTGCTGCATCTTTTCCAAGTCCATTTAAAATAACTCTTAATGGGGTATTACGAACCTTATTTGCTTTTTCAGCAATACCAATCGCACCTTCTGCTGCTGCAAATGATTCGTGACCTGCTAAAAATGCAAAACATTCTGTTTCTTCTTCTAATAACATTTTTCCTAAATTACCATGTCCAATGCCAACATTTCTCTGGTCGGCTACAGAGCCTGGAATACAAAAAGCCTGAAGACCTTCACCAATCGCTGCCGCTGCATCTGCTGCTCTTGTACAGCCTTTTTTGATTGCGATTGCAGCACCTACTACATAAGACCAGCAAGCATTTTCAAAACAAATCGGCTGGATATTCTTCACTTGATCATAAACATCTAATCCGGCATCCTTTGTAATTTTTTCAGCTTCCTCAATAGAAGCAATTCCATAACTATTTAAAACAGAATTGATTTTATCAATTCTTCTTTCATATGATTCAAATAAAGCCATTGTCGTTACCTCCTATTCCTCTCTTGGATCAATAATCTTAACTGCATCATCTACACGGCCGTATTGACCTTTGGATTTCTCCCATGCTGTTCCCGGGTCATCACCCTTTTTGATAAAGTCAGTCATTTTTCCAAGACTTACAAATTGATAACCGATAATCTGATCTTCTTCATCTAAAGCAATTCCTGTTACATAACCTTCAGCCATTTCAAGATAACGAGGGCCTTTTTTTAATGTTCCGTACATCGTACCAACTTGTGATCTAAGACCTTTTCCCAAATCTTCAAGACCGGCACCAATTGGAAGACCATCTTCGGAAAATGCGGATTGTGTTCTTCCATATACGATTTGTAAAAATAATTCTCTCATCGCTGTATTAATTGCATCGCAAACTAAATCAGTATTTAATGCTTCTAAAATTGTTCTTCCCGTTAATAATTCAGTTGCCATAGCCGCCGAATGGGTCATACCTGAACAACCAATAGTTTCTATCAACGCTTCCTGTATAATTCCCTCTTTTACATTTAGTGTCAGCTTACATGCACCTTGTTGAGGCGCACACCAACCTACACCATGTGTTAAACCTGAAATATCAGATACATCTTTTGCTTTTACCCATTTCGCTTCTTCTGGAATAGGGGCAGCACCATGACTTACACCTTGGGCTACTGTACACATATGTTCTACTTCATGTGAATAAATCATTTTAAGACTCCTTTCGAATATGTAATTCTCAATTTTGTACCGAATGCTGACATATTATTACTAATTAATAATTCTATTCCAACACCGTACTTAACAATATTCTCTCACAAAATGACAAATTAGTCCACACGTTTTTGGAAAAAACTTACCTTTTAGCTGATTTCTTATCTACATTTATCTCATATACCACATCAGAAGCATTCGCAACCTGTGGTGAGTGGGTTACCAGTATAATACACTTATCCTCTTCTTCTGCCAGTTTGCGAAAGATACTCATAATCTGATCTTGTGTCTCACCATCCAGATTTCCGGTAGGTTCATCTGCTAAAATAATATCCGGATTGTAAGATAGGGCTCTGGCAATTGCTACACGCTGCTGTTCTCCGCCTGAAAGTTTTAAAATACGTCTGTTGGATTTATCCTCTGTCAATTCAACTTTTTCAAGCATTTCTAAAGCATACTTTTTTTTATTTTCTATTTTTTTTGAAGAAATATCAATTGAAAGTTCTACATTTTCTCTTGCCGTAAGATGCGGCAACAGATTAAAACTTTGAAATATAACACCTACATAATTGCTGCGGTACTTGTACTTATCTATTTTTGCTATATCTTGCCCATTAAATATAATACTGCCTTCTGTTGGATGTGCCAAGCCAGATAACAGTGATAGTAATGTTGTTTTTCCCGCTCCTGATTTTCCTACTATAGAATATATCTTTCCTTTTTCAAATTCATATGTAATATTTTTTAGTACATTTGTCTTTGCTTTATCATAAGTGTAACCTAAATTTTCTAATGCTAATATACTCATAAATAACTCCTTTCCTTATGCTCGATTGCTAAGAATCTTAAGTGGCTCATACCGCATTACAAATACAACTGCTGCCAGACTTGAAATTAATGTCAGAACAACTCCAATTCCAATTAATTGCAAAATAACAGTTATGTTTGTTGCTGATGATATTTCTGAAATATAGTTATCCACCTGTTGTCCCAGTCCACCTGATATTACATTCATTTCACTGTTACGCTGCATAGTTCCCGATGGCATATCGCTGTTCGAACTAAAATTAGACATCTTCTCTTCATCCTGTTGCTCTGTAGAACTGATTTGTCCTTCTAATAACTTATTTGTAACAGGAACTGAAACAACCGCCCCAACACTTGTTCCAATTACAATCGCTATAAATGTAACAGCAAATAGCTCTGTCACAAATTGTACTGCAACTTTTTTCTTTTTCATTCCGATAGCGGTTAAAACACCTATCTCATATTTCCGTTCCCGTATATTGAAAATATTAAATACTACCAGAATAATTCCGCCAATCAATAGAACGACAATAATAAAATATGTCGCATATTTACTTAAATCTTCTAATGGTTCCAAGCTTTGTTTATAACTTGACACATCACTGGATACAATTGTATAGTCTTCACTCAATCCAAGTGTATAAGCATCTTCTTGAAATCCTTCATAAGATTCTATATCCTTAAATGAATATGTACCGGAAACCTGACTTCTGATTGCTGACGTACTGGTCATACCGGTTACTTCATCAGTTTCTGTTTCAGCGTTTTCTGCTGAACTGTCCGATATACTTTTTAATACATTATAATTCGTATATATTTGGTTTGCCGGATCGGATGAATTGTTAAATCCCATCATGCTTTGTCCTGTGACTGCCGACTCTGTATTCGTATATGTACCAACTACTGTGAGTTCAAATGTTTCATCTTCATTATTTGGATTTAATAATGAAATTGTATCTCCAATTTTTATTTCATTTAAAGCTGCCAGCTCATCACTAATAATACATTCTAATATATCTGTAGATGCTTCATCAAAAATTACACCGTCAGAAATATAGCTCGTTCCTGCCAGAAAATCTGTCATAGCACTCTTGGAACTATAACCTGTGAGCGTAAAATCTCCCTGCGTTCCCATTCCACGTGACATTCCTCCGCCTTTCATATCTTGTGGCATGTCACCTCCCGGCATTGTTTGGGTTGAATCTGACGAATTATCTTCCGTCTCATCACTTGTCTGTGTAGATACTGCTTCCAAATCATCTGAACCATTTAATGAAGCAGATAATGTATAATAGAAATCCTTCACATACTCTGAATCAGAATAAATCAACATTTCATCTAATGAAAGATCCTCTGACTGTTGAAACATTTCACGAACAGACTTACTGTTCTCTCCTGAATTCGCACTATTTATCATCGCTTGACGGTCAATTGATATCTGTGCCGTAATTTCAAGTGATTCCTTACCACTTTCTTTAGCAGTGGCTGCCGCCTGTCTTATTGATAATGCAATACAGCTTGATACTGCTATTACCAGTACAATAATTCCAATTAAAATATTTCTCCCTTTTGATCTGTTAATAGTTCTTAAAGCATTTTTAAGGATATACATATCCGTCCTCCTTGTTATTAATAATATAATATTTTATATGTAAGTTTACCCAAGATCTGTGTAGATATTTTGTAACTTAAGTGATTAGAACGTGATGATATAATGACAATCTATAGACATATCTTAAGGAACAAGGGACAATAAAGCACTTAATGCACGCTTAGCGCATCCGGCTATATGAAGATGAAACATGTCAATTGGGCAGGGTCTAACCGGGATAGCCGGATTCAAAACAATATGCAGACTTACGTTATATTTAATAAATATAGTAAGTCGAATCTGTTTTGAATCCGGCTATCCCGGTTAGACCCTGCCCAATTGATATGTTTCATCCTCTCCAAAAAGAATTAATTACCCCATTTCTCTATCAAAGCCTCATATTCCTCCGCAGTAATCGGTAAGAAGCTCCCATGCTTGGCTCCTTTTGGCATCTCATAATCCGTCGATGTCAGACGTTCAAAATTGCCCTTTTTTAAATCTGCTAAACTATTCGCCACAAGAGGGAAATAACCTACTCCCGAATTAGCACCCGTATAGCCATCCATCATTAATATCCACTTTTCTTCTCCGTTCAACTTAAATATTGCAGGTCCTTCCACACCTGATTCTCCATTAATCGTATCTTTTACAAGCTTAAAGTCTCCTAAAATCTCATCACTTGTTTCTAATAAAATCGTGATATCATTTTCTCTTTTCGTAAAACGGTAATAGATTCCCTGATACATTGTCATTGTAGTATCGATATAAGTACCTTCACTATCTACATCTTTATAAATTTGTGCTTCTGTAAAAGTATAAAAGTCTCTTGTTTTTGCACAATAAATCTTTTTACCATTGCCGCCCACAATACCTGTAGACCAGTATACAAGATATTCACCTGTTGCATCGTCATAATAGCATTCCGGTGCCCACATCATACCTGCTCTTTGCGGTGCAATCTCAACCAATCTTTCTTCTGACCAATTTAACAAATCATCTGACTCCCAAATCCTGATATACTTGCTTCCTTTGTTGCCATAAGCGGCCCAGTCTCCTCCACTGGCATCTAAATCTGTTCCGATAAGATAAAACCTATCACCTTCCGGCGACCTTATAATGAAGGAATCACGTACACCCTTTGTCCCTAATTTAGCTTTTAAAATCGCTTCATTATTATTCAGTGCGCTCCAGTGCAATCCATCTTCACTTGCTGCCATATGGATATGCTGACTCTCTCCATCTCCATAGATATTCCCTCTAAAATATGTATAGATATAATTTGTATATACTTTATCATCCGATTTTGCTTTTACTGTTAATGGTATTTCAACCGTACCCTTTACACCTTTCACCTCATAATCTGCTGTTAATGTTACTATCTGGTCTTTTTTGCCTCTGGCTACAACACCTTTAGGCATCGATCCTTTATCCTTATCACTTACTATATTAGAATCACTTGATTTCCAAGTAATATCCACCACGTCCTCAACCACTGAAACAGTATCGGTAAGTGTAATATTTCCTCTGATATTATCTGCATTATAAATTACTAATTTATTCTTTACCATATTACCAAATGCCTTTCCAATGTTATTTTTACCCAATACGATTAATTCATATTCTTTTGTCTGCCCCATATACATAGCTGTAACTTTAACACTCTCGTCATTAGCTAAATCTGTTTTTATCTTTCCTGCTGTATCTATAATATCCTGCCCTTCCTGCAGAATCCATTCTATCTCATAATTGTCAATTTTTTTTGGAAGTGCAATATCACTAACAATTTCACTTATGTCCATATTTTCAGACAACATCTCAGTTACTAATTTTTCTTCAAAAACTGCAGCATAAGTATCAATAAAATTACTATAATACAAGGAGGCAGCATCTTCTTTGGCTGCCGCACCTTTATAAACTTTTACTTCACTTATATAAGCGGTTAAATATTTTCCTGACATATATGGCTTTCCAATGCTTACTTCTGCTCCCTCACCAATACTCGCCAAATTATGCTCACCTAAATCCATCTCACTTATGAATTCCCCATCAATATATAATGCCAGCTTATACTGCTCACCATCTGCATAAATCGTAGCTACAATATGCTTCCAAGTTTCCCCCGGACTTGTGGCATATTTTTTAGTAACCATTTTATCCTTCACATTATTTAAAGGTTGTAGATAAGCATCAATCCTATTTTCTCCAATCCCAATGCTGAAAAACTTAGCGTTGCTGGACCCGACTCCAAAAACATAGTCTTTTACCTCCGTGCCTTCATACTTTATATCTAAAGCAACAGTCAGTTCTTTCACACCATCCATACAACCGGCGGGAAGTTTTAAATATTGTCCTTCAGTCTTACTATTTCCGCCTGCTAAATATAGTACACCGCCTCTTTCACTATCCTCTACAATTGTAGCATCATTTTCTAATATTCCATCATGATTTCCACTGTTGTCTTTTACTGTATTCCCATCTATCTGACTAAAATCGTAATATATATCGGGACTTGAAATATCTATTTTTTTACTGCTATATGTATCATTCCCGTTCTCTTTCCCTTTACTATCGCATCCCCATGCACCTAATACACATAAACCCATTAGTGATGTTATTACCACTTTTCTTAGTTTCATATAGAATCCTCCTGCTTTCACTTTTGCTTCACTTACTTCTCTCTAGATAGTACTGCTATGTTTTCTTTCATCACTTAATCCCCTCTATATATCCACCTTTACAATCTCATCAAACGTAGCAAGAATCACATTGCCCAGTTCATCTGCCTTTTCTACACAACCTTTTGTAAACCCACCTTTAGCAAAAAGATAATGCTGCACATTTTTATAATGGAATAACTGGCTTCGTTCCATAAGCGTATCAAGTACGTCAACATTAACCTTTTCGTTAGTCCACTTGTATTCGACCAAGATCGGTGAACTCGGTTTTTACCGTTCCTTGTTCCCTCAATTTCCATAAATATTGAATACAAATATCCTCAAAGACAGCACCCATGTAATCGCTAATCTTTGGGGTTATTTTATTAAGACACGGTTTATTAAAGTATATCTTATAATAATATGAAAGTCAATAAATGGCTTTCAACATCGGAGTACTAGCATGCGTGCGGCCCGTCACTTAATGCGCATACTATTTAAGTGGTTGATGCATTATATAAATTACACAATACTGCTAACGCAGTGGCTGAATATGGAGAAGGCAATCTCCTCAAAGGGACTGCCCCGGGAAATACAATAAAAGGGGATGTTGCAAAATGTAAATTGAGTAAGGCTGTCTGCGTTATGCCGTATCCAAATCTCATTTTGTAACATCCCCTTTTTTACACATAACTTCATCATTATTATATGAATATGTAGCAAAAAAGCAAATCTATTTTTTCTGAATATATCCTTTTGCAGTCAATAGTTCTGCACATAACAGTGCGCCGCCTGCAGCACCTCTAACCGTATTATGCGAAAGTCCTACGAACTTATAATCATATACCGTATCTTCTCTTAATCTTCCGACAGAAATTCCCATTCCGTTTTCATAGTCAACATCCTGTGTTACCTGAGGACGATTGTCATCTTCTAAATATTGGATAAACTGCTTGGGTGCACTCGGTAAATCTAAATCCTGCGGCTCTCCCTTGAAATTTACCATCTTTTCTATTAACTGCTCTTTTGTTGGTTTTTTATTGAACTTAACAAATACGGCAGCCGTATGTCCGTTTAATACCGGAACACGGATACATTGTGTTGTGATTACCGGACTCTCCGCTTTGACAATTTCACCGTCTACTACTTTACCCCACAGCCGCAATGGCTCCTGTTCACTTTTTTCTTCTTCTCCACCGATGAAAGGAATAATATTCTCAACCATTTCCGGCCAATCTGCAAAATTCTTGCCTGCACCTGAAATCGCCTGATAAGTTGTGGCAACTACCGTAACCGGCTCAAATTCTTTCCATGCTGTCAGTATCGGTGCATAACTTTGAATGGAGCAATTTGGTTTAACTGCAACAAAACCTCTCTTTGTTCCAAGACGTTTCTTTTGTGATTCAATCACTTCAAAATGCTCTGGATTGATTTCCGGCACTACCATTGGAACATCCGCGGTCCATCTGTGTGCGCTATTATTTGATACAACCGGTATCTCTGCCTTCGCATAAGCATCTTCAATTGCCTTAATCTCATCTTTAGACATATCTACCGCACTAAATACAAAGTCTACCTCTGCTGCAACTTTATCAACTTCATTTACATTCATTACAATGAGATTTATAACTTCCTCCGGCATCGGTGTTGTCATCTTCCAACGGTCACCTACTGCCTCGGCATAGGTTCTGCCTGCTGAACGTGGACTTGCAGCTACTGCTGTGACTTCGTACCAAGGATGGTTCTCCAGTAAAGAAATAAATCTCTGTCCAACCATGCCGGTTGCTCCTAAAATACCTACTCTTAATTTTTTATCCATTAGATATCACCTCACAAAATTTGTAAACATACAAACATATAGCAAACACATTTTAGCGTAATGTTCGTGCATGGCATACATTTGTCTTTTCACTGAATAATACTATATCACATTTTCAATAAAATGCAACACTTTATTTGATTTTTTTCCAAGTAGATACTCTAAACAGCAGTAATATTGGAAATATTTCCAATCTACCCGCTAACATATTAAACATCATCACCACTTTTGACAATGGTGAGAATGCCGCAAAATTATGTGCCGGTCCCACTCCCTCAAGTCCCAATCCGATGTTATTCAACGTTGAAATTACAGCTGTAAAGGTGGTTGTAAAGTCAAAATTATCGATACTTATTAAAAGGAGCGAGCATATGAAAAGCATTAAATAAGTGACTATAAACACATTAATAGAGCGAATCACTTCATGTTCTATCGTCCTTCCACAAAATTGAATCTTTTTAACACTTCGCGAATGTACCAGTGTATTTAATTCTTTTTTTGCTGTTTTAAATAATATGACAGCTCTTGATAATTTAATACCACCACCAGTACTGCCTGAACATGCACCAATCAGCATCAAAATAATCAAAATTGTTTTTGATAATTGTGGCCATAGATTATAGTCCGTAATCGTATAGCCTGTCGTTGAAATGATAGAGGCAACCTGAAAAACCGCATGTTTGACAGTTGTACCCCATCCGTCAAACATACCTCTTATATTTATTGCTATCACGATTACAGCCAGCAGAATTACACCAAAATAGTATCTTAACTCTTCAAATTTTAGTGCCTGCTTAGGTTTTTTAATTAAGAAAAAGAAGTATACATTAAAGTTGATCCCAAATAAAATCATAAATACCATAACTACATTTTGGATATAGGCTGAATAACTAGCAAGACTATCTGCCCTGATTCCAAATCCACCTGTACCTGCCGTTCCAAAGGCTATTGTCAATGAATCAAATAAATTCACACCTCCTGACAATAAAAAAATAATCTGAATTATTGTCAGCACTATATATATCTTATATAGAATCATAGCAGTAGAACGCACTCTTGGTACTAACTTACCAACTGAATGGCCGGGACTTTCCGCTCTTAACAGATGAATATTATGACCGCCTGTTACCGGAAGAACTGTCAGTACAAAAACTAAAACTCCCATTCCGCCAATCCAAAGTGTAAAACTTCTCCAAAACAACATACAATATGACAATGACTCAACATCATTTAATATAGTGGCTCCTGTCGTGGTAAATCCCGAGACATTTTCAAATAAAGCATTGATTATACTGGGTATTTCTCCACTGATATAAAAGGGTACTGCTCCCACTATACTAAGCACAATCCAGCATAAGGCTACCGTTACAAAACCTTCTTTTGTGTATAAGGTAATATTATCCGGTTTTTTTCTTGTTAAAATAAATCCCAGCAACCCGCTAACTGCTAATGTAATAAGAAATGCAAATCCGCTCTTTTCTTGATAAATTACGGCCACAATACACGGAAGGGTTAAGAATACCGCCTCTATATTGAGTACCCAGCCAATAATATATCTTATTATAGAACCATTCATTTTAAGCTCCCATCCAGCTTCACTATTTTTTCAGTATATCTTTTAAGTCTTTAAGTCCCGGATTGGTAGTAATTACAACCACTAAATCCTCTGGCAGAAAGAAATCCTGACCACTGGGTATAATGACTTTCCCATTACGATAAATACTGGCAATCAGTAAATTTGACTTTAAAGACATTTCATCAAGTGTTCTATTAACCAATGATGAATCTCCACTCACTTTAAATTCAATTGCTTCTGCTTTATTATCTATAATCTTGTACAAAGTCTCAATATTATCTCCTATAGAATTCTGCATTCCGCGTACATATCTTAAAATATAATTTGCCGTTATATATTTAGGATATATAATACTTCCAACATCTAATTTATTAATCACATCATCAAAAGTAATTCGGTTGATTTTTGCAACCAGTTTAGCATCGGTCTGGCTTTTTGCGTATAATGAAAGCAAAATATTTTCTTCGTCCATATTGGTAAGCGCTATGAATGCTTCTGCACTTTTAAGCCCTTCTTCTAGTAAAATATTTTTATCAGTTCCGTCTCCATGTATTACGATTGCTTTTGGGAATGACTCACTTAGTTCCTCACAACGGCTTTTATCTGATTCAATTATGCTAAGAGATATCCTCATATCTTTTAATTGTTCTGCTAAATAGTATGTGATTTTTCCTCCTCCAACAATTATCGCATCCTTAATTCTATTAGTTGGTATTCCAATCTTTTCAAAAAAAGTTGTGGAATTTACCGGAGTTCCAACAATAGATACCAGATCCTCTTCAGCTAACGTAAAATTACCATCCGGAATCACGACTTCATCTCCCCGTTCGACTGCGCATACAAGAATATCGCACTTTAATTTACTTCTCACATCCATTATCTTAAAACCATGTAACTTATATTCGGGTTTTATTTTAAATTTGATCAGTTCTACTTTTCCTCTGGAAAATGTATCTATTTTAATAGCAGAAGGAAATCTCAATAACCTGGCAATTTCGGTAGCTGCCGTGTATTCGGGATTAATCGTCATTGAAAGTCCCAATTCGTCTTTGATATATCTGATATCATTATTATAGATAGGGTTTCTGACTCTTGCAATCGTTTGGCAATTTCCCGTTTTTTTCGCAAACAAACAGCAAAGCAGGTTTTGTTCATCTGAGCCTGTAACCGCAATTAGTAAATCGGCAACTTCGATCCCCGCCTCCATCAGTGTACTATAACTTGCTCCATTACCCACAACTCCCATTACATCATAGGCATTGGCAAGCTTCTGCACTTTCTCAGCATTCGTATCAACAATGGTTATATCATGTGTTTCATTGCTAAGCTGCTCTGCTAAAGTAGCTCCTACTTTGCCGCATCCAACAACAATAATCTGCATCGTTTATTTCACTCCTTTTTCATATTAACGTAAATCAAGTATCCGGCTAATAATCTGTTGTCTCGATACAGCTATTTCAAGACAGACAGCTATTTGATAATGATACAATACATTTAAAAGATTGTAAAGAAAGAAGAAAAGAGTAACTTTTCTATACCGTTTACATAGATTATATTACAAAGGAAAACCATTTTTAGATGATTCCTTTGTTTTAAATATTTGCTTAAATATCCAATATAATTTTATGAAAACAGGGTAGATTCATTGACAGAATGCTACCCTGTTTTTATGTTATAAAGCTCTCACCGAGAATCGAACTCGGATTAGTTGATTACGAATCAACCGTTCTACCATTAAACTACAAGAGCATCTATAAGCTATTAGGCTTTTGTAAATCACCAAATCATAGTATAGTACATTTTTCATTGATTTTCAAGCAGTTTTATTAAGCATTTATAACATTTTCTCACTTTTATCATATTATAAAACTATAAAGCACTTGGAGGTATTTCATGAACCCTATATTAGAGCTAAAAAATGTATATTATTCTTACTATACTACCGATGGGGAGACTACTGCATTGGAAGATATTTCTTTATCAGTTCAAAATGGACAATTTATTTCCATCGTCGGTCCCAGCGGTTGTGGTAAATCAACATTACTCTCTTTAATTGCCGGACTTATAAAACCCTCCACCGGAGAAATTGTTATTAATGGAAATAATATTGGCTATATGCTTCAAAAAGATCATCTTTTTGAATGGTGTAATATATATAAAAACGTAACCTTAGGCTTAAAAATTCAACACAAGTTAGATAATAAAGCAAAAAAGAACGTAAACTCGATGTTGTCAACTTACGGTCTTGAAAACTTTACTGCTTCTAAACCTTCCCAATTGTCTGGCGGTATGCGTCAAAGAGCTGCTTTAATCAGAACTTTGGCTTTAGAACCGGATTTACTGCTATTAGATGAGCCATTTTCCGCATTAGATTATCAAACACGACTTGAAGTGTGCGATGATATCAGTGAGATTATCAAACGGGAAGGTAAAACGGCAATTCTGGTAACACATGATTTGTCAGAAGCTCTATCAATGGGGAATCAGGTTGTTGTGTTATCTAAAAGACCTGCACATATTAAAAAAGTGATACCGATTTCATTTGCTATGGATGACCGTACACCATTTAAATCCAGAAATGCTCCTGAGTTTAAGGACTATTTCAATATTATATGGAAGGAGCTGACAAGTGATGAATGATGTATCACAATTACAAAAAGCATTTGTTAAATCTGGTAAGCGGCATAAAAAGAAGGTTCTTGCTTGCCAGATTATTATTTTTATTGTATTTATCATTGGCTGGGAAATGGCGACCAGGTTTAAAGTTATAGATTCGTTTATCTTTAGCAGTCCTAGTAGGATATGGAATATGATTGCTACAATGTTTCACGACCGTACGCTTTTTTATCATACGGGAATCACAATCTTTGAAACAATAGTAAGTTTTTTCCTGGTAACTGTTATTGGCATTACTATCGCCGTTATTCTATGGCTTTTACCAACATTGTCAGATATTTTTGAACCCTATCTGGTAATTCTTAACAGTCTTCCGAAATCAGCGCTTGCCCCACTATTGATTGTTTGGCTTGGCAACAATATGAAAACGATTATAATCGCTGCTGTATCGGTCGCTGTATTTGGTACAATTATTAACATCTATACCGGATTTAAAGAGGTAAACGGTGAAAAAATAAAACTGATCTACACACTTGGCGGGACAAAAAAGGATGTCCTGTTTCGCGTTATCCTGCCCAGCAATATTCCTAATATTATTAGTTCCATGAAAGTTAATATTGGATTATCCCTTGTTGGGGTGATTATCGGTGAATTTTTGGCAGCAAACGCAGGATTAGGTTATCTTATCATCTACGGGACTCAGGTATTTGCTTGGGACTACATACAGAAAAATTTTTATCAGAAGTGCTATTAATAGTCTTTAGATTTTGAGAATTATTTGAATTATTATCTATATTATTTACTAACTCTTTTAAAGATAATTTATTTTTATCTTCTATCATTATAGTTTTGTTACCAAATATATCAAGGTATACTTCTAATCTATCTTTAAAAACAATAATCTGGTTTATATACTCTATCATTAATTCAAGTGAGGCATCCTCACATATGTCTGTTTCCAATCGCTCTTTAATAATATTAATCCGTTCTTCTAAATTGGTACTTTTGCTTTCTTGTTTAATTATATTCTGTAAATTAGTCTCAATATTTAATAATCTATTTTCTAATTCATCATTTTTGCATTTATATGAATTATCGGAAATAACATTGTCTAATAACTTATTCAATAAAATTTCTTTTTGGTATTCAATGTGCTTTTTTTCTTGATTCAATGCTTTCTTTTCATCTTCATGATGGTTCTCTTTTAATTCTTGTTTTAAAATATTCATTAAGGTATCAATTACAGCATCTTTTGCATCTGTAAAAACATTTCCAAAGATTTCTGTAAGCACTCTAAACAATTCATCTTCGTGAAGATGCACATTATCACAACCTAGCTTCTCATTCTCTACCATTGGTATTTGTTTCTTTAATTCCGAACTTCTTCTCCCTCGTGTACAATATGTACTGCAACGCCATTGCACAATAACTTGTTGTTCTCTTTTCGCATATTTTGTTACTCTACTATTTCTCCAATATGATTTACCACAATAACCACAAATTATCTTAGCAGAAAGATTATATTTCCCCCTATTATACCCTCTTACCTTATCACCATAATCATTACTATTTCTTCTTTTTGATACTTCTTTTTGTGCTTTTTCCCACGTTTCAAGACTTATTATTGCAGGTACAACATTTTTATGAACAATCCATTCTTCTTCTGGAACTCTTATTGATTGCTTCCTGTCAAAGTCATAGTGTACTTTATTCATAATGACTGTACCCATATACATAGGATTTTTTAGTATTTTACGAATCGTGACTTCTGGAAATGGATTTCCTGTCCTACTTTTTATTCCTTTATTTGTTAAAACCTTGCTTATACTCCTACTGCCATACCCTTGTATGGCTAAATCATAGATTTCTCTAATTATCTCTGATTCATTTTCGTTAATTACTACTTTTTTATCAATTTTATCATATCCCCATGTTTGAGATGTTATAGAAATTGATGTTCCTTTCGCTTGTCTGTTTTTATGGGCATTGTTTATCTTTTTAGAAAGCTGTTTACTATATTCTTCTGCCAGAATAGCTCGTATTCCAGTTATCAAGGCATCATCTGGAGAATAGAATTTTCGTTCTAAATAGAAATATAATTTTTTACCGTTCTTTACCAATGCATCTATGAACAAGTACCAGTCCTTTACATTTCTGCTCAACCTGTCTTCTGACTTAATCACAATAATATCAAATTTATTTGACTCTATATCCTCAAATAATCTATTATATTCACTTCTCTTTTTTGTTGAAGTACCACTTTTTGCTTCATCAACATATGAATCTACATGAATCCACCCGTTTTTAACGATACAATCATTTGCTTCTTTTATTTGTGCCTTTAAAGCACTTAGCTGGTTTGGTTCATCTGATGAAACTCGACAATAGTCAACTGCTCTTTCATTTTTATTGGTAAATAGAGAATCATTCATAATAACGCTCCCTTCCTGATTTATTAATTAAAAAACTCTATATATTTATTTAATGCATCTATTAATACAGCTTTATTAA
>Ga0153924_1000788_pt1 | contig 18542 bp, 20 predicted proteins | sample TSNJ008MetaG_FD_104709 | JGI IMG/M metagenome (GOLD analysis project Ga0153924, IMG submission 104709) | Attine ant fungus gardens microbial communities from New Jersey, USA - TSNJ008 MetaG | ecosystem: Host-associated > Fungi > Mycelium > Unclassified | place: USA: New Jersey, Wharton State...
AATGGAGCCGGTCCACGCTTTAACTACGCAAGCACTAGCGGAGATCGCAACACGGCCTTTGGCACGGTTGGGGTGAGCGCGCAGTTAGGCAAACACATTGGAAGTTACGTCTATTATACTCCTCAGTTCGGTAGTAAGATCACTTCTCATGGAGTGCTCCTGGGAATCAATTATAACTTCTAAAGAAAAAAATTATGTTCAATTATTATTATGCGGTTCTCCTATTAGGAGGCACTTGTATCCTCTGGCACTCCTTCCCTCGATCTTAAAAAGAGAAATGGTTCGCTGAAAATGCAGAAAGGGGAATCCTCACGGGTCCACCCCTTTTGCCAACTGCGTTGGTTTTCTTTTCTTCGTCGTTTTTTCTGAAAACAAAAATTGTAAATAACACAATTTGAACGACCGCAATAGAAAACTGGCAGACAATAACAGAAGGAATAGAGCGAAATACCTTTCAGAAAGAGTGGAGTCCCAACCACCATCGTGACTGATTCCACATCACTCAATGAAATCTCCATATTTTTACCTTGATAAATATAAATATATGTATATATTAATAACTTATGAATACTATTAATACATCTTATACTAATAGTAGTGTCGTTGCTAAAATATTATCTATCGTTCCGATTTCTCATGTGAAGCGCCCTATGTTTCCAATGGAGGCTCAGAAGGCTGATGAACTAGCAAGAAAAGTAGCGGAGACCGGAAAATATCATCCACAGAAGGTTCTGAAAACGGTTGACTGGATAATGAATAATATACGGGATTCCCTTCTTCCCGAGGAGCAGCAGATCACGGCAAGCCTGAAAGGTGCAATGACTTTTGAACCGTCATATCTTTCTGCAGATACCGTATCGCATCAACTCAAGTTGTTGGCGTATTATTGTGATTCTGTCGATTACCCCTTTCCGGAAGACAAATCTAACGATTCGGCTGTTACAGGGAATGTTGGAGTAGCTTCCAGGTGGGCACGAAAGTTATAGAATACAGCGAAGCAGATATCCAATGATCGCAGGCATGATCATTTTATAGTTCTTCGGCTATTTTTCTAGGAACCAATTGTTTGATCACGGTGGTGAGATATACCTTTTCAGGGTAGATGTTGCGGTATTTGGTAATTTCCCGTTTTTCTACGACGCGGAAGCCGTATCGTTCGAAGAGTGCGGCCCCTCGCCGGCTTTGAAAAGTCACGATTTGCCCGAAGACCGCTGTTTCACCAGCCGAAGAAAGATAATCAAAATAGGAATTCAACAAGGCGAGTGTTCCTCTCCAACTCTGTACTTCGGGCAGCAGGTTAAAGTGAAAATGGGCGGTTCGACGTGGTGCCGCAGGCACCTCTCGCCAAGAATTTTTTAGGATCCAACGGATAAATTCTCGCGTGTTTTCGTTGTAGCTTTGATATCGAGCCAACATTCTGAAAAAGAGGCCTATGTTTTGATGAATACTAAAAATCTGATGCTTCCATGGAAATCTAGAGCCCAGCAAATACCCTTTTACTACTCCATTTTGTTCTATTACAAAGGAAGACTCCGGTTCTTTATCGGTGTAATAGCGCGTCAGGTAGTCCGCAAAAAGTTCACGATCCTCAAAAATCGGATCAATGGGCTTTCCCAGAAAGCCCGTCAGGCAACACAAATTTCTGACAGCGTCTCTATCCCTTGCTGCATATTTTCGAATCAAAAAGCCCGAAGGAAGAGTCATCTAGTTTTTGTAGTTTGTTACTACTTCGCGGTAAATTGAAAACAATCGTTCAAAAACGAATTTCCAAGCATATTTGTCGCGCACTTGGTGACTGGCCTGCAAACCCGCAGTCCGCAGATCCTGACGAGTCATGTCTTCAATGGCCTCCGCCAAAGCAAGAAACGTGTTTTCATGAGCCCAATGAACCTGATTATTGAAGATAATGCGGTCCATGTAGCTTCCTTGAATTCCGACGACGGGGGTGCCACATGCCTGGCTTTCGAGAGCCACCAGTCCGAAGGTTTCGTTAACGCTGGGATGCACAAAAAGATCAGCGGCACGGTAAATTTGCGCCAATCGAGGAGCCTCCTGACAAAAGTTCACCCAATGGACGGCGGCAGTGAGATTTTTTAAACGAAGTAAGGCCTTGCGCAGAAAGCCATCTCCCACAACCAGGAGGTGATATTTATTGGGAAAACGCTTGTGAAGCAGTCGAAATGTCTCCAGGAGCATCTTGACATTTTTCTCCTGTGCCAGACGTCCCACATATAAAAGGAGTACCGCATTTTCAGGAATGCCAAATTCTCTCCGAATCTGAGAGCGATCTTCTTCGCGAGGAGCAAAAGTGTCCACATCGACACCTAGATCGATGTGTTGCACATTTTTTACGCCCCAATCGCTCAGCAAATGACTCAGCGCAGGTGCTGGTACTAACGTTCGCGCAAAGCGATTATAAAGATTGCGGATATAACGCCGGGAAATTTTTTCGGTAATTTTTATGGCTGAGCGCCCTAAATACCGAGCGACGGAACGGATATAAGCATCAGGGAAATGAGAATGATAAAATCCGGTCACCGGAATGTCCAGAGCCCGGCCGCATTTCACTGCCTTCCAGGCCAACTGATACGGGTCACCGGCTTCAATCAAATCCGGCTTCTCGTGTTCGAAAATTTGCTGTACCAAATGTAGCTTTGTCAGAATTCGGTATCGGGAGGTCCGACAGATGAGCGGTGAGGCAATAGTATAAATCCGTGTAGAGCCTTCCTCTTTTTTTTGAGTCTTGCTTCCTGGTACAATCAGGATGTGTTCGCCATTCGTATGTTGCCTAACGAATGCAATTTTTTGCTCAATGTAACGACGAACACCACCGCTAACTGGAGAATAAAACTGCGTAAGATCGCAAATTTTCAAGAGAAATTATTTGAATCATTTTTCCACCCCCTCTGCGGATAACCGGTTCTTGTGGAAATGTCCAGTAGCGCTGGCAATTTGATCAGAAAACGCGTGAGAGGGGAGGCATTCAACGCGGAGTTCCTCGTCAGTTGGAGTGGGATTGGTTGCGGAAAAGGGGCGCCTCTACGAACCACCAACTACCAACTACCAACTAAGTTCCTCACTGTGAGTGCAAGGTCAGGAATGGCACTCTGATAAGATGGCCATTGGGGGGCCCAGGCTAAAGCTCGCAGTTTTTGATTGCTCACGCGTTTACTGGTCCAGCCTCGTTTTCGCCGGAAATCGATGAAACCCTCTGGGGGAAGGGGACGTCTAAAAAAGTCTGCCAGCCATTGATAGATTTCGAGCTGGGTTGTAGGCTTATCATCGCAAACGTTGTATATGCCGGGAGGAGCATTGATTAAGTGCACCAATGCCCGACTGGCATCATCGCGATGGATTTGATTCGTCCACCGATGTCCTCCAGCTTCTAGTATCGCTTCTCCAGTAAGAAATTTTTTCATCAGCGCGGTCCGCCCAGGTCCATAGATCCCAGCTAATCTGGCTGCGGTACCGCCGGAGGCGAGGACAACCTGTTCAACTTCGAGCAAAACCTTTCCGGTGGTCGGGGTGGGATTTGTGGGGCTTTCCTCGTCGACAAGCTCTCCTTGAGTCTGCCCATAAACAGAAGTGCTACTGGTAAAAAGGAGTTGAGCACGGGGCCAAACCTCGAGAAGATTCTGAATTCCTCGGAGATATAGATCTCGATATTCCTTTTCCCCGCCCCCACGGGAACTGGCACAGAATACAATCAGGTCCGGCGGCGCACTCGCACTCGCAAACTGGCGGAGATGAACAACTTGCGAAGCATCGCAGACCTCCACCGCATATGGTTTATTGCTGAATTTTGTTGCGGAGTCGACAGTGGCACAAACCCCTCGGACGGCCCATCCTTCTTGAAATAATAAATCGGCTGTAGCTTCCCCAATGAAACCACAGCCGATAATAATAGCACTTCGAGATGGCTCGCTGCCCCGTCCACCGAGAATGGAATCAGGGGAAAATAAACTCATGTTCCGTGCTATTATATAATATTAGATTAGTTATGAGTAGGATTGAAACCGGAATTTCATTTTATTTCGCTTAGCATTATTTTTAGCTTTGCGACGAGCTTTTTGCGTCGGTGTTTCAAATGCTCTCAATCGACGCACTTCATCCAGTATGCCATCTGCATCCAATTTGCTTTTCAGGCGCTTTAACGCTCTATCGATTGGTTCGCCTTTGCGGACAGTTACTTCAGCCATGATTTCACCTACTTTCTTTTTCTAAATGGGGAGAAGACTGTAACGGAAAGTTTCCCATAGCGTCAATCATTCCTTCCGCTGAAATCGAGAAAAATTCAGTCCGAGGATTTTATAAATCGTTTTTATACAATCTGTTATGCTCTCAGATTCTTGCCCCGCCAACGACTCCACCATAAAATCACAGGCGCCGCTATGAAGAGCGAGGAATAGGTTCCTACAAAGATTCCAACGAGGATCGCGAATGCAAAATCTCGCAGGACCTCGCCTCCGACGAAATAAAGCGCCCCCACAGCCAGTATTGTCGTGCTACTTGTCAAAATAGTCCTTCCCAGGGTTTCATTGATACTTTGATTGATCAGCTGCTCCACAGTGCCTTGCGTTCCACTATGCAGCCTTTCGCGAATACGATCGAAAACCACAATGGTATCGTTGATGGAATAGCCGGCAATAGTGAGGATGGCTCCTACCATCACCAGGGAAAGCTGGCCTCCGACAAGGGAAAAGACTCCCACGGTGATGATAATATCGTGAACGAGAGCTACAATCGCTCCCAAGGCAAAGGAAAAATCAAATCGAAGGGTTACGTAGATTAAGATGGCAAACATGCCCAGCAACAATGCAAAACCTGCTTTTCTTGCAAATTCCGATCCAATTTGAGCCCCCACAGTATCTTGTTGGACCACTTGGAAGCCGCCCTGGGGAGAGGCTGCGGCAAGGGTGCTCAAAACCTTTGAGGCCGAGTCTTGAGGGCTTCGAATGATGACTTTTTCTTTCCCTCCTCCTTGCTCCAACTGAATGGTCGCAGTGCGCCCCAATCCAGCGCTATCCAATCCCTGCCGTACTGCCATGAGGCTGACGGGATGCTGGTATTGAAGTACTGTGAGGTCGCCACCCAGAAAATCGATGCCGAAGTTTTTTTTGCCTTTCCAGAGAAAGGCTAACGAACATCCTACCAGCAAAATCAGTGAGGCGAAAACAGCCAATCGCCGCTTCCCCAAGAAGTCAAACTGTCGTTTGGGGATGAAATCGGACATCCGCAATCGCTTGAGCGAGCCCCTTTCCACTAGCCAGCGAAAAACAGTCCGGGTAAAGACGAGGGCTGAAAATAGGGTGGCGATAATCCCCAGTGTGAAAGTGATTGCGAATCCCCGCACGGGGCCGGTGGCCTGCCAAAACAAAATGACCGCCATAATGAGAGTGGTCACATTGGCGTCAAAAATCGCACTAAAGGCCTTGTCATACGCACCGCTCAGGGCAGGACCCAGTAGTTTACCGGCCGCTAATTCCTCACGGAGTCGCTCGTAGATCAGAACGCTGGCATCGACTGCCATACCAATCGTCAAAATGATGCCAGCAATTCCCGGTAACGTGAGAGTGAAATGGAAAACAGCCATCATTCCCAACAGGAGGAGGATATTGACCATCAGCCCCAGGAGAGCAATCAAACCGGCCAGCCGATAATAAAATCCTGCAAAAACCATCACGAGCGCCAACCCAATTAAGCCGGCCACGAATCCCTGGCGTACGGAATCGCGGCCTAACGTAGCCGAAATGTTTCGGGTTTCTTCAATTTGGACAGGCACGCGCAGGGGATTTTGGAGGATGCTCGCCAGGTCCCGCGCTTGTTTTTCTGTGAAATTGCCTGTAATTTGGGCTATTCCTCCGTAATGGCGGGTCTTCAAAATTGGAGCTGACTGAATTTCACCATCCAGAAGAATGGCCAATGGCTGTTCAAAGTGCTCCTCAGCTAGGTCATCAAATAACCGCGCGCCTTCGCTATCGAGCTTTAAGCTGACCCCATACCCTTGTTGATCAAAAAACGCGTGCGCCGAAGCCACGTGGTCCCCTGAGATTTCAGGTCGTTTTTTTACCAGATATTGAGCTTCATGAGTTTTGCCCTCCTGATCCTGGAACTTTTCCGTTTTGATGACGTATTCTGGCGGAAGCACTTCCTGACCAGCTTCAATCAACGGCACCATCTGGAGGCTATTAGGGTGTACGGAGGCAAACTCCAGCTTAGCTACCCGCTGCAGCTGGGTTTTGGTTTCTTCCAAGCGTTGTGGATCCAATCCCGGGATTTGCACCAGAATGCGGTCCGTACCTTGTGGAGTGATGATGGGCTCACTCACCCCAAACAAATCGACGCGGTGGCGAATGACTTCCACAGCCTGGCTGAGCATATCGGGGGTGATCTTTTCCTCCGGTCCGTGCACCAACCGAATCAAGAACGAACTACCACCTCGTAAATCGAGGCCCAACGGGATTTTTTCCGCCGGCGGCCAGATCTGTTGAAGACAAAATCCTGCCAAAAGCAGGGTCAATACCAGTCCCAAAAGCCGCTTTCGGCCTAACGAATCGGTTGTAAAATACCAGCCAAAAAACCCGAGAATGATCAGACCGAAAACGAATGTCAGAATGGGTGACATTGAAGCTTGTCCGTTTTAGCTTCCGGGCGTTTCGGCTGTTTTTTCAATTACCGTGACGCTAGCCTTGTCAAACTCAATCTTCACATTGTCAGCAACCTTTAAGATGAGGGTTTTCTCTTTTACATTGGCAATGAGTCCGTGAATCCCAGAACTCGTAATCACCTTATCGCCAGTCTTCAAATTCTGCAGCAGTCGCTGGTGATCCTTCTGTCTTTTCTGCTGCGGCCGGATCACCAGGAAATAAAAAATCAGGATGATAAAGCCAAAGAGCACGAATTGATTCAACATGTTGGGTACAGCGGCATGCGCACCAGCGGGAGTGGCCCCCGATGCTGCCTGAGCGAGGATGCAAGGAAATATCATGGGTGGAATCTATGACCCTGCTTCCATTAGTCAATGCTAGAGCAGCGCCCTCCATAACATAGCGAATAATAGCGAATAACGGATTGAACCGAAATTTCTTACTGCCTAGGAACTGGGCTGATTTTTGGAGAACTCTTTGCCCCTGCTCCCAGTTCTTGGGACCGCAATTCGAAACTTTGGCGGTCTTGGGTTCTAAGAATTGCGCGAAGATTCACATATTCCCAGGTCCCCCGCCCGCAGACTTCCGGACCTTTGACTCCTCCCTGCACCTGTTTCCGCGTAGAGGATTTTCTGCCGTGGCATTTCTTGATCCTTTACAAGGATTGCAACTGCTTCCCTCAATATCTCGCGGGTGTGCTGTATCGGGTCGGTAATAGGTACGGTTTGCATGGTGTTTTGCTATAGAGAGGAAAAATCGCTGTTTCCTCTGTTTTGCGCAAGTTCCGGTTATTTTCGATCCGAAGCGTCGTATGGACGTAAAAGGGAGTTGCGGTATTGGGCAAGACGAATGAAATTTCAAAAGAACTCGGAAAAATAACCATGACTAACCAGCTGATACAACAGCCATTGAAGGACCATGAATTCGATCGACTGGGAGAATTTCTCAAAGGAAGTTCGTCGGCAATGAACCTCGAAATACTCGATGGGTTCTTCTGCGCGCTGATCTGCTGTCCGGACCGGGTCTTGCCTAGCGAATACTTACCGCAAATCTGGGGAGAAGACCACGTCTTTGACAGCAATGACCAGGTTTCCGAGATTGTCGGGCTACTCATGCGTCACTGGAACACGATTACAGCAGCCCTGCTTCGCACACTAGAGAAAGAGGATTTTTACTTTCCTGTACTGTTAGAAGACGAAGATGGCATAGCACACGGCAACGATTGGGCGCATGGCTTCCTGCGTGGTGTTCAGTTACGGCCAGAAGGCTGGCATGAATTGTTCACCAGTGATGAGTGGGGCGGCCACATGTTGCCGATCATGATCTTGGATCACGAGCATGATCCCGATCCAGCCCTGCGTTCACCGGAGATTGCACCGGAAAAGCGCGAAGAACTGCTTGGGCATATGATCATCGGGCTGACCCATATCTATCGCTATTTCGAGCCACACCGCTTATTAGCGAGACGCTTATTAGCGAGAGAAGCCCCTTTGCAAAAACAGACGAGAAGACTAACGATCGGAAGAAACCAACCTTGCCTCTGTGGCAGTGGACGCAAATACAAGCATTGCTGCTCACCTGATGCGTCAAGAAATTAATCATCCAGAAGTTTGCAATGGGGCCCTCCACGAACTGCCCAGGAACTGGGCTGATTTTGGAGGGCTCTTTGCCCCTGCTCCCAGTTCTTGAGACCGCAATTCGAGACTTTGGCGGTCTTGGGTTCTGCGGGCGACTGCCGGATGGCCAGCTTGTTCAAACAAACTCTGAAGAAAAAAACCCAGACAACTCATGTTTCATTTTATAGGGGGCATGCTATATTATTAAATCGGTCCCGTCGCCAGTCTCATTGCCAACTTCTGATCCAACGTCTGATGACCAGCAAACTGGTCATAGCGCTGTGGCTGCAGACCAGGATCATTTTTGACTTTATCAAATATTTGGTGGATCTGATCAAGCGTTTCCTGCGGAACGGTTGGAAAAGACGGTGGTAATGTGGTAATTGGTGATTTTGAATTAACAGAATTATTCATACACAAGAGATATTAACTCTAATAAGCCCAGCAGCAATATGAAATAAAAAGATAAACAATGATTGTTTTCACATTTATATGCTTTTATTTGTAATTATTTATTGATGAAAGCATCGTGGAAAAAGTGCTGTTGATGTGTGCCCCATCGCTGCACAAAAACGATACCTTGAAGTTGTACCGTTTAAAAAATCTCTGGTTTGCTGGTCTATCCAATCAATCCGGTGCTTTGCTCTCCGATTAATCTTCAGATGTCTCCCGCTAGCTTTTTTTCATTCTAAACGATAACTGAGGAGAAGTGGTTCGTGGTTGGTGGTTCGTAGCACCCAAGACCGCCAAAGTCTCGAATTGCGGTCCCACGAACTATACTCTTTAGAAACGCTGTTTGAGCCAATTCAGTAATGTTTTTTCCACCTCCGCCTGATCTTGGTCGAAAAGCAATCTATGATAGCTGTTGGGAAAAATTTCCAGGGTTTTGTCTGTAGAACCCACTCGATCAAACCATTGGAGAAGCTGATCGGTGTAAATGAATTCATCGTCTCCAGCTCCTAAAACCAAAACAGGTTGTCGAATGCGCTCTGCTGCTTCGTTTGCTGAGGAAATTAAAAGTCCCATGTTACTGATAAAGGAAGCGGTAAATCTTTTTATCAAATAGGGCGCATTTTCAAAAGAACGCTGTTTATCCCGATCATGACTGAGATGGAGCGTGTTCTTTTCTTTCGTATTTACGAACCATTGGGGAAGAATTGTGAACGATGGCAGGTACTTTGCCAGTAGGTGTACAGCTTTCTGAACTATGGGTTGAGTGGGGCGAGCAAGCTCGACGACAGGTACGGCCAGTATCGCACCGGCTATGGGAAATAAATGTTGTTCCTTACTCAAAAGCCGGATCAAAAGCAATGCCCCCATGCTTTCCCCGTAGAAGAGGAGCGGCGTCTGGGGATGATCCTGCTGGACTTCAGTCACAACAGCCGCCAAATCAGCAAGCAGTCGCTCCACATTGAGTTCTCGCCCCCGGCGGTCTACTACGGGATCTAGCCCCTGCCCTCGAAGGTTCGGAGCATAAACTGCCATTTTTTCTTTAAAAAGCAATTCGCCTAAAGGATTGAAATCAGAAGCTGCCGCTCCCATTCCATGAATGGCAATCACCGCTGCCCGTAGCTTTCCAGGCGGTACCCATGTCTGCCAGGTAAACGTTTCTCCATCGGGAGTAGCAAAATTTGTAATTCCACGTTCCATTGCAGGCACTTCTAATCTACTCAAAGACCTCCGATAGCTCAACCCCCAGAGTTAAATTTATGTTGGGAATACATTGTGAATAACTTGTGAATGGCTGCGAATTATTGAGAGAAACTTCCGGGGGAGGGGGCACTTTTAAACACCTAGGGGGGGAATATTTACACGTTGTTCACAACCCCATTTCGCCGTGGAACGCTCTTGTTTCCTTTGAGGAACACATTTCTGCAAACTTACTCACACTGTTATGATGAAGATGAAAAGGAGGCCGGTTTTTAAATTCTTATTCGAGATGTGAATAAGTATTCGCTGTGAGCAAATCTTCTCTCGCCTGACTCCGTCAGTTTTTACCCGTTGAATGAAGATCAGTCTCGTTTGCAGGCAAAAGAGAAAAATAGGGAAAAACCATTTCAGCGTTTTGCATTCCAAAATTCCTTCGAACTTTTTCCGCTCCCTTACGGCTCACTTTCTCATACAAAGCGGTATCTTCCGTCAGCGATACCATGGCTCTGGCAAGGGACTCCGGATTGCCTTCCTCCACTAAAAGGCCGTCGCTTTGATCTTCCATCGCTTCAGGAATGCCGCCATGTCGGGTTGCGATACAAGGGATACCTGAAGCCAATGCTTCCAAAAGGGCATTGGGGATCCCTTCAATATCTCCACTCGGGGTAGTCTCGCTCGGATGCAAAAAAATGGAATGCTCCGACAAAAGGTGTTGGAGAGATTCTTGCGATTGAAAACCGACGAAGTGGACATCGTCAAAAATGTTGAGTTGGCGCGCGAGGAGTTCCAATTCCTTCCTCATGGGGCCTTCCCCGGCAATCGTGAGCGAAGAGTTCGCGTATTTTTGTTTAAAGAGTGCAAAGGCTTGAAGAGCGGTGCGGTAGCCCTTTTTAGGGATGAGACGGCCGATCTGGAGGATTTTCCACTGTCCATCGGAGGGAGGGAAATGCGGGTGAAACGGGAGATCCGGAAGCACAGTGCGTTGCAAACGGATTTTTTCCGGGGGACAGCCCAGTAATTTCAATTTTTCGGCTAAGTCAAGCGATCGGCATGTCACAAGCGCTGTGGTTTCAAATAACTTCTGTAGAGCCTCTTTATATGAGCTGGAAAGCATGGATCCCCCGACGTCGGCTCCATGAAAAGATATCACGATCGGAATTGGAGCTGCTTGTAGCAGAGGGAGCATGTGGATGGCAGTGGTTCCGAAAAAAATATGGAGAATGGAGGTCTTGTTGTTTTCCAGTAATTGGATCAATTGTTGGGTTTCTTTTTGGGATATCTGCCAAGGACCTCGTCTGAATAATCGCTCTTTGATCCGTGCCAATCTTCGCCAAGGAGAGCGGGGCAGTTTGATCAAGGGGGTGAAGGGAAAGGTCTCCAGATTCTCTATTTTTTGCGTAATGACCATACGCGAAAAACCTTCCAGTGCTATGATTTGCCGGTAAATGTGATGCATTTCCGCTTTCAGGTAATTTCCGCAGAAAAAAACAATGAGCGGTTTTTTACCAAGTGATCCCAAAGAGAATGATGCCTTTGGGCTTGGCGGGGTCGTAAGGCTCGTCCCAGGTGGGATTTGCGTTGGGGTAGTCCTTGGTGGTGTTTGCGGAGCCAGTTCCATATTCAGCTGGCGCAAATGGGTTGATAAGTTCCCACGGTTTTTTTAAGCGGATGACTTGAGGAACAACCCCCTGCAGATCAGGGCGGTTCTGAGCGCGGGGCATTCCATAGGGTGGAGAGGGGGATGCTATCGGGTTAGGCTGTGGCACCGGGGCCACAAACTGTCCAAACACAGTGTTTATTCCCGTCAGCCCTCCTGCCAAGATCACTATTGCTACCCATTTCATAATAATTACCCTTAATTCTCATATACACTATGTATTCGTTATTCGCAACCTACGCTAGGTCTTTGGTTGTAGTTGTGTCTTACTTTGTTTATTCAGTGCTGCCGGACACATTGAGAAATGATGTCCTTTCGGGTAAATTCAGGATTGTGTCGGAGACAGCTGGATGGAGAGTGAGCATAAAAAAAGCATGGATTATTTAGAGCGGGCCAAACGGGTAATTTCCATTGAAATAGAAGAAGTTCGTAAAGTAGCGGCGCGGCTGGATGAAAATTTTGTTCGGGCAGTGGACTTGATTCGATCGGCTCTTGCCAAAAAAGGGAAGGTGGTATTGCTGGGGGTAGGAAAGTCGGGTCATATCGCAGAAAAAATAGCTGCCACTCTGACCAGTACGGGGACCACGGCCGTAGTCCTCAATTCCATGAATGCATTACATGGGGATTTGGGTATCGTTTCTGATGGCGACGTCATCTTGGCTTTTAGTAATAGCGGAGAAACCGAGGAACTGAAAAACCTATTATCTGCTTTGCTTCGATTTGATATCCAGCTGATTGCAGTGACCGGCGGGCTGAAGTCTTCCCTGGCACAAGCCAGTGCGGCGGTACTGGACGTCACTATTTCCCAGGAAGCATGCCCGCTCAATCTAGCCCCTACTTCCAGCACCACCGCTATGTTAGTGCTGGGCGACGCCTTGGCAATGGTCCTCTTGGAGGCCAGCGGCTTTAGCGCTGCGGATTTTGCAAAATTCCATCCCGGGGGCCGCCTCGGCCGGAGCCTTCTCTTAAAAGCAAAAGATATCATGCGAACGCGAGAGCAAATAGCCATAGTCTCCCCCACGACCTCGGTTATGGAGGCTATTCGGCAGATGACCCACAAACGGTGCGGATGCGCCATCGTAGAGGAAGTCTCCGGAGAGCTGGCTGGAATTTTTACCCACGGTGATTTTGTACGGCACTTCCCCGAATCCCCGGATATTGGCAAACAATCTGTTCAGGAACTTATGACCGTTGGTCCGGTGACAATTTCCGGAGAAAAACTTGCAGCTGAAGTCCTTCATGTGTTACACACCTGCCGTATAGATGACCTAGTGGTTGTGGGCCCTCACAATCATCCCGTCGGGCTGATTGATTCTCAGGATCTTACCCGACTGAAAATACTTTAAGCTGACTTCGTTGGTTTTTTTCAGTGGTCTCTTTGAGAGGGCTGTTGAATGAAATGGGCGTTATTTGTACTACAACTCCACAAGCTTGTAGCTTAAAAAAGACTTTATTTTACAACCGTCGGCTTCTAAAAGAAGCCGACGAAGTCGGTCAGAAATTGGCAATTAAAATTAAGAAACTATGGCGCTTGCAAATGATCTTCGCAAAGGAATGGCAATCCGTTACAACGGGAATCCTGCGATTGTTTTGGAGGTTCAACACAGGACCCCGGGCAATCTGAGGGCGTTCGTACAGGCTCTGATCCGCTATATTCACACCGGCAAGTCAGCGGATGTCAGATTTTCCTCGACCGAGAAGATCGAGTTGGTGGAAGTATCCCGACAAACTCTGGAATTCAGCTATTCAGATCCTCAGGGATACCACTTTATGGAGCCAGAAACCTACGAGACCATTACCTTACAAGAGGATCTCGTAGCAAATGCCAAGGAGTACCTTGTGGAAAATCTCCCTATTGAAGTCCTCAAGATTGAAGGCCGCCCCGTTCAAATTGAGCTTCCTGCTTCAGTGAGCCTGAAAGTGACCGAATCTGCTGAAGGCGTACGAGGAGATTCCGCTAATAATGTGATGAAACCTGCTACGTTAGAGACGGGTAAAGTGGTTCAGGTACCCCTTTTCATTAAAGAAGGTGAAACCCTCAAAATTGATACCCGTACGGGAGCCTATATGGGACGTGCCTAAAAGCTCCATAGGTTTCCAAAGGTGAGACGCAAACAAAAAAAACCTCTCGCCTTTTCTAGAAAAAGAAGACTATCCCTTTCCCCGGATCGCACCTTTTCTCATCGTGTTCCTAAGCGCTGGGTCAAGTTTGTCGTTGGGTGCTTTCTTTTATTACCGGCGGCTATATTGACGGAGACATTTTTCAGTGTCTTTACCCGAAGCGCTCTTCATCACCAATTTTGGGCCACAGAGGAATTTTGGTTCTTTTCACTGGGCATCGTGGTTTGGATGATTGCCTTTGTCGGATTACCACGCCCGATATGGCTTTATGTTTTTGGGCACGAACTCACTCATGCAATCTGGGTCTGGCTTATGGGCGGCAGTGTATTCCAATTAAAGGTTCGGAAAGATGGGGGCTATATTTTAGCCGATCGAGTGAATACCTGGATTGCTTTGGCCCCTTATTTTTTCCCTATCTATAGTCTTCTGGTTGTGATTCTTTATGGAGTAGCGGGAATTTTTTGGGATATTTCTCATCTTCGGCAGGCGATGTTTGCTTTTATCGGGGCCACATGGGCATTCCATCTGACCTTTACGTGTTGGGCCATTTGGAAGGGACAGCAGGATTTGGCTTATGGAGGCACTTTTTTTTCGCTCGTCGTGATCTACATGGTAAATCTTGCAGTCCTAGTGGGAATGTTCCTCATGGCGTCCCCAACGGTTTCCCTCTGGGATTTTTTAAAAGAATTTTTCACAAACATGGACAATTTTTTTCAAGGTACCGCACAGCTTCTCAGGAGAATTTCGCTCTATTGGCTGCCACCTCTCCTGAGATGAGCCTGCCAGATCCAGCTCCAGGGAACTGCTCCGTGGGAAAGCATCCAGTCATTGAATTGCCGAAGATTCCATCCTTGACCGTTGACAAAATAGGCATGCAAGCGTTCCACCTCTTTACGGCCTAAAAGATAACTCATGGGCACTGTGGGAGCGCTACTATACCAATTCACGTCGCCACGCGCCCGGGCACGAGTGAAATGGACGTTCTGAACCAGCAAATTGACCGCCTGAGAAATACCCATTTGACCGGACTGTAGTCCGCAATCGATGAGGATGCGATAGGCTCTCCACAGAGCATCTTGTAATTGAAGAAGCCGTGCATAAGGCATGTCTACCAGATCTATGCACATTTTTTCGCACCACAGAGTCCAACCTTCATAAAAAATCGCGTGGTCCGCAAGACGGCGAATTTTACTGGGAAGACGGTGTTGGATACTGAATTGCAAGTGATGCCCAGGGTAGGCTTCATGCGCACAGGTCAAGGGAAGACCGAAGTGTTGTCGAATTTCAGCTTGTGCTTTTTTGGGATCTGTTTGAGTGAGACTCAAATCATTGACCCAAAAAATTCCCACCTGCCGTTTGGCAAAAGGTCCGGCAGAGCTGTAGGCAGCAGTCGGGAATTGATGCCGTAAAAAACTTGGCACAGGAATCACCTTGAGGGTTTCTCCTGTGGGAGGTGAGACGAATTCCGACGTCTTCAGTCGCACGGCTTCCGTCGTCTCTCGATAAATTTCCAGAAGCGGCCGGCCCGGATCCCAAGCTTGGGCGGCTTCTTCCAGTAATTCATATGCGCTTTTCCGGCCAAACTTGCTTGCTTCCTTTTGCAAATCAGCCTTGCACTCTTCCACCAATTGATGGCCGCGAGCGATGGCTTCCGGAAGGCTCCAATCCAGTCCCAATCTCTCGGCGATCAGAGATTCAAAAAGGGAGCTTCCGGTTGAAAAGCCTGAAGCTTTGCCGGATTTCTTTCTAGCAATCGAGCTCGCGTATTCCTGAAAAGCTTGGCTGGCCCGCCGCAAGTGACGTTGTGTTTTTTCGACATGCGGCGAAATGCTTGTGAGTTCCGATTCCAATCCCAACAAAAATTCGACTGCACCCTCGCAAGTCCGTTCAGTCAGCTCAGTCCATAAAGGAACGGGTTGAGAGACACACTCCACGCCAGCTTGTAAATAGTCCGGAATTTTTTCCAGCCGTGCCTCCACGGCAGGAAGAATGGATCGGAGTTGCGTGGAATGACGAACCAGAAGATCAAAAATAGAGTTCACAGCAGAATCTGCGTGGACTTGCGGATTGGTTTGCCAGCGCTTGAGAAGATCAGCAAAAATATGTTGAGTCCGCAAAAGAGACAAAAACATCCGACGATCCAACCAAGCATCGGCCTCCAGCTGATCCCCAGGGATTTTTTCCACAGCCGCTAGGGTCTCTCGAACAAGCTTTTGATGCGACTTGTAATCCGAAGGAGAATTTCGCCCTAATCGACTTTGATATTCCGTTAGCCCCCATTGGCTCGCTTGTTCCGGAAAACGTTCAAATGTTTGTTCCAGGTATGTTGCAGCAAGTTTTTTAAGATGGTTTTTGTGAGTTGTGCCCATTCGTGGTTCGTGGTTCGTAGTTCGTAGGGGGATCAAAAAAGACTGTTTTGACCCATCCGGCGGCCGCCGGATTTTTTATCGTAACATCACTTCAGTAAATTTCCCTGTGAATCGGTGGATGCAATGGTATCCGCAAATAAGTGATCTGCCAAAAGTTTCAGGCGGTGTACATCATCATGCGAAGGACCTTGGTCCGGAGCCCGCGAAGCGATTTCGCGCGCGCTTTTTAAGGTCTCGGTCATATCCTGAACCAAACCCGTTTTTCGCAACGGTGGGGAAAGATTTTCTAGCCGATCAATATAATAGTCCATGATTTCTAAATCCACCAACATTTTGGAGCGCTGAGAAACATAATTATCGTCCGTAACCGTACAGGCAAACTGAAAACCTCGAATCCATCCGCCCATGCTGATGACATCTGCCAAAACATCATCCCTGAGATCCATCAGAGATTGTTCAACATCCTCTTGGGTACCGATTAATTCGCGTCTCATTCCCAGCCAATCCCCTTTTGAACTCAGATCGAGCAAGCTTCTTCCTCGCTGCTTCAGACGATCCGCGACGTTGAGGCTTTTGGCATCGCGAATCAGCGCGCGACTCAAATCGAATAAATCATTCTCCCTTTCCGCAATGGTAAGCAAAAGTCCGTCAGCAACCAACGAACCCAGATGCAATGCCGTTTGAAAGCGATTGGAAAATGATACATGCCTTGGATTCTTAGCAATAAACCCTTCCGGAATCGGACCAAAAGCCTCCAATTTTGCGAGCAGTTGCTGAATGGAGGGTGCCGTGATGGGATTGACGCCTAACTCCTCGCGCTGAATGAGATCGTTCTCGGCATGCGAGGTATGAGTTGTCGCGGTAGCCCAAGACGAAGTCAGAGTCATTGGAAAAAAGAAAAGAACCAAGCAAAAGACCAGAAACAATTCCCTGAAGATTGAGATTCGATGGCTCATGGGCAACGGTTCTCAACCGTATTATACAGGAAAAAGAATTTGTCTATTCTGAATAAGAACGGGCCAAAATTGACAAGGTATTATTTACTATGCGCAAATACGAAAATTGTACCCATTTTTACGAATCCGTAAATTTAAACAATGTTTTAATCATTATGTATGAACAATTCAATATCACAATCAGAATCACCAGGATACAAATTCACACTGGAGATACCCGCCCTTGCTCAGGGGTGCATAGGGAACAGTTCTATTAACATATCTATGGATTCTAATAACCCGAGAGTATTAATAGTAAAAAGTGATGGATTACATTACTCTTTAAAACCTGCAATCCCAGAAAATTTTATGAAAATGGGAATGCCTGTTGCCTGGGATCTTATTGTGCCATATATTAAATATGCTAAAGAATTACAAAACCAAAATATTGACAATCCTGTTACAGTTAAATTTTTAGAAAAAAATATCGATTGTTTGATGCAACATCCTGATTTTAGCTGTGTACTTGGAAAAATATTAGATTATGGATATCCTTCAAAAGATTTATGGAGATCCATTTTAGTGAATCAAAATCTAAAAAATGAAGCTAAATTAAAATTAGTTAAATCTTTTGTTGGTAAGGTGGATGTTACAGAACCATTTGATGATGGATATTTTCCTTTGCATTACGCAGTAAACCTGCTGCAAGGAAATGCAGAAAATGTCGAAATAGTTAAAAGTTTACTGGATGCAGGCGCTGATGTGAATGTTCCCTCCTCACATAAAGACTTTCCGATATTTGGGGCTAACAGTTACGAAATGCTGAATCTCCTCATTGAAAGGGGAGCTAATATTAATGTCAAAAATGGTTTTGGGAGGACGGCCTTATATGTAATAAGAGATTTGAAAGCAATTAAACTTTTACTCGACAGCGGGGTGTTTCTGAATGTAAAGGATAATGATGATCGTACCCCATTGGATGAATGTGTACTTGGATGTCGTTCCGTCGAAAAAGCAAAAATATTGATTCAATACGGAGCAAGGCTGGATAGTCGCAACAAGGATGGAAAGACTCTACTGCAATGTCTGGAGGATATGACCTCGTCGTTTTTTCCCGATCGGGACAAATTGATTGATTTACTGAAATCCGAGCAAGAAAAATTATTGAAATAATAATTAATATTATCCAAATTTTATAGCTAGGGTTTGGGAATGAGTTTATAATTGGAAAAAATGGGGTCAGTGTGCAAAAATCAAATATTGACTAAAACGAAACGAAGCTGAGGTTGTTTGGAGATGAGTAGATGCATTCGAGTGCGGAAAAAATGGGGTCAGTGTGCAAAAATCAAATATTGACTAAAACGAAGCTGAGGTTGTTTGGAGATGAGTAGATGCATTCGAGTGGATTTAAATGAAGGGGGATGGTATCACGTGATGGCGAGGCAGAAAAAATGGGGTCAGTGTGCAAAAATCAAATATTGATTAAAACGAACCTGAGATTGTTTAGAGATGAGCAGATGCATTCGAGTGGAATATGAAGGGGCATG
>Ga0153924_1000789_pt1 | contig 18531 bp, 14 predicted proteins | sample TSNJ008MetaG_FD_104709 | JGI IMG/M metagenome (GOLD analysis project Ga0153924, IMG submission 104709) | Attine ant fungus gardens microbial communities from New Jersey, USA - TSNJ008 MetaG | ecosystem: Host-associated > Fungi > Mycelium > Unclassified | place: USA: New Jersey, Wharton State...
ATAATATGAATAAAATAGTGTCCGAAATTCAATCTGTTTCGAAGTAAGAAGTTGAATATATAGTAAATAAAGTTATATACAAAATCAGTGACAGAAACTAAAGCAATTGGAAACAAAACTTCTTCTTTATATAATAATTTATTAAAAAATCCATTAATATAACCTAAATACATCAAAATCAGGGCATTAAATCCAATGGTGCTTCCTGAATATATATCTAACAAAATGCCACACATAAATCCGGTATACATTCCTTCTCTTTTTCCACATATAAATCCGATAATACAAGTAAGTAAAATCAGAAGATTTGGATATATAGAAATCGAAAAAAAGAAAGGAAATCTAGTGGTCTCAAAGAGAAAGAATAGAATTGCAATCAGCAAAACGATAAGTTTTCTTAATGCTAGCTTTTTATACATATACAATCGCCTCCTAAAACTTATTCTTCAGTCTTCTTTAATTCTTTAATAACTAATACTTCCTCTAAATGCTCAAAATCAACTACCGGAATGAGATATCCTGATTTTGTTAAATCATTTGCATCATTGTTAAGTTCTGTAACATAGCCAATTAGTATACCGGGAAGGTATTTTGTACTAATCGGTGAAGTTAAAATCATATCTCCTACTTTTACGGTTGAATTCATCGATATATTACTGATACGAAGCAGACCGCTGTCAATCAGTTTTAGATCACCTTCCACGATACACCGGTCAGAAGAAGATGCCGACTTACCGCTTACATTGTATCCATCAAATATAATTGACTTTACCTTTGAATAGTTTGTACCAACTTCAGTAATGATGCCAACCAAACCGCCGTTGGCAATTACATTCATATCTACCGCAAAACCGGCATTTGTCCCTTTATCAATAGTAAATGAATCAAACCAATTTCCGTTATCTTTCGCAATAATATGCGCCGCTGTTTTATCATAATCGGGATAGGCATTGTCTAGTTCCAATAAATCTCTCAATCGCTCAAGTTCATATTTATTTTGAGCCAGCATACTGTTTTCTTCTGTTAATTCATCTATTTTAAGCTTTAATTCATCATTTTCCTTCATGACCTGGTCTAATTCTTTCAACCTATCAGTCTTATCTGTAAACCATAACCCCATACTATTAATTCCTTTTTGAACAGGTGTGATTACATAAGATACGGCATTCTTAATTCCTGAATTAATACTGGGATTAAGCAGTGATAATGCAATTAATATGACGCAGATACCTGTTAGGGACCATAGAACATATTTTGTTTTTATTTTAAAGTCGATAGGTTTTTTCATAATAAATCCTCATTAATTAATAATCATTTTTTCTTGGTGTATACAATAATCCGCTTAGTTTAGGGTTGTTAATGATCTCAGCTAAACCATTAATTACAGTAAGTGCAGGTTCTTCGACAATGTTTACTTTTAAACCAGTTGCATTTGATATTAATTCATCCAGTTTAGGAATTGCGGAGGATCCGCCTGTCAAGTAAATACCGGTATCGATAATATCTGCTGATAATTCCGGCGGAGTTCGTTCAAGCAGTATTTTAATAGAATCCACAAGGGAATATAAAGTCTCATGAATTGCCTCACTAACCAATGCAGCTGAAACGACTTTATTGGCCGGCAAACCGGTTATTATATTTCTACCGAATACTTTCAGTGTATTTTGGTACACTTCATCATCTTCCTCTAAGATAGCATTTGCAAGGGTAATCTTTACAATTTCGGCAGTTTTCATTCCAATAAGGATATTATATTTCTTACGGACAATATTACAAATAGTTTCATCTAATTTATTTCCACCCATTTTTATTATCTTGCTGATTACAATACCACCTAAAGAAGTAACTGTTATCTCAGTAGTATCTGCCCCGATATTTACAATCATATTTCCTTTAGGATTATCGATGTCAATCCCGATTCCGACCGCATCAGCAATTGGTTTCTCGACGACGGCAATATCTTTAACCTTAAATCTGGAATCTGCTACCAAATCATAAAATGCCCGCTTTTCCACTTCTGAAATATCGGTAGGTACTGCAATATAAAATTCACCTGTTTTCTTTTTCTTAGGTAAATTCACTTTGTCAAAAAAATGTTCAAATAAAGAGCTCATATTATTCATATCAGCTATTACACCATATTTGATTGGAAATGTGACCGAAATTTCATCAGGCGCTTTTTCATACATCTCAAAAGCTTCATCGCCGATGCTGAATACTTCCTTCTCGTTTTTAATTGCTATTATGTTTTTTTCATTAATTGTCTTCTTAGTGGCACTATTATAAAACTTAATATTACCTGTACCAAAATCCACTCCATATATATGCCTTGCCATATTGAAATCTCCCTTCAGCTATAATAGACCGTGTTCCTTTAAGCTTATGTGTTTATTATCGCCGATTATTATATGGTCTATCACTGATATTCCAATTAAATCACCTGCTTCTTTTAGTCTTTTTGTACTTATGATATCTGCTTGACTTGGGGTAGGGTCACCACTGGGGTGATTATGAAGGATACAGATATTAACCGCACCGCTTCTTAAGGCTTCTCTAAAAATCTCCCTTGGATCCATGAAAGCTTCTTTTATCGTACCTTCTGAGATTATTAATTCTCTAAAAAGCTTATATTTGCTGTTTAGCATCGCTACAAACAACAGCTCTCTTTCCCTATGTCTCAAATCTTCCATGTAATAGTCAGCAATTGTACCAGGGCTTGAAAAGTCAAGTTTTCTATTTGCATTCGTTTTTGAGATCCGTCTTGAAAGTTCGGCAATACATTTTATTTGGATTGCCTTTACTCTGCCAACACCTTTTAGAATCTGCAATTGTTCTAATGTTAAATGAAGAATACCGAGGATTCCTTCATTCCCGACGGATAAATTTAATATTTCTTTTGCTAAATCAATTGATTGCTGCCCTTTTGAACCGGTTCGAATAATAATGGCCAATAACTCTGAGTCTGAAAGGCTCCTCGGACCCATAACTTCAAATTTTTCATACGGTCTGCAATCCACCGGCAGTTCTTTCACTGTATTATTTTCTTTCATATTTCCTCCTTAGGCTATATCCCTCACCGACGGAGTGAAAATACACTCATAATACTATCATATTTTGATAGTAATGTACATTAAAAATTGTTAAATTTTTATGTCTTTCAATTAATGCTAAAATGAATTACAATACGACAATCTTCTCATCCACCAACATTTGCAGTGCTTTCAATATTCCTAATTTTCCATGATAATACGTAAGTCCGCCTTGAAAATATACGGCATATGGCGGTTTAATCGGTGCATCGGCACTTAGTTCTATAGAAGAACCCTGAACAAAAGCTCCGGCTGCCATAATGACATTACTGTCATAACCTGGCATTTCCCATGGAACAGGTGTTACAAAGCTGTCAACAGGTGCGGCGGCCTGGATTCCTTTACAAAAAGCAATAACTCCTTCAGGTGTTCCAAGGGTAACTGCCTGAATAATATCATGTCTGTTCTCACTGCCGTTTGGTATCACCGGAAAACCCAATTGTTCAAATATATTAGCTGCGAAAATCGCACTCTTTAGTGCACTAGCCACGACAGTAGGTGCCAAAAAAAATCCCTGATAAAAACTTTGTATCACGCCCAGTGTTGCCCCTACTTCTTTGCCCAATCCCGGTGCAGTTAGGCGATTGGCACAATGCTCGATACAATCTCTTGTACCTGCTATATAACCACCAATCGGAGCTAAACCACCCCCCGGATTTTTAATTAATGATCCAACTACCATATCAGCATCTACATCAGATGGTTCTATTGTTTCCACAAACTCTCCGTAACAATTATCTACCATTACAATTAAGTTCGGATTCATGTTCTTGACAAATGATATTGCTTCACCTATAGCTGTTACAGATAAAGTCGGTCTGGTCTGATAACCTTTTGAGCGTTGAATTGCAATCACTTTAGTATTTCCATTAATTGCATTTTTAATACTATTGTAATCAAAATTTCCGTCAGAAAGCAGGTCTGTCTGTGCATAAGAGATTTGATATTCTTTCAGGGAACCAATGGTTTCTCTAATTCCGATTACTCCTTCTAATGTATCATAAGGTTTGCCGGATATAAAAAGCAGCTCATCTCCAGGTCTTAGATTTGCAGATAAAGCCAAATACAAAGCATGTGTCCCGCAAGTAATCTGTGGCCGTACTAATGCTGCTTCTGTATGAAATACACCTGCATAAACATCTTCTAGTGTATCTCTTCCCAAGTCGTTATATCCATACCCGCTGGTTGTGTTGAAACAGCTGTCGGAAACACGGTTTTCTTGCATAGCTTTTATTACTTTAAGCTGATTATACTCAGCGACTTTATCTATTTGATCAAATCGCTCCTTTAGCATCATTTCAGCTTCTATTCCTTTTCTTAATACTTCATCATTGATCCCTAAGGACTGATATATATCTTCTAGCATAGCATTCCTTCCTAACCAATTATCCCTTTATGTTTCAGATTATTTAGGATTGTATTTAAAATAATATTTTTGTCATTCCCATAATCATAATAATTTATCCAGGATACTTCTTTTTCTCTTTTAAACCAAGTGATCTGGCGTTTTGCAAAATGTCTTGTTTCCCTCTTAATCAATGATACAGCCTCTTCTAAGGTTAATTCACCATCCAGATATTGATAAATTTCTTTATACCCTATCCCCTGCATGGATATCAAATTTTTATGATATCCCATATTTTTTAAGTTGGAGACTTCTCTAACTAAACCATTCTCTACCATAATATCTACACGTCGATTGATTCTGTTATATAAAATATCTCTATCATCGTTTAATACATAATACGCGAAATTATATGGAGATTTTTTCAAGCTCTGCCGGGCGTTATGCTCTGAAATCATTTGCCCTGTTTGTTTGTAGTATTCTAAAGCTCTGATTACTCGTTTTACATTATTGGGATGAATCGCATCCGCAGATGTTTGATCAACAGCACCCAGCATACCATGCAGATACTCATTTCCATGCTGCGAAGCCAAATCTCCCAAGTAAATTCGGTATTCTTTGTCATTATTGCTTTGCTCAAAATCAATATTGTATAAAACCGACTGAATATAAAATCCAGTACCGCCTACAATAATGGGGACTTTTCCCTGGCTATAGATTTCATCAATATAAGTACATGCTTTTTCTTTAAATACGTAAATATTAAAATCCTCATCCGGCAGAATTTCATCTACCAGATAATGCTTGATGCCTGCCATTTCTTCCTGCGTTATTTTAGCAGATCCAATATCCATGTATTTATATACCTGAATAGAATCTGCACTGATAATAGAGCCATTGACTGCTTTGGCTAATTTTAATGATAATTCTGTTTTTCCTACTGCGGTAGGGCCCGTTAAAATAATTAAAGGTTTTTTCATTCAAATCCTCCACATTGCACAATCTGTGCATCGACACGCGAACTAAATGTCAGATTTGGCTATACAATCCGCTTAAATTTTTTCTCTAATTCAAATCTGCTCATTGATATAATGACAGGCCTTCCATGTGGACAGTGATATGGATTTTCTAATTCTAATAATTGATCAATCAATGCATTCGCTTCTGTCAAAGATAATTTACTATTTCCTTTTACGGCTGCCTTACAAGACAACGATGCAATCCTCTCTGTAATCATTGCAGGATTAGCATTTAACCGTTCATTGGACAGGTTGTCTAACATTTCGATAAATAAATCAATATTGTTAATCGAGAATAAATTATCCGGTACAGCACGAATTGCATATTCTCTGCCTCCAAAATGTTCAATTTCATAACCTATCTGTGTAAAAGTATCCATATATTTACTTAATAACTCTTCCTCCAGCATCGTCAATGACATAATCATCGGCGGATTTACAGTTTGTGAAGTATAAGTTTTAGTATCTAATCGTTTCATCGTTTCTTCATATAATACTTTTTCATGTGCGGCATGTTGATCGATAATAAATAATTTATCATCAAACTCTACTAACCAGTAAGTATCAAAAATCTGACCTTTCAATTCATGTTTATCTCGAGATTTTTTACCAAGTAGTTCCTGCTCAAACATATTAAGCTGTTCCTGCTGATGAATTTCCGAATTCTCCTTAACTGCATAATTTTTTGAAGTATTCTGGTATTTTGGATAAATTTGACTTTCTTGCACCCGATTATCATTTATCGTACTTTGAACTATAGGTTCTGCTTTTTTATTATGAAATAAGCTATCTCTTTTATCTTTATCTATTCCTTTATCTTTATCTATTCTTTCATTATCAATTCTATTTTTTTCGAATGGCTCCGGAAATCTTGTTTTAGTTAGTGGCGTATCATGATGTTTCTCTTTAGGCTGTTTCTGCTCATCCATTATTACATCCGGAATAAGTTCCTTATTGCTTAAGGCTCCGCGAATCACTTCTAGCACGAAAGGATAGATTTCTTCCGCTTTTGTAAATCTAAGTTCCATTTTAGTTGGATGAACATTAACATCTAACAAGTCGGGATTTATTTCAAAATGCAATGCCGTAAATGGGTATTTATGCTGCATCATAAAACCTTTATATGCTTCTTCAATTGCTTTTGTAATTAAACTGCTTTTAATATATCTGCCATTGATATAATAACTTTCGTAATTACGATTACCTCTTGAAATTACCGGTTTACCAATATATCCGGTTATATGCATAATTGAATTTTCAGCATTTACTGCTAGCAATTGTGATGCTATTTCACGACCATAAATATTATAAATAACATCTTTCAGATTCGTATTGCCGGAGGTATGTATTTTATTTTGATTGTTGCTGATAAAACGTATTGATATATCTGGGCGTGATAAAGCAATATGTTCTACAATACTGGAAATATATCCGGCTTCTGTAGCCGGTGTTTTTAAAAATTTCCTCCTTGCCGGAGTATTATAGAATATATTTCTTATAATAAATGTAGTTCCTTCCGGTGATCCGATTTCTTCAAGACTTACTTCTTTTCCACCTTCAATTATATAACGCGATCCTGTCAATGCCGCAGGAGTTTTTGTAATCAGTTCTACCTGCGAAATGGAAGCAATACTAGACAGGGCTTCTCCTCTAAATCCTAACGAGGATACCGTCATTAAATCTTCAATACGCTTTATTTTACTTGTTGAATTACGCAAAAAAGCTAATGATATATCATCTTTACCGATACCACAGCCATTATCTGTAATTCTAATCAATGAAATACCACCATCTTTGATCTCTATTGTAATAGCAGTTGCTTTGGCATCAATCGCATTTTCAAGCAGTTCTTTAACAATAGAGGCAGGTCTGTCAATGACTTCTCCTGCCGCAATCTGATTAATTGTCTCTTGATCTAATACTTGTATATTTCCCACCGGTTACCTCCTACCAACGATTATTTAATTTATTCTGTAGCTTGTACAAAGTGTTCAGTGCATCTATTGGTGTAAGGTTCGTTAAATCCAGCTCTTTTAATTCTCTAATTATATCATCATCCTTTACCGTATCAAATATAGACATTTGTGCTAAATCCACAATATCCGGCTTAGCTTTCTTCGGCTTAAGCTTTGATTGGCTGTTTGCTATTTCTTTGGCTTTTATAGTAATGTCAGCGTCACTTAATTCCTCTACCAATTCTTTTGCCCTGGTTATTACCGTATCCGGTACACCTGCCAATTTTGCAACCTGGATGCCATAACTTTTATCCGCACCGCCTTTTATTATTTTTCTTAAAAAGACAATATCATCACCATGCTCCTTTACCGCAATACAATAGTTGTTCACACTGCTTAGTGTTCCTTCTAACTCGGTTAATTCATGATAATGGGTAGCAAACAGTGTTTTAGCCCCTAATCGTTTCGGATCACTGATATGTTCTATCACAGCCCATGCGATGCTTAATCCGTCAAAGGTACTGGTACCCCGGCCAATCTCATCTAAAATCAAAAGACTGTTGCAGGTTGCGTTCCTTAATATATTAGCAACTTCAGTCATCTCTACCATAAAAGTACTTTGCCCGCTTGCTAAATCATCTGATGCCCCTACCCGCGTAAATATTCTGTCGCAAATACCGATATTTGCAGATTCTGCGGGAACAAAGCTGCCAATCTGCGCCATCAATGTAATTAATGCTGCCTGACGCATATAGGTGGATTTTCCTGCCATATTAGGTCCTGTTATAATAGAAATCCTGTTGCTGCCATTATCTAAATAGGTGTCATTAGCAACAAACATGTCATTAGTAATCATCTGTTCTACAACAGGATGACGTCCATTTTTAATATCAATAATTCCCTTCTCATTAATCTTAGGTTTGATAAAATTATTTCTTTCCGCAACAAAAGCAAATGATGCAAATACATCTAATTTTGCGATTGCCTTTGCTGTTTTTTGTATCCTTGTCACTTGATTTGCAATACTATCTCTTACATCACTGAATTGCTCATATTCTAAGGCAAATAATTTATCCTCCGCACCTAATATAATATCCTCTAATTCCTTTAATTCATCAGTGGTATATCTCTCAGCATTTGCTAATGTCTGTTTTCTGATATAATTGTCCGGAACTAAATCTTTATAGGAATTGGTAACTTCTAAATAATAACCAAATACTTTATTAAATTTAACTCTTAAATTCTTAATTCCGGTACGCTCCCGCTCTCTTTCTTCAAGCTGTGCCAACCAGGTTTTTCCTTCTGTTTTTGCACTGCGAAGCTTATCTATTTCTTCATGATAACCATCTTTAATAATTCCGCCTTCTTTAATATTAATCGGCGGTTCCTCAATAATCGCTTTGTCGATTAACCCGCTTAAATCTTCTAATGTATCCAGCTCTTCATAAATTTCATTTAATAAAATGCTATTAAAATCTTCTAAAATACATTTTACCGATGGAAGCATCTGTAAGGAATTTTTAAAAGCAATCAAATCTCTGGGATTTGCCGACCGGTAAGAAATCTTACTGATTAAACGCTCTAAATCATAAATTGGACTTAAATATTCACGCAGTTCATCTCTGTTAATCAACTGTTTGTTTAACTGAAAGACTGCCTCCTGCCGATTTATGATATCCTCCCGGATGACCAGTGGCTGCTCGATGAAATTACGCAGCATTCTGGCACCCATCGCGGTTTTTGTTTTATCTAAAACCCATAATAAAGAGCCTCTTTTTTGCTTTTCACGCAGTGTTTCACATAGTTCGAGATTTCGTCTGGTAGATGTGTCGATAATCATAAACTTACCGGTTGAATAAGGTGTCAATTTAGTAAGATGCAATAGCGAATTTTTCTGAGTCTCTATTAAATATCTTAGTAATGCGCCCGCAGCTACTGTCCCAGAAGGGTAATCCTCCAAGCCAAGCCCGGATATATTAAGGATACCAAAATGATCTTTTAATGTGGTTTTGCAGATTTCATCATCAAAATACCATGAGTCTAAGTGAAATACGGTTATATTCAATCGGTTTTTTAAATCATCGACATCTATTCCGCTTACTAACAATGCATGATTGCAAATAATCTCAGATGGCATGAACTTATAGATTTCATCCAGCAGCACCCTTAATGACTGGACTTCTGTTACATAATAATCACCAGTTGTAATATCGACAACTGAAATACCGTATCCATCTGCGACGCATACAATGCACATCAGATAATTATTTTTCGATTCATCTAATGCAGTTGTATTTAGATTTGTGCCGGGGGTTACAATCCGGACCACTTCTCTTTTTACAAGTCCTTTTGCCAGACTGGCATCTTCTACTTGCTCCACGATCGCAACTTTATGACCGTTGGTAATCAGTTTATTTAAGTATGTATCAACCGAATGATATGGAATCCCACACATTGGTGCTCTTTCGTCTAACCCGCAGTTCTTTCCGGTTAACGTAATCTCAAGTTCCTTTGACGCAATAATAGCATCTTCAAAAAACATCTCATAGAAATCACCTAGACGGTAAAACAATATGCAATCTTTGTGTTGTTCTTTTGTCTCTAAATATTGTTGCATCATTGGTGTTAATTGTGACATTTATCTATCCTCTCTTAAATCGTACACTATCTTTCTTATACTTCATCTTCTGCAGAAGCAGAAACCTCTGCATGAAATGAACTATCGGAATTATATAACTCTTCAGAATAATTTAAATCTGTTTCGTTATGTGTTATATCTGATAGCCCGGCTTCTCTATTTTGTTCTAACGTATCGCCATCTTTCGTTTCTTTTTTTAGATTTTTTATGTAACTAAAACTACATAAAATTGATAAACCGTAACCAATTGCAAGATCTTTTATAAAATCCGTTCGTATTTCCGAATTATCTTTTAATACTTCAATAATTAAATCATTTGTTTCCTGAAATGTCAAAGTGATTCCCCACTCACTATAGACTTCCTTTGTATCCACGACATAATATGTCCATTGTGCCAAAAATATCATTATAAAACTAAGTATGATACAGATAATAAGTGCTTTTGTATCAATCCCTTTACCCAATCTTTTAAATCCTTCAATAGATAAAAAGACAATTAGAAAGCCTGCCAGACCAGCTATATATCCTAATTTGGCTATAGCAAACCAAATAACTCCACCTAATAATACCCCAATAATTGCTCCAATCAACCCTAATGGAAAATTAATTTTTTTTACATCTAAATTCAAACTTCCGTTATTCCTTTGTTGTTCCATTTATATACCCATGCATATTCAATTTGTCTGCAAATTGAATACTGCGCTAATAGATAGTTGAAAGAAGCAATACGCTGCATGGCTCCTCTTTTTTATTTTCTTTCAACCCATTATCTTACTTTTTATTTTGTATTCTATCCTTATGACGGTATGATTTATAGTTCTGAGTGGTTGCTTTTCTATTCCGTCTAAGGATTTAGAGCTCTGTACTTAAATTCTTACCATTCGATTTTACTACATCACTATACCAATAGGCTGAATCCTTCATAATCCTTTCACCCGTTTTATAGTCTATGTATACCAAACCGAATCTTTCGTTGTAACCTTCACCCCATTCAAAATTATCCAGAAGGGACCATTGGAAATAGCCTTTGATATCAACACCTTCTGTTGCAGCCCGCTTTAGCTGTGTCAGGTATCTGGTTAAAAAATCAATTCTGACCGGGTCATGTACTTGCCCGTCTATAAAAATACGATCGATATTAGACATTCCATTTTCAGTCATAATAATCGGCAGCTTATAACGTTCATAGAAAAATTTAGGTCCCCAATACAACGCTTCCGGTGTGACCGGCCATGTAATGGCTGTACGGGGATATCCCGCTATCTTTTTAACCCATTGGGTCTCCTTTGTCTCTTCATTATATCTTACTGTGCCGCCTTGATAGGTATTCATTCCAAAAAAATCTAAAGGCTGACTGATAATTTTTAAATCATCACTCCCAATCTTTGGCATCCATTGTTCCAATTCCTTCATTCCGTCTTCTGGGTATTGGCCTAAAAAAACCGGATCCATCCAAAACGAATTTGCCCAGATATAATTATCTTTGTCACACCCAAAAGTAACCGCCTTTGCTGCTTCAATATCTTTAGGATTATTTGCCGCCGGACAAGTCGGGCCGCCTATCGGTGCAAATCCCACTTCGCAAGGCTGCTTGGAATACTGGCGAATCACCTGTACTGCTTTACCATGTGCCAATAACGTGTTATGTGCCGCCTGCAGTATATATGTATCACCTAATTTAAGCCCTGGAGCGTGTGTTCCCTGCTTATGTCCCAAACCTATAAAACATTGAGGTTCGTTTAATGTCATCCAATGAGTTACCCGATCAGAGAAATGTTCAACCAACACTTTTGCATACTGTGCAAACCAATCCGGACTGTCGGGGTTTAACCAGCCGCCCCGTTTAAACAATTCATCCGGATAATCCCAGTGAAACATTGTAACATATGGCTCAATGTCGTTCTTTATCAACTCATCTATTAAGTCGCTATAATAAGCTAAGCCTTTTTCATTTATCTTTCCAATTCCATTTGGAATGACACGCGCCCAATTGATTGAAAAACGATATGCCTTCAAGTTCATTTTCTTCATAATCGCAACATCTTCTTTGTATCTGTGATAATGATCGCAGGCAATGTCACCGTGATCACCGTCTTTTACAAAACCGGGTTGTTTTGAACAGACATCCCATACATTAAGTCCCTTTCCATCTTCAAAGGCACCGCCTTCAATCTGGTAAGATGCTGTTGCTGTTCCCCATACAAAACCTTCTTTAAATCCCATTTAAATTCCTCTCTATATGTAGTATTTGAAAGCAAAACCTCCTTAATAGTATACCTTTAAAGAGTGGTCTGCGTCAATCATAATTCATGTAAACTTTGTTAAATTGCGAAGATATCTGCATCATAAAAGACACCAAACTCTTTTGAGATACTTTCTATTCCCTGCTTAATCTCTTCTCTTGAATAATCGTGATCATCTAAGAAATCAGTTTCTAAGTCATTGATATGGCTATAGAAAGACAATGCCATTTCGAACTGCTTCATATCCATAAAATCCAATTCTTTGTACAGATGATTTTCTGCATCATTGATAAGACCTTCATCCACCATGTCGATTAATTTTTGATATAAATTATCTGTAACTGTATAGTGGTTTTCCTCCGGTAGTTCATAGTTAACAACCTCTTTGTTTAAGACAAGTTTCGCTACTGTCTTTACTAAATCCTTTATCATACGCATAACATAGTCATTTTCTACCATATACTGTCTCCTCCATATATGTTCTAATGCAAAATATGTGATGAAGCATATCCTATTATAATCGTGCTTCATAGTATAACTTAAGCGATAAATACCATATTTATCCTTTTGAAATTATTATAACACTAAGTATACAATAAATTGAATTTGAAAACAACTTAAAATTATATTGTATCATCAACGTATTCAAAACTTGCCTTTTTACTGATCTTATCAAAAATCAATTTGCCTTTTTTCCAAAATTGATATCGTATTGTACATACAGGACTTTCATGGATCTGTCTAGTCATATTACCATAATCAGGTGCCTGCAGCGGAAATTTATTTTCTTCGATTATATTAAGTCTTAACCTCAAATCATTTTGCTCGATGATTACCTCTTTGTTGGTATATTTTAGAATCCGGACACCTTTATAGGTAGCAAATCGATACTCCTTTCCTCGATAAAAGACAACACCGATACATCCTGTAAAATTAGTGATAAGAAATGGAATATCAGCTATCGATAACATAACACAACACGCACCATTGTCTTCCCAGTTAGTCTGACTCCACAAATAAGCACAAGGAAATGAAGCACCCCAGTCTTTTTCAATATAACCGGTACCTTTTGAAAAATCTATTTCTTCATTATTTATAGTTAAGCTGCCTTCTATACTATGTGTAAGACTGACTATTCCATGATTACATTTCATAAAAGGAATTTTACGAAATGGTCCCATGATATCAGATTGCAGAGGGGTGAATTCATTATAATATAGTTTTCCCTCTACTGACAAACCTTCTGCTGCAATTTTGACACATATCCCACGTTTAGAAAAAATATTATTATCTATTCTGCAGCCGAATTTATTTTTACTGACTATAAATGCATTTTCATCATAATACTTTACGAAAGAACCTTCTTTTGTAATAATTTGAATTGATGCTGAACGTTTTCCTTCCTGGTCAATATGAAAAGCCGGAATGAAACTAATCATATCCTGTTGAGTTTGATGTTTCAAATACCACCCTTCAAAAAAATATTTAGTTTTATGCTCTCCATGAAAATTTATCATCGTGATACCCGTAGTATATCGTAAACATTTATTACAATAACTGCCTATCCTTTCTTAAGATAATTTACTCATCTCCTTCTGTAACAATCGATTCCTGTGCCGGATTGTCAATCAGGTGTCCATTATAATCAAATCGAGATCCGTGGCAAGGGCAATCCCAGCTTAATTCATCCGGATTCCATTCTAACTGACATCCCATGTGGGGACATGTTGTGGTGACAATAAACGACTCTCCATCTTCATTTTTATATACACCAACTTTTTCATCATCGTATTCAACAATGCCGCCATGGGAAACCGGCAGTTCTTCAATTGTTGTCTGAGGAATTTTGAAAGCCTTTTTTATAATACCTTTAGCAGCCTGAAAACCTTGTTGGATCGCATTTTCTGTTGATGTAGTAAATTTGTACCGCTGGGGAGAAAACACTTCAGCATTTGGATTTTCTTTTCCATCTATCAAATCTGAAATTATCATTGCCGACACCATCGAAGATGTCATGCCCCACTTTGCGAACCCGGTCGCTACATACCAGTTTGGTTTGGAAGATGAATATTGACCGATATAAGGAATTCCATCTAATGTGATACAGTCCTGTGCAGACCATGAGGCAGTTACACGGCTATCAGGCCAAATATTATCAGCCTGAGCCTTAAGCATTTGATATTTACCACCGGTCCGGTTTTCTCCGGTTCTATGTGCGCCTCCTCCTAATAACAGAAGATCCTTATGATTTCTAAATGAAAATCCATTTTCCTTATCAATACCATAATACATACCATCCAGTTTTGCTGCATTTTCCAATGCTATTACATAACTGCGGTCCTGATGCATACGCATAAAATAATATCCCGGTATATTCATGAAAGGATAATGGGTTGCGAATACAATATGCTTTGCCGTAACTATTCCTTTATCAGTGTGGACTTGATCCTCCTCCACACTGATCACTTTTGTATTTTCATAGATAGTTAATGACTCAGATATATCATTTAGAAAATTTAATGGATGAAATTGTGCCTGCATATTAAACTTAACCGCACCTGATACCGAAAACGGCAATGTAGTATCTGTTGTAAACATCGCATCTATTCCAAGTTGCTTTACTGCTTCAGCCTCTTTTTGCAGGATATCTTTTTCCACACAAGAGTATAGGTAAGCCGGTAATCTTTCAAAGTCACAATTGACATTACGTTCGTTGATGATGCGAGCATACTCTTCAATCGCCAGTTGATTTGCATCTGCGTATTGCTTTGCTTTTTTTTCACCTAAATCAGTTATCATTTTATGGTAGATCAAATTGTGTTGTGATGTGATTTTTGCAGTAGTATTTTTTGTTTGTCCACCGGCAATTTCAGCAGCTTCCAATATAATTACTTCATGTCCCGCCCTTTGCAATTTATCGGCAATTAAAATACCTGCCATTCCGGCACCGATTACGACGATTTCTGCTGTTTTATCACTTAACTTAAGTTCCTGATGTATTATTTTTGCGGTATCACTCCATATTGATTTCATCTATATACCTATGCAAATTGCATTTATCCTTTCATATAAAAAGTAGTAACCAGTATATTTTACCGGCTACTACTTTATTTTGCACAATATCGTATAAATTATCCGTCATTTCCATTTATAGGCTTCCAGATCATTTTCCAACCGCTTAATTGCCGTTTCAATCTCAGCGATTTTTAAGTCTACATCTGTAATATACGCTAAATGTATATTTAAATTCCTTAAATAATCATATCTGTTCCTATTTGCTATTTTGATGTTCCATGTTGTATTTCCTATTAATATTGGCAAGTCCCATAGTTCATTGATGCTAGTCATTTTCATAGTTAAATCCGATATTTCTTCATCTTCATCTGTTCTCCTTAGGACACTCTTTCGACCGGATTCCTTCTCGCCAATTCTTTGCTTACGTTCCTGTAAGCGTTTTCGTTTTTCTTCTTCCCTCGCCAGCTGTTTCAAGCGTTTTTCTTCCCATTCTTTATTAAATTGCCTGCGAATATCCTGATTAATAGAATCTATAGACTTTTGCCTGTAATCATAATAATCGCAAATCACTTCACCATTGTAATCCAACCGAATTTCTGATACAGAAAACGTTTTCTGTATCAAGTGCTGTGTATGATTTGCCCGAATATAACAACGCTCCTGCAAAATCAAGTTATAATTGTCATAATCGAGAAGCTTAACAATCGGACTGGTTTTAGATACTAAATATTCAAAAGTTGTTCCTATATGATGCTGATATCTTTTATAGTTTAAAAACCAAATATCAACTATTTGATTATCTATATAATATTGATGCTTTTTTTCCCAATCAGCTAATTTAATTTCATGTCCTAAGTACTCAAGCGCAAATCTTTCAATTCTGCCATCCACATAAATATCTGCTGTCATACCATTGTCAAACTTATTATTAGGCAGTATCTCAGCCATAGGATAGCTTTCTTTTGCCAAATAGTAAAGGATTCGTCTGGCAGTTAAATTTCGTCTGGTTCCGTTATTGGTATGACTGATACACTGTGTATGATCATAATGTTTAAAAAATGGTTCCATAATTGGTCCTGCACATAGTATTAAAGGTTCTTTACAATCCGGGCAGGTGAACATATTTCTTTGGCTTTCCTTTCTCATAAAAAGCCGTAGTTCTTCCTTATAATTACCATATTTATCTTTTAACTCATATGCACACCATAATTTATTTTTATAATATGCGGTTTCATTTATCACCATATAGTACCTCAGTTAATCAGTAAAATATCAAGCTAATTCACCAATATAATAAAAACCTTTAGACTCTGTTAATTTAACATCAATCAGCTGTCCGATCAAATCCCGGCCGCCTTTAAAGTGTACCAGAATATTATTACTTAACCGACCGGTCAGAAGATCATTATTATGCTCATTTGCCTCTTCTACCAGAACCTCCATTGTTTTACCAACATCTCTCGAACTCATTTGCTTAGAAATAGTATGTATCTCTTTTAACAGACGTTCAAATCGGTCTTTTACAATCGCTTTTTCTACTTGATTTTCCATTATCGAAGCAGGTGTTCCTGTACGTTTTGAATAAATAAACGTAAAAACGCTGTCATATTTGACTTTTTTTACAACATCCAAAGTTTCTAAAAAGTCTTCTTCTGTTTCACCCGGAAATCCTACCATAATATCCGTAGTAAGCGAAATATCCGGAACTGCAGTACGAACCTTATCTACTAATTCAAGATAGTGTTCTTTATCGTAGCAACGATTCATAATGTTAAGTATTCTTGAACTTCCGGACTGAACAGGTAAATGCAATTGTTTACATATTTTCTTTGAATGTTTCATAACTTCAATTAATTCATCCGACAAATCTTTTGGATGAGAGGTCATAAATCTAATTCTTTTTAGTCCATCAATCTTCTCTATCATAGTTAACAATGCAGCAAATGTAATTGGCTTGTCTAAATTCTTACCATAGGAATTTACATTTTGTCCTAAAAGCATAATTTCTACGACGCCTTCAGCTGTTAATCGTTCTATTTCTTTCAGGATCTCTTCCGGTTTACGGCTTCTTTCGCGTCCTCTGACATATGGAACAATACAATAACTGCAAAAATTATTACAGCCAAACATAATATTGACACCTGATTTAAATGGATACTTACGCTCAATCGGCAAATCCTCAACAATCATCTCCGTATCATCCCAAATATCAATTGTCATTCTATCATTCTGAATTCTATCATAGATTAGTTCAGCTAATTTAAAAATGTTATGTGTACCAAATATAATATCTACAAATCCATAACTTTTTTTAACTTTCTCTACGACCGTTTCTTCCTGCATCATACAGCCGCATAATCCGATTATCATATGGGGATTTTTCTTTTTAAGCGTCTGTAGGTAACCAAGTCTTCCATAGACCTTTAAATTAGCATTTTCCCTGACAGTACAGGTATTATATAATACAAGATCTGCGGACTCCTTGTCAGTTTCTAAATACCCTATCTGATTTAAAATACCAACCAGTTTTTCAGAATCTCTTGCATTCATTTGACAGCCAAATGTATTGATGCATGCCGTTAGTTTCCTGCCTGATTTCTGTTCTTGTTCATATACCCATTCCCTGCACTTTGCGATAAAGTAATATTGTCGTTCCGGTTCCTGAATAGGTGGTATGGTGTTTATATCTATGTTATTCATATCCGATTGTATTTCTTTGCTATACATTTATATGACTCCTTTATTAATATTAAGTATAAGACTATAATAGTATATCATTAAAATAATCAGTCTGCAATGAATGTTATTTATTTCACCTGTTGTATAATTCCAGTGCCTTCGTACAAAATAAAACATATAAGCTTAAACTTATATGTTTTATTTAATATTCTTTATAATAGCTAACACTTCATTTCCTGCATATATGCATTCAAAAAATGCAACGGTATTGTATACACATCTGAAAATATCACTTTCAGATACCTTGTATCTAACGGAAAGCCTTCTTCTTCTGGAATCGTTTCAACAGTGATAGCAGCCTGCCTGATAAATTCTGAATAGTAATGAACAGTATTTCCACCGCCGGTGATTAAATCCAATTCATTATTTGGCTCTTCTAATTCATAACCTGAAGCTTTAGCCAGTATATCTGCATAGTATCGTTGTCTACTATTATACACTTTGCTCATGCTTCCTCTATGGTAAAATATACTGTTTCCTCTTGAATG
>Ga0153924_1000790_pt1 | contig 18530 bp, 16 predicted proteins | sample TSNJ008MetaG_FD_104709 | JGI IMG/M metagenome (GOLD analysis project Ga0153924, IMG submission 104709) | Attine ant fungus gardens microbial communities from New Jersey, USA - TSNJ008 MetaG | ecosystem: Host-associated > Fungi > Mycelium > Unclassified | place: USA: New Jersey, Wharton State...
CTGATTTAAAAAAGAACTTTGAAGTATTTGAAGAATCAGGTGACTGGATTAAAATAATAGATAAAAATGAGTTATTTCTTGTTGAATATAAAAGCAAAAACTTTTTAGTAAGCAGATATACATTGAGTACAGAATTTATTACTATAAATGGGGAAGATGATAATACATATGATATGCCTTTTCCATATGATAGAATAGAGGGTCAAGAATCCTGGTATGAGATTAAAAATGCGCAATTTAAAATCAATTGTGATTTTGATTATTTATTGAAGTTCTATCAATGTTATGAAGATGTTAAAATTATAGGTAATCAGATTCAGTATAAAAATGTAACGCTAACTGTTGAGGATAGTGAGGTTAAGACAATGATAGAGTATCCAGAATAGAATAAATAAAGGTAACGTGCTATTCCCACTTTTATTATGTATGATAAATACGATTATTGTCCTAAATGGTTAGTTGATAAATTTGCTGGAGGAGAAGCTAGTCTAGAGGATCTTAGACCAGCTGAGAAGAAGTTAGTATACAAATATCCGTTTGCAGCAAATATAGCAAATAAAACTGCTAAATTTGCAGAATCAACCACTATTAGTATGTTTGGATATAATAGAGATGAAATCTAAGAATGTAATTAAGTAGTTAAGATATAAAGTATAAATATAACTTAAAATAAACCTATAAATATTATTGAAACCTAATTGTTTAGAATGGATTCTATTTGAGGGTAATACTCAGTAATTAAGCTTTAGTAAGAAGAATTAATATATGACAGGCTTCTATAACGGAACCTACTGGACATTAGTTGAGAGTACAGAAAAAGAAACAAGAGAAGAAATCTATTATGATGATTTAGATAGAACCCAGGGAAGCAATTTATATTTCATTGAAAAGGACAATAGCGGAAGCTTAATTGATGCAACCTAATTGTCGATTGTAAGCCCAACTTATGCATATAATGACCTACATATAGGACTGGCAATTAGGCGTACTCAATGAATTTAAGAAACAGTTTCGTATATAATAAAGTCTTAACGTATGAGTATAATAACCTGGGCTACATTTCTAGAGAGAATGGAACCGATATCGTTATGATGAAGTAGGACAATAAAAAAGAGTAGATAATTCGACACAGGGAACAACAGTATATCAGTATGATAAAATTAGGATAGGATTGTTTACAAAAATAAGAGTTAGGAGTTGATTTTATGAAAACAGAAGGCATTATATTTCTATTTTGCATTTTAATACTTTTTGTAACATTTATTGTTAGCATGTATAAGCGCTTAAGTAAAAAAAGGTTTAAAATATTTATTTTAACTATAATTATTTTAATACCAATCATAGTCACAGTACTTTTTTATACCAATGCGTATTCTCAGAAAGTCATTTGGGTGAAAAGTGCAGTAATTGAAACAAAGCCGGGATTTTCATATGAAATTAACCATAGAAGAACGTTACAAACAGGTTATATTGAAAAGTTTTCGACAAGAGTAAAGAAAGAAGAATTATTTTCTGATCTAAAAAAGAATTTTGATGTATTTAAGGAGTCAGACGATTGGATTAAAATAATAGACAATAATGAAATATACCTTATTGAATATAATAGTAAAAATTTTCTAGTGAGCAGATATACATTAAGCACACAAGAAATTGTGATACGTGGAATGAATGATACTGTATTTTCTATGCCTTTCCCAGATGATCAAATTGACGGTCAAGAGTCACCTATTAGAAATCTAAAATTTAAAATTAATTGTGACTTTGATTATTTATTGAAGTTTTATCAATGTTATGAAGGTATTAAAATTACAGATAATCAAATTCAGTATAGCAATATAACGTTGACTGTTGAGGATAGTGAGGTTACGATAATGATAGAGTACTCAGAATAGAATAAATAAAGGTAACGTGCCATTCCCACTTTTACTATATAAAGTTATTTTAACCATAAATATAACAACAGAATAAATATTATCTGCAACACAAAGACAGCAGGCATACCAAGCTTAAATTTGGCATGTCTGGTCTTATGTTTAAAGAATCTCATCCCAATTATGCAGCCAATACTGCCACCTAGGAATGCGATTATGAAAAAGGTTCGCTCCTGTGTTCGCCATTTTCCCTGATAAGCTTTCTGTTTATCTCTGCCAAAGGATATAAATGCAATTAAATTAATTAATATTAGATATATGATAATAAAGTAGCGCAATTTGTAAAGCTCCTTATTTTTATTTTTGTATTCATTTTTTGTGCGAGATGTGGTAAACTTAAATACATACGCATTTACATATAAAGTATATGCTTAAAGTGTAGCACAAAGAAGAGTTTTAGTAAATAAATGGCTGCAATATGAGATAAAAAAATGTTCTATTAAGAAAGGAATAAGATTATGTATTCATTTAACGATGTACAAGCATTTGATCCTGAAGTTGCAGGAGCAATGCAGCAGGAAATCAACAGACAAAGCGACCATATTGAGTTGATTGCTTCAGAAAATTTTGTAAGTAAAGCAGTGATGGCTGCAATGGGAAGTCCTCTTACCAATAAGTATGCAGAAGGTTATCCGGGAAAGAGATATTACGGCGGCTGCGAATATGTGGACGTAATTGAAACTTTAGCAATTGAAAGAGCGAAAGCGTTGTTCGGCTGTGAATATGCCAATGTGCAGCCTCACTCAGGCGCACAGGCGAATATGGCGGTATTTTTTGCAATGCTGAAACCGGGTGATACTGTTATGGGAATGAATCTGGCACATGGCGGACATCTGACCCATGGAAGTCCGGTAAATATGTCAGGTGCTTATTTTAATATTGTTCCATATGGTGTAAATGAAGAAGGGTTTATTGATTATGATGAGTTGAGAAAAATAGCTGTTGAGTCAAAGCCCAAGATGATTGTAGCCGGTGCAAGTGCTTATGCCAGGGAAATTGATTTTAAAAAGTTTAGGGAAGTGGCAGATGAAGTAGGTGCCTATCTTATGGTAGATATGGCGCATATTGCAGGTCTGGTTGCGGCAGGCTTACATATGGATCCTATACCATATGCAGATGTTGTGACGACAACAACCCATAAGACGCTTAGAGGTCCACGTGGTGGTATGATTTTATGTAATGCGGAAAGTGCAGCGAAATTCAATTTTAATAAGGCAGTATTTCCGGGAATTCAAGGTGGTCCGCTGATGCATGTGATAACCGCAAAAGCAATCTGTCTGAAAGAAGCATTGTCAGATGACTTTAAAGTTTATCAGCAAAATGTCAAAAAAAATGCCACTGCTTTAGCAAAAGGATTAATGGACAGAGGATTTGATATTGTCTCAGGTGGTACGGACAACCATCTAATGTTGGTAAATCTAATCAGCAAAGGTGTAACCGGAAAGGAATGCGAAAAATTATTAGAAACTGCTAATATAACCTGTAATAAGAATACGATTCCAAATGATCCCGCATCACCATTTGTAACAAGCGGTATCAGACTTGGAACACCGGCTGTAACTTCAAGAGGTATGGTGGAAGCAGATATGGATACGATTGCTGAAGCGATTGCAATGTTAATTAATGATGTAGATGCCAATAAAGATAAGGCAATGGCTTTAGTAAAGGCATTGACTGACAGATATCCATTATATGAGTAAGCGTGCAGATAAATTAATTGAACGCGATATGATAAAGGGAGATCCTGCAAAAGCACTGATATACTTTGCCGTTCCATTGGTATTAGGCAATTTATTTCAACAACTATATAACATGATTGACTCGATAATCGTTGGCAATTTTGTAGGAGCAGAAGCGCTGGCAGCTGTTGGCGCCTCTGCCTCCATTACCTTTCTGTTTGTAGCACTGGCGACGGGCATGAGCATTGGCTCTACCGTAGTCATATCACAATATCTTGGTGCCAAAGAATATACAAAAATGAAGACAGCAATCACTACAGTGATATTTACGGTACTGCTGATCAGTATAATTTTAATGAGTGTTGGAATTGCATTGAATCAGTCTATTTTAAAGCTAATGAATACGCCCGATAACATTATGGCTGATGCGTCGGCTTATCTTAAAATATACTTTTATGGTTTAGTATTTTTGTTTATGTATAATATTTTCACAGCAGTATTCAATGCATTGGGCGATTCTAAAAAACCACTGTATTTCTTAATATTTTCCTCAGTCTTAAATGTTGGATTAGATATTTATTTCGTGACTGTATTTCAAATGGGAGTAGCAGGAGTAGCCTGGGCTACTTTAATCGCACAAGCGCTTTCGGCTATATTATCGTTTATTGTGCTGATATTTAAGCTAAAAAAACTAGCGTTACCCATGAATGCTCCGTTGTATCAATGGAATATTTTAAAGCATGTATTTAAGGTTGCAGTTCCATCTACCATTCAACAATCAATTGTATCATTGGGTATGATTTTGGTACAAACTTTAGTAAATGGTTATGGAAACGTGGTTGTGGCAGGATATACTGCTGCTACTAAAATTGACAGTATAGCAATAATGCCAATGATAGCAGTGGGCAATGCAATGTCTACTTTTGTTGCACAGAACATGGGTGCCAAGCATCCGGACCGGATAAAAAAAGGATACAAGGCAGCTATGAGCATGATAGCTGTTGTTTCATTAACGATTACGACAATTCTGTTTATATGGGGAGAGAATTTTATTGGTGCATTTGTAAATGCTGAAACAAATCAGGATATGATCAATGTAGGTGTTGAATATCTTAGGGTTGTGTCGATTTTTTATTTTTTGATGGGAAGTATGAATGTAACCAGCGGTATATTAAGAGGTGCAGGCGATATACGGATCTATATGTTAAATACGTTTGGTAATTTTACAACAAGAGTCATTTTAGCATACGCATTAGCAGGTTTCCTAGGTCAAAGTGCCATTTGGTATTCCATTCCAGTTGGTTGGTTTGTAGGTTTTTCTATATCATGGATTCGATACAGAAGTGGGAAATGGAAACAAAAAACAGTGATATAAATATTTTAAACTGTGCATATCAATGTATTTCAGGCTATACTAACTGCATGAAAAATAATTTTATAAAATGTGGAGTCGTAGGCTGGTGCTTAGAGGTATTGTGGACCGGAATGCACATGTAATGAATCACGACAAAATGATGAAAGCGAATACTTCATTAATCATGTTTCCTATCTATGGAATGGCAGCGTGTTTATCACCTATATGCAAATTTGTGAAAGAAAAAAATTTCATGGTTAGAGGAGGAATCTATACATTCTTTATATATTTAGCAGAGTTTGTATCGGGAACATTTTTAATGAAGAAAGGTATTTGTCCATGGGATTACAGTAAGAGTAGATATCATGTAAATGGTGTATTCGATTGGACTATGCGCCGGTATGGTTTGCAGCAGGATTATTATATGAGAAAGTATTGAAAGATTAGGGTATGGTCTTGTTTAATGAATAAGTAAATATGTAGAAATACAAATATAGTGCGTTTCCCGTTCATGGAAACGCACTATATTTATATACTTTAAAAATAAAATCTGGCATTCTATTTCTACTGAGGCAATTGACTTAGAATAAATTATTCATTAATTTCATAACTATTTTTATTTAGATAGAATGTAGATGGTTTATAAGAAAATTATAGAATTAGCTTAAAAAGCAATACACATTAATTTTATATAAAAAAATCTATTTTTTTACATTCTTTTATTGTAAAAATTGTAATAAGTGCTATTATTATACTGTAAGTTACCAGTAAGTACAAATAATGCTAAGAATTAGAAGGAGGGTAAGAAGTTTCTCAGCATTGATGTAACCATTCAATTTTTAATTAATAAAGGTTTATATGTCTGCAGATGCAGGCAGGAAGGAGTTTAAATATGCTTAATTCAAAAACATTTACATTAGGGGATGTTACGGTAACCAGTGAAGTATCATCTACATTTCAAAATTTAGAAATCAGAACATACACACCACTTTATATCAATTTACAATCTATACAACATCATTCTAAATTTAAGATTATGGTTGATATACGTGGAATGCAGCAACAAAGAGACATCGAAATAACTGATAGCCAGACAAATATATGGGATTTAACGACTTCTTATACAAGGGACTACCTTCAAGAGTATTTGTATCCTAACAATCCTTATATTTATATTCTGTATATTTTCGGAGAGGTAAGTATTGATTATACGGTAGTATTAGATGACGAAAATTCCACACAATTCACACTTACTACAGTTACTGAAGGGAATTTGAAAAAAACTCTATAAATATAAAAAAAGAGGCTATCGGGAAATAGATGGCTCTAAAGAATCAAGGCTTCACCTCTCTTACGAGTAGTGAAGCCTTGATTCTTACTTATTCGCTCTATTGCACTCTACTTCTCTTGAATGCACAAGGAAAATCCCATTTTCTGGAACGCTGCCTTTACTTTATGGCGGCTCTCTCCTAATAAGGAATGAGATATAGTACTTTCCTCTGATTTTATATATTTTAAATTTTAGATGACTTGTTAATTAACAGCATGTCCAGTAATGTAATTGCTACCATTGATTCAACAACAACAACTGCTCTGGGGACTATAATAGGGTCATGACGTCCTTTAATCACTACTTCAATATTCTCATTGTTTTTATTTACTGTATTCTGCTTAGCACCAATCGAAGGCGTTGGTTTAACAGCAGCTCGCAAGATAATATCAGATCCATCACTGATTCCTCCCAAAATACCGCCTGAATGGTTGGTAGTTTTTATGATTTTTCCATCTATATATTTAAAACAATCATTGTTGGTAGTACCAAATGCTTTTGCAGCCTCAAAACCATCCCCTATTTCAAATCCTTTCACTGCACCAATAGACATAACTGCCTTTGCCAGATTCGCATCCAACTTCTCGAAAACAGGCTCACCAACACCTGCAGGCATACCGGTGACAATACATTCGATAATACCGCCTACGGAATCTAGTTCTTTCATCTTATAATCTAACAACTCTTCCGCTGTTTTAGAGGCATTGGCATCCGGCATACAGAGAGGATTTTTTAAAATTTCATCTTTATCAAACTTAGAATAGTCTATTTCAACTGTTCCGATTGATTTAGAATAAGCCATAATATAAACACCATAGCTTTTTAAAAGCTTTGCAGCGATTGCTCCGGCAGCAACACGGCCAATAGTTTCACGGCCAGAAGAGCGTCCGCCTCCTCTATAGTCACGAAAGCCATACTTCGCATCAAATGTAAAATCAGCATGTCCCGGACGATAAAAAGAAGCAATTTCGTTATAGTCGCCTGAGCGTTGTGTTTCATTAAAAATAATCATAGAAATTGGAGTACCGGTTGTTTTTCCTTCAAATATCCCGGATAAAATCTGTACGGTATCCTCTTCTTTTCTAGGTGTTGTATATTTTGATTGTCCGGGTTTTCGTCTATTTAAGTAAAGCTGTATATCTTCTTCACATAGTTCTAATCCGGCAGGGCAGCCATCTACGACAACGCCAATTCCTTTGCCATGAGACTCTCCCCATGTAGTGATTTTGAAAATAGTTCCATACGTTGAACCAGCCATATCTATCCTTCTTTCTGTGTATTATTGTTGTATATTATATAATATCAATATAATAAAAAATAGTATATTTTATATTAAAGAGCTAATATATTTAAAATAATAGTCTGTATTGGAATCGTAACAATGTGTAGCAGTCATATTATAACATACAATAACAGACTTGCAAATAAGACATGATTATTTATGTGAAATGCTATTTATCTTTGGAAATCACTATATTATGTATTAACTCAAGTGTTAATTCCGATACATTTTTTGATATGTTAGTAAATAATACAAAAAAGATATCACAAATCCATAAAATATGCTATACTAGGTCAATATTCATGTAAAAAAGGAAAAATAAAAATGTACAAGTTATTAAATCAAGATGGCAAAGCAAAACGAGGAGAATTGCATACGATACATGGTGTGGTTCAAACACCGGTATTTATGAATGTTGGAACTGCTGCGGCAATTAAAGGCGCTGTTTCAACAGTTGATTTACAAGGAATCAAAACGCAGATTGAATTATCAAACACATATCACTTGCATGTGAGACCCGGTGATGAAGTAATTAAGAAGCTTGGCGGTCTGCATAAATTTATGAATTGGGACAAGCCGATTCTGACCGATTCAGGAGGATTTCAAGTATTTTCATTGGCTGGACTTCGTAAAATCAAAGAAGAAGGCGTTTATTTCAACTCTCATATTGATGGAAGAAAGATATTTATGGGACCGGAGGAAAGTATGCAGATTCAATCCAATCTGGCTTCAACGATTGCCATGGCTTTTGATGAATGTCCTCCTCATCCAGCGACAAGAGAATATATGCAGGCTTCTGTAGACCGAACTACAAGATGGTTGGAGCGTTGCAAAACAGAGATGGACAGATTGAATGATCTAGAAGATACAATTAATCGCGAACAGATGCTATTTGGAATAAATCAGGGTGGTACGTTTGAAGATATCAGAATAGAACATGCAAAAAGAATTTCTGATCTGGATTTAGATGGATATGCGTTAGGAGGATTAGCAGTAGGAGAGTCCCATGAGGAAATGTATCGTATTTTAGATGAAACGGTCCCATATCTGCCATTAGAAAAACCAACTTACTTAATGGGAGTTGGAACACCGGCGAATATATTAGAAGCGGTGGAACGTGGTGTGGATTTCTTTGATTGTGTCTATCCATCCAGGAACGGACGGCATGGACATGTATATACAAATGCCGGGAAACTGAATTTATATAATAAAAAATATGAGCTGGATGACCAGCCGATAGAGGCGAGCTGCCAGTGTCCGGCTTGTAAATATCATTCGAGAGCATATATCAGACATCTTTTAAAAGCAAAAGAAATGTTAGGAATGAGATTATGTGTCTTGCATAATTTATATTTTTATAATACAATGATGGAAGAAATTCGAGAAGCAATAGAAAACCATTGCTACCCTGAATATAAATTAAAAAAGCTGGATGGCTTTTTACAAAATAGCTAGGAGGAGAAGAAAAATGGATATAATCGGAATTGTAGTATACATTGCTATCTTTGCTGTGTTTATCTACTTTGTAATTATGAGACCACAGAAGAAACAGCAGGAAAAACAAAAAGCATTATTAGCCACAATAGAGAATGGTGATAGTGTTTTAACAACAAGCGGTTTTTATGGAATTGTAATTGACATTACAGATGATACAGTAATCGTTGAATTTGGCAATAATAAAAATTGTAGAATTCCAATGCAGAAAGCAGCAATTGTAGAAGTTGAGAAACCAGAACAAGAGTAAATACAAAAGAACTAATCTCTAATAGGGATTAGTTCTTTTATAAATACAGAAAATAAAAGTAGGAGCTTTAAATGAGACTAATTATAAAAAATCTTAAAAAAAACTTTGATAAAAAGGTGGTATTGAAAGATATTAATTTTACTTTTGAAAAGGGTAAAATATATGGATTACTAGGCAGAAATGGTGCAGGAAAGACGACGATGTTCAACTGTATTAATGAAGATATAAAAACAGACGGTGGAACATTTTTACTTGAGACTGACGGAACCGAAAGAGAAATCAAGTCAGAAGATATCGGTTATATGTTATCTACACCGGTCATTCCTGAATTTTTAACCGGTAGAGAGTTTATAAAGTTCTTTATTGATATTAATAAAGCCAGAACAACAGAGTTGAAAACAATCGACGAATATTTTGATTTTATAAAAATTGATGTGGAGGATCGTGATAAACTTTTAAAAGATTATTCACATGGAATGAAAAATAAAATGCAGATGATCGTTAATTTTATAGCAGATCCTGCGATATTACTTCTGGATGAACCATTGACATCATTTGATGTCGTGGTTGCAGAGGAAATGAAAGGGTTATTGCGTGGAATAAAAAAAGATCATATCATTATCTTCTCTACGCATATTATGGAACTTGCGCTTGATTTATGTGATGAGATTGTCATATTAAATGATGGTATTTTGGAAGAAATCGAAAAACAGAATCTTTCAAACAGTGATTTTAAAACTAAAATTATTTCAGCACTTAAGGGGGATGACAATGATTGATACGTTTATCACTGCCTTTAAGCTTCGCATTACCTATATGGCAAACAGCATTATTTATTTACTAAAACAGATACCAATCATAAATAAGTTAATACCAAGTACTTTATATGCGAGTACAGGCCTAAAAACATTTGCCTATATTCTAGGTATTCTTTATGAGGTCAGTACAATTTTCATAGGAAAATTAATATATATTTTGATTATGGTGCTTATTGCTGCAGGATATATGGAAAGCAGCAATGCTGATAGTTTTACTCATATTATATTTTTTCTTACATTAGCTGGAGCATTCTTAAATACGCAGATGTTTAATCCGACGAAGGATAAATATTATGGTATTATTCTAATGCGTATGAATGCGAGGGAATATACTTTGTCTTCTTATTTTTATTTTTTAGTGAAGATATTTATCGGATTCTTACCGTTTACACTGATTATGGGGTTGCTTTCAGGTGTTTCTGTGCTAAAATGTCTATTGATTCCATTATTTGTAGTATCGGTTAAAATGATTTTTAGTACACTGTTACTAAAGAAATTTGAAAAGTCTGGAAAAGCGACAAGTGAAAATCTTCCTACTCCACTGGTTTGGGGGTGTGTAATCGTCTGCCTTGCTGCTGCCTATGTGCCGCCATATTTCGGATATACTATAAATGGATATATCTTCTATACCGCTTCTGCGTTATTCTTAATAGCAGCAGTATATGCATTCTTCTATATTGTAGGATTTCAAAACTATAGAAAGGTATATAAGGATTTGTTTATGGATAATCCGATTGTACTTAATGCAAAAGATCTAAAGAAAGAAGTCACAAAAAACAACTATTTAAAAAAGATTGATGTTAAGGCTGATGAATCCAGCGATAAGGAAGGATATCAATATTTTAATGAAATATTTGTAAAAAGGCATCGTAAATTACTTACAAAATCCGCAAAAAAGATGACAGCACTATCAATGGTAATTTTGATTTCTGCAATCATTATCAGTTTGATTGATGAAACGATTAAAACCGGGATTAATGGCTTATTGCTGACTTTTCTGCCGTATTTTCTATTTGTGATGTATATCATTAACCGCGGCAAAGTAATTACTCAAGCAATGTTTATGAATTGTGACCATAGTATGCTGACCTATCGCTTTTACAGACAGCCTGAGGTAATTATATGCCTGTTTAGGGAAAGGTTGAAATCACTGGTAGTTATTAATCTGATGCCTGCATTTGTAATTGCGGCAGGTCTGCCGTTGTTGTTGTATATTACAGGCGGCACCGAGGAACCACTTAATTATTTTCTATTGTTTGTTTCAATCATTGCAATGAGCATGTTTTTCTCAGTACATAATCTGGTGCTTTATTATTTATTGCAGCCTTATAATATCAATGTGGAGATGAAAAGCGGACTTTATGTAATAGCGGATTCGATTACTTATATAGTCTGCTATCTTGCCATTGGACAACAAATGTCAACCCTTGTATTTGGATCGGTAGTTACGGTGTTTTGTGTGATCTATATGATGCTGGCTTTGATTCTGGTATATAGATATGCACCGAAAACGTTTAAATTGCGGCAGTAAAGGAGATGACGGGCATTTAAAATGCTGACATATAAAGTATTAATATACTAGAGGGTGTATTTTTCGGCTGTAGGAAACTGACTAGTATCAATATTTCCAATTCAGTAATTAGCAACAAAAAAACATAATTGATTGTCATGTTTTCTGTTGCTAGTAATCCGAATTGAGGTCTGCTACTCACAGGTTAATGTTGTCTAGTCATTTTTTTCTTGGAATATGACATAAAAACCTAAAACAGAATTTATGCCAGGGGTTGGGATAGTGTCTTTCGTATAAACCTCTGCCATAAAAGCGGGTTGATCCCATGCCGGAATGTATTTTTTTTGTTGATTTAATGCATCAAATGTTAATCTTTCAGCATTGCCTATCATATCCATAAATTCACCTTTAACCCATCCTTTTGCCACAAGCATATCGGGAAGATTAAAATAATCCAAATCAGTCGGAACAGGGATATCGGCTTTCATGAATCTACCGACGGTATAGCCCATCAACTTTTTTTCGTCATCATATTTATCCCAAGACATTAAACCAACATTATGAATTTCATCGGTAGCATATTCTTTTAAGTTATTAATTGTATCAAAGATTTCGCTGCTGTTTCCCCATAGGCCGCCAAATATTTGTCCTGAACCGCCGCGGGCATATACAGATTTACCAACGAATCTGCAAGCATTAAGTTTAGTGATTTCAAAGTTTTCAAGGGTTGCCTGATTATTTTCTTTCATATTGACCATCTCCTTCGATTTTTTAATTACAGCTTTTACAATATGTGGTTTTTCGCTCGGACTGTAACCTTCTGAGTTTTGATTCAGATTATTTGCTGTATTCATAATTCTCATCCTTTCATGTTAAGATACGTCTATTATACCCAATCTAATCAGGTTTGTCTTATCATATTCTGCCATCTTTTATCATCACTTTAGATTTCACTGAGATTTCGTTTGGAACTACAACTGCATAGGTAATATGCTTACCTGACAATTAAAATCCCACTACGTATAGTATTCTCTACGTCATTATGGTAGAATAGCAGCACGGTGACGAATGAATATTTTGCAATTAGAGGAGGCTTAATGGATAATATTATGTATAGCAAATATGAAGAATATATGCTCTCTAAAATGAATGATAGTGCACACGACTGTCAACATATTTACCGTGTATTATATTTAGCATTGGATATTTCAAAATCTGAAAATAATGTTGATATGGAGGTGTTGATTGTTGCTTGTTTGCTCCATGATATTGGAAGAAAAAAGCAATTTGAAAATCCGTCGCTTTGTCATGCGTCAGAGGGCGGAACGATGGCCTATAAATACTTAATAGAACAAGGTTGGAGCCAGGATAAAGCAGAGCATGTCAAACAATGTATTGTATCGCATAGATACAGATCGGAAAATAAACCAGACAGTATAGAAGCGAAAATCTTGTTTGACGCTGATAAAATAGACGTAACGGGTGCAATGGGAATTGCCCGAACAATTCTCTATAAGGGACAAGTAAATGAGCCGCTTTATTTGTTGGATGATAACGGTTGCATATTAGATGGTACATATTCATCAAATCCATCTTTTTTACATGAATATAATTTTAAGCTTAAAAAACTTTATGATAAGTTTTTCACAAAACGCGGCAGTGAAATTGCTAATCAAAGACGTGCTGCGGCAATAGACTTTTATGACAATATACTTAACGAAGTAAAGTCAACACATGAGCAAGGGAAAAAGTATCTGGTGGATGTGTTGGCGGAACCGTAATAGAATCCGAAGTCGTAGAAAGAAAGTAACATTAAAAATCAGTTAATACGAAATATAAAGGATATCGGTTTATGGGGTGGTACAATGGCAGCAGCAAATATAACTTCAATCATGCTGTAACACAATAAAAATAGTATAAATAGATGTCTTTTGGATAAAAACATTAAAACTCAAGTATAATTTGATGTTGAAAAAAAAGTCAAATTACGTTATTATAGAATATGTTATACCCTCTTATGCTAATCTTTGGCATTTTAATGAGGTGAAGTAATATTTAATTGTAAACAACAAAATTTAAGAATAATAAAAATCCTTACATATAAGGCAGTACTGCAAGCCGGCTTGCAGTATGCTGAAAAGAGGAATATGAGACTTTTTCAAAGTCTCTACAAATATAGGCAGTATTGCAAGTCAGTTGCAATATGCAGGAAAGAGGAATATGAGACTAAAGTCTCTACGAATATAAAAGTAGAATTGTATGTATTTTAACAATTCTACGGAAATGAGGAATATATGAATTATAACGTAGCAGTAATTCCAGGTGATGGAATCGGTCCGGAAATTATCAATGAGGCTAGAAAAATCCTTGATAAGATTGGAATCAAATTTGGTCACAATTTTAGCTTTATAGAAGTATTAATGGGTGGAGCATCTATTGATGTACACGGCGTACCCCTGACAGAAGAAGCGCTGGAAACAGCCAGAACCAGTGATTCGGTTCTGCTTGGCGCAATCGGTGGCGTCGTGGGTAAGGATAGCTGGTACGAGTTACCGCCCAATTTAAGACCGGAAGCAGGCTTACTGGAGATAAGAAAAGGTTTAGGGCTATATGCTAATTTAAGACCGGCATATTTATATGAAGAATTAAAGGAAGCTTGTCCATTAAAAGAAGAAATCATTGGTGATGGATTTGATATGATGGTAGTTCGGGAATTAACCGGTGGTATTTACTTTGGAGCAAGGAAAACAGAAGAGACAAATGGCATTATGACAGCAACGGATGAGCTGAAATATGATGAGAATGAGATAAAGAGAATTGCCGTCAAAGCATTTAATATAGCAATGAAAAGAAATAAAAAGGTAATCAGTGTAGATAAAGCCAATGTATTGGATTCTTCCAGACTTTGGCGTAAAGTGGTTGAAGAAGTGGCTAAGGATTATCCGGAAGTAACCTTAACACACATGCTAGTTGATAATTGTGCGATGCAGTTAGTGAAAGATCCAAGACAGTTCGATGTTATTTTAACAGAGAATATGTTTGGGGATATTTTATCAGATGAAGCCAGCATGATTACAGGCTCGATTGGTATGTTATCATCAGCGAGTCTGGGAGCAGGAAAGCTCGGACTATACGAACCAAGCCATGGCGCAGCGCCGGATATCGCAGGCAGGAATCTGGCAAATCCAATCGCAACAATTTTGTCCGCAGCTATGATGCTTAGATATTCATTTGACTTAGAGGAAGAAGCACTTGCAGTAGAAAGTGCTGTAAAAAAAGCATTGGAAGATGGATATAGGACAATAGACATTATGTCGGAAGGATTGTCACAAGTAGGCTGTAAAGAAATTGGTGACCTGATTTGCGAACGAATATAGAGGAATATGAGACTTTTTCAAAGTCTCTGCGTATAAAAGAAAAGAGGAATATGAGACTTTTTCAAAGTCTCTGCGTATAAAAGAAAAGAGGAATATGAGACTTTTTCAAAGTCTCTACGTATAAAAGAAAAGAGGAATATGAGACTTTATTCTAAAGTCTCTACAAATAAAAGCAATAATGCAAGCTAGCTTGCATTATGCAGGAAAGAGGTAAATATGAGAAGTGATGCAGTAACAAAAGGTGTGGAACATGCACCGCATAGATCATTATTTAATGCGTTAGGATTAGCAAAAGAAGAATTAGAAAGACCACTAATCGGTATTGTAAGTTCTCAAAATGATATTGTACCGGGTCATATTAATTTAGATAAAATTGTGGAAGCAGTTAAGACAGGTGTCTTAATGGCAGGAGGAACACCATTGGTATTTCCGGCAATCGCTGTATGTGATGGTATCGCAATGGGACATCAAGGCATGAAATATTCATTGGCAACAAGAGAACTAATTGCAGATTCCACAGAGGCTGTAGCAATGGCACAGCAATTCGATGCTTTAGTAATGGTTCCAAATTGTGATAAGAATGTACCCGGCCTATTGATGGCAGCAGCAAGAGTAAATGTACCGACTATTTTTGTAAGCGGGGGTCCGATGCTAGCAGGGACAGTTGAAGGCAGCAAAAGAACCTGTCTATCCCATATGTTTGAGGCAGTAGGTGCATATAATTCAGGTAAGATGACGTTAGCGGAAGTAGAAGACTATGAGCAGAATGCTTGTCCGACCTGTGGTTCCTGTTCAGGTATGTATACCGCCAACAGTATGAATTGTTTGACCGAAGTTTTGGGAATGGGACTTTCAGGAAATGGCACAATTCCTGCTGTGATGTCAGCAAGAATCCGATTGGCAAAACAAGCCGGGATGCAGATTATGCAATTATTAGAAAAAAATATCAGACCAAGTGACATTATGACAAAAGAAGCATTTATGAATGCGTTGACAGTAGATATGGCATTGGGCTGCAGTACCAACAGTATGCTTCATTTACCGGCAATTGCCCATGAAGCAGGTGTTGATTTAAATCTAGAGATTGCAAACGAGGTGAGCGCGAGAACACCAAACTTATGTCATTTAGCACCGACAGGTGATACTTATATGGAAGATTTAGATGCAGCAGGCGGCGTTTATGCAGTTATGAATGAACTATGTAAAAAGAATCTGATCCATACAGATTTAATGACTTGCACAACGAAGACTGTCGGTGAGAATATTGCGGACAGCGTAAATAAAGACCATAATATTATAAGGCCAATTGATAATCCATACAGTGAAATAGGCGGTATTGCGGTACTAAAGGGAAATTTGGCACCGGACAGCTGCGTAGTAAAGCGTGCGGCAGTTGCACCGGAGATGCTGGTACATGAAGGTCCGGCTAAAGTATTTGACTGTGAGGAAGATGCAATCACAGCAATCACAACCGGAAAAATCGTAGCAGGTGATGTAGTAGTAATCCGCTATGAAGGTCCTAAAGGCGGTCCGGGTATGAGAGAGATGTTGAATCCAACATCAGTAATAGCAGGTATGGGATTAGATAAGGAAGTTGCACTTATTACAGACGGACGTTTTAGTGGCGCTACGAGAGGAGCTTCCATTGGCCATATTTCTCCTGAAGCAGCAGTTGGAGGACCAATCGCATTAGTCGAAGAAGGAGATATCATTAAGATTGATATGTATAAAAATACAATTGATTTTGTTGTTTCTAAAGATGAACTTGAGGTCAGAAGGAAAAAATGGAAACCAAGAAAACCAAATGTAACCAAGGGATATTTAGTACGTTATGCTTCAATGGTAACATCCGCAAATACAGGTGCAATTTTAAAAATACCTGGGTTAGAGGACTAAAGGAGGAAGATAAATGCAATTAACAGGTTCAGAAATCGTAATGGAGTGTTTAATAGAACAAGGTGTTGATACAGTCTTTGGCTATCCGGGCGGCACGATTTTAAATGTATATGATGCATTGTATAAATACTCAGATGCTATTACCCATTATTTAACATCTCATGAACAAGGGGCAGCCCATGCGGCAGATGGTTATGCGAGATCAACCGGTAAGGTTGGGGTATGTATGGCAACATCCGGACCGGGTGCTACGAATTTAGTTACAGGTATAGCGACAGCCTATATGGATTCAGTTCCGCTTGTGGCGATTACAGCCAATGTTGCTAAAACCGGTTTGGGAAAAGATTCGTTTCAGGAAATTGATATTGTTGGTGCTACATTACCGATTACGAAACATAATTTTATTGTAAAAGATATTAAAGATTTGGCAGATACGATAAGAAGGGCGTTTTATATTGCACAATCAGACCGTCCGGGACCGGTGTTGGTGGATATTACAAAGGATGTAACAGCTGCGGTAACTGAGTATCAAAGAAAAGCTCTATTGCCGATAAATAGAGAAATATCCGGTATTAATGATGAGGATATAGAAACAGCAATCGAATTAATTCACAATGCAGAAAACCCAATTATATTTGTAGGTGGCGGCGTGATTCGATCAGATGCTTCCAAAGAATTGAATGAATTTGTAGATAAAGTAAATGCACCGGTATGTGACTCACTAATGGGAAAAGGTGCCTTTAGCGGTGAAGATGAAAGATATATTGGTATGCTTGGTATGCATGGTACAAAGACAGCGAATCTCGGAGTAACTAAATGTGATCTTTTAATTGCAATCGGGGTAAGATTTAGCGACCGCGTTACCGGAAATGCTAAAAAGTTTGCCGAGAATGCTAAAATTCTGCATATTGATATTGATCCTGCGGAAATCAATAAAAATGTCAGATCCTATGCCAGTGTAATAGGCGATGTTAAAGAAGTCTTAATTAGATTAAATAAAAAAATAATCACAACAGAAAGAACAGAATGGATTGCGGCGATTAAAGAATTAAAGAATAAGTTTCCGCTTAAATATGATGATACAAGACTTACGGGACCTTTTGTAATAGAGACACTCAATAAGGTTACAGGCGGTGACGCAATTATCACAACTGAAGTAGGTCAGCACCAAATGTGGAGCGCACAGTTTTATAAGTATACAAAACCCAGAACATTTATCTCATCAGGAGGACTTGGAACTATGGGTTATGGCTTAGGAGCCAGTATCGGTGCGAAAGTAGCAAATAAGGATAAAGTAGTAGTAAATGTAGCCGGAGATGGTTGCTTCCGAATGAATATGAATGAGATTGCTACAGCGACGCGCTATAATATCCCTATTATACAATTAGTTTTAAATAACCATGTATTAGGAATGGTTAGACAATGGCAGACCTTGTTCTATGGCAAGCGATATTCACATACAAATTTAAATGACCAGGTAGATTTTGTAAAGTTAGCAGAAGCGATGGGTGCAAAGGCATTTAAAGTAACTAAGAAGGAAGAAGTTGAGCCTGCACTTAGAGAAGCAATTGCACTGAATATACCGGTCGTAATAGAATGTGATATTGAA
>Ga0153924_1000792_pt1 | contig 18448 bp, 13 predicted proteins | sample TSNJ008MetaG_FD_104709 | JGI IMG/M metagenome (GOLD analysis project Ga0153924, IMG submission 104709) | Attine ant fungus gardens microbial communities from New Jersey, USA - TSNJ008 MetaG | ecosystem: Host-associated > Fungi > Mycelium > Unclassified | place: USA: New Jersey, Wharton State...
AGGGCGAGGACCCGCTGCTGCTCGACCCGAAGGCCGACGCACTCCGCAACCAGGTGGACCGCGACCAGCGTCGCGGTGACCGCCGTGACGACGACCGTGGCGCACGCGGTGATCGTGCAGACCGCGGCGACCGTGCCGACCGGGGTCCGCGCCGCTCGCAGCCGATGACCGCGTACCGCATCGAGGTCGGCCGTCGTCACCGTGTCGAGCCGCGCCAGATCGTCGGTGCGCTCGCGAACGAGGGTGGTCTGCGCCGCGACGACTTCGGGGCGATCCAGATCCGTCCGGACTTCTCGATCGTGGAGCTGCCGGCCGACATGGACGGCGGCGTGCTCGACCGTCTGACGGACACCCGGATCAGCGGGAAGCTCATCGAGATCAAGCCGGACCGCCGTGGTGGCGGTGGCGGAGCGCGTCGGTACGACCGCGACGACCGTGGGCCGCGTCGCGAGGACCGCGACCGCGACGACCGCGGGCCGCGCAAGCCGCGCTACTGAGCCGCCCGCCGGGCGTACCTGGTCGAAACGGGCGTACCTGGTCGATTCTTTCGACCCGGTACGCCCGTTTCGACTTGCCATCGCGATCGTTCTGGGAAGAACCGCGCACGCACGTCCGGCTTGCGGGATGGCGCACGACGGACCGCACGATCCGCTCCAGATCGTCCCGGAGCCCCCGCGCGGTGGTGCAATTCCTGCAGCCGCGGCACAGGGAAGCCACGGGGACGACAGGGGATCGATCGTGTACAGAGCAGTACTCACCGTCGCGGCCACCGCGGCGCTGGTGATCGGGGGAGTGACGCCCGCAGTGGCGGCTCCGTCGTCGGGGCTCCCGGGAGCGCCGACGTCCGTGCAGGTGAGCGGTTCCGGGGACGGTGCCGCCGTGACCTGGAGTCCGCCACGGTCGGGCGCGACGCCCACCGGGTGGCGGGTGACCGTCTCGCCGAACACGAACCAGCCCGGGCGCGGCGTCGACCGGCTGCCCGCGAACGCCCGCTCGGACCGCTTCGGCTGGATCCGGGCCGGCGTGACCTACGCGTTCTCGGTGCGGGCGACGACCTCCCGTGGCACCGGACCCGAGGTTCGTGTCCGCTACACGGCGCCGCGGAGCACCACGGTCGCGCAGTCGCTCTTCGCGCTGGACGGCACCGGTGCGCTGGTGCGGTACCCGACGTCGGGCACGGGCGCTCCCCGCACGGTGACGGCTGCCGGCACCGGGTACACCGCGGACGACGTCGGCAACGTGTACGTCCCGTCGGCCGACCGCACCGCGATCCTGTTCCACCCCGCACGCGGCGGCGGTGCACGGGTGCTCGCGACCGGGCTGCACCTGACGCCGGACCTGCGCTCGGACGTCGCCGGCAACCTGTACTGGGTCGACTCGGTGTCCGGAGCGATCACGAGGCTCGGCCTCAAGGGCGGCTCCGTGTCGACCGTGCTGCCCTCGAGCGGCTCGGCGTGGACGGTCGGTCGTGACGGGACGGTCTCGGCGTTCACGACGACAGCCAATGGCGGCACCGTGCTGAGCGCGTCGCCGCAGGGCACGGTCACCACGCGGACGGTGGCTGCCGCGAACGGCACCCCGATCGGGTACTTCGTCGGCCTGCTGGCCGACGGCACGGGCACGCTCTACGTCGACTACCGGGCCTTCGGCGGGAGCTACTACAACGGCTGGTGGTCGCTCGCGGCGGGGTCGTCGACCCTGCAGCAGGTGCAGACCCGCCTGGCGTACCAGTACAGCGCGACGAACGACGACTCGCTCGTCCTCGGGCAGTCCGGCCAGTGGTGCCCTGCGCTCTCCGAGGAGTCCCCCGTCAACCCGTGCGTCGTCGACCACACGGTCACCCACCTCTGGTCGCGCACCGCCACCGGGGTGACGAAGGACGTCGCGACGAGCGGGGTCCTCGTCCGCTCGAACGGGTTGTGGCTCGGTGCCGCCGACCGGGCGGGCGACCTGTTCGTCGACGCCGCATCCGGTCTGTGGCGCATCCCCGCCGGCGGTGGCCCGGCGCAGGCGCTGTCGACGGCGCAGTGGTCACGGTTGCTGGTGATCTAGCGGCGACCGCCTCGCGGACTGGAGGCGCGGTGCGGGCCCGCCCCGTGCCTCCAGGCCGGTGTCCGCAGAAACGCACCAAGTGGTGCGGAGATGTGTACACCTACACGCCGTCCGCCGTGCGGCGGCACACCTCGTCCCACGGCGTCGGCTCGATGCCGAAGTGTGCCCGGGTCTCGGTGTCGTCGACCACGTAGGGCGCGGTCCACTGGTAGCTCATCTGGGCGATCTCGCGCATCATCGGCGAGACGAGCCCCATCGCGCGGAGCATCCCCGCAGGCAGCCGTCGGACCGTCACCGGGGGCTTGCCCGCCGCTGCCAGGACCTCGGTGAGGGCCTGCTGCTGCGACCGCGGCGCGTTGCTCGGCACCATCCACGTGCGACCGTGCGCGCTCGGGTCCTCCGCGGCGGCGACGAGCATCCGGGCGACGTCGAGCACGTCCGTGAAGGTGTGCGGCAGGTCGGTCCGGCCGACCATCGACACGGCCTTGCCCTGGAGGGCTGCGGGGAGCACGCGGGTGATGTGCCCGTTCTCGCCGATGCCACGGCCGACGTAGTCCGAGGCGCGGACCTCGACGGCGCGGAGTCGCCCGGCGTCGTGCGCGGCGAGGGCGTCGGCCCAGAGTCGTGCGCGGAGGATGCCCTTGTGGTCGATCGCCGCGTCGGGCAGGTCCGGGCGCATCGGCCCGTCGACGGGGCCGTACGGGTAGAGGTTCCCGGTGATCGCGTACACCGCCCCGGTTCGTTCGGCCGCCGTGAGCAGAGAGGCGGCGAGCGGTGGCCAGGTCTGCTCCCACTGCGTGTAGTTCCCGGGGTTGGCGCAGTTGTAGAGGACCGCGGCTCCCTCGGTCGCCCGGGTGAGCGCGTCGGTGTCGGAGGCGTCGAGGGCGACGTGACCAACTGCCTCCAGGCCGGTGTCCCGACCCGATCGCGTGGCGACCGTGACGCGGTCTCCGCGCTCGGCGAGGAGGGCGGCGACGTGACGGCCCACGGGGCCGGCGCCGATGACGACGTGGTGCTGCGACATGGGTTCCTGCTTTCGTCTCGTTTGCGAGAGCACTGCTCTCGGAAATCAGCATGCACTGCTTCCGCACCATTTGCAAGAGCAGTGCTCTCATTTGTGTGCAGTGCTCTCTCGTGGCAGGGTGGGGGCATGGCAGACCGGGCACCGACCGCACGCGAACTCGCTCGTGAGAGCGTGCACGCCAGCATCCTCGCGGCCGCCCGCGCCCGGCTCACCGAGGAGGGTCCGTCCCAGCTGAGCCTGCGCGCGGTCGCGCGGGACGTCGGGATGGTGTCGTCCGCGGTCTACCGCTACTTCCCGAGCCGGGACGACCTGCTCACCGCACTGCTCATCGCCGACTACGACGAACTCGGCGCCGCCGTCGAGGCCGCGGACGCCGCCGCCGGGCCCGGTGCCGGGGCCCGCTGGGTCGCCGTGTGTCGCGCGATCCGCACGTGGTCGCTCGCGCGCCCCGGCGACTTCGCGCTGCTCTTCGGATCGCCCGTCCCGGGGTACGCCGCTCCGCGCGAGACGGTCGAGCCGGCGTCCCGGACGACGCTCACGATCGTCCGGGTGGTGGTGGACGCGCGGGGTGCGTCGGCCGCATCCGCGTCCGCGACGGCGTCCGCGTCTGCGTCGGCGGCGTCTGCCGGGAGGCACGGATCGCCTGTTCCGCCCACGGCGGCTCCCGGGGTGGTCGGCGCTGCGGTCGCCGACGGCGTGGCCTCGCTGCACGCGTTCGGCCTGGACCTGCCGGAGGAGGTCCTCCTCCGCGCGCTGATGGCCTGGACGACCGTGTTCGGGGTGATCTCCTTCGAGCTGTTCGGGCACTACGTCGGTTCGGTGTCGGACGGTGCGGCCTACTTCGACGAGGTCATCGCCCGGCTCGCCGACGATCTCGGGTTCGCCGCCGACTTCGCCTGACCGTCCCCAGATCGGGGCGCCGGACTGACGAACGACCCCGTCCTGCGGTAGACAGGTCGCTACGCCCGGATCGCACCCGACGGTCAGGGCGGACGATCGGGCAGCGGCACCTGGAGCCGGCGACCGGTCGGCGACCACCCCTCGGGCGCACGCCGCGGTCGGGGGCCGGCGGATCAGGGAGGCACGCTTGCGACGCAGCACGTTCGGCGACGCCGCGGACGGTGGTACCCGGTGACCGCACTGGACCTCAGCCGTCAGGACCGTCGGCGGCTGACGACCGGCACGTCACGGCGGCGGATCGTCACGGTGCGGACGGTCGCCCTGCTCGCCTCGCTCGCCGGTGTGAACTACGTCGTCTGGCGCTGGGCCGCCTCGGTGAACTGGCACTCGTGGTGGATCGCCGTGCCGCTCATCCTGGCCGAGACCTACAGCGTCATCGACTCCCTGCTCTTCGCGTTCGGCGCGTGGCGACTCCGTGAACGCGGGGAGCCGCCAGCGCCCCCGAGCGACCCCGTGACCGTCGACGTCTTCATCACGACGTACAACGAGCCGGTCGACCTCGTCGTCCGCACGGCTCGTGCGGCGAAGGCGATCACGCACCCGCACACCACGTGGATCCTCGACGACGGCAACCGCCCGGAGATGCGTGCCGCCGCCGAGTCGCTCGGCATCGGGGTGATCACGCGCGGCGCGGACTGGATCGACCGGCCCCGGCACGCCAAGGCCGGCAACCTCAACAACGCACTGCTGGCGACGCAGGGTGAGTTCCTGCTCATCCTCGACGCCGACCAGGTGCCGGAGCCGTCGATCCTCGACCGGACGCTCGGGTACTTCAAGGACCCGCGGATGGCGCTCGTGCAGACCCCGCAGTGGTTCGAGAACGTGCCCGACGCCGACCTGCTCGGCAGCCAGGCGCCGCTGTTCTACGGCCCGATCCAGCAGTCGAAGGACGGCTGGAACGCGGCGTTCTTCTGCGGGTCGAACGCGATCCTCCGGCGCGAGGCGCTCATGCAGCTCGGGGTGACCCGGTACGTGCGCGAGGTCGAGGCCTCGGTGGCCCGCACCATCAAGACCTCCCGGAAGCTCCTGGCCCGTGCGCGGGAGACCGAGACCGACCCCCGGGTGCTCGGCGCCCTGGACGAGGCCGAGGCCGTCGTCGACCGCGCCCGCGACCAGGTGCAGCGCGGCGAACCGCTCGGCGACGTCACCTACGACTTCCAGCGGGGCATCGACGCGATCTCGTACCGGTTCGCCGCGTCGGACCTCGAGTCCGTCCGCAACGACCTGCAGGAACTCGCCGCGATGTCGACGGACGCGAACACCTTCGCCGGCCTCGACGACGCCGCGCTCGACGTGCTCGGCCGCCGCGACGCGTCTCCCGTCGCGGCGATCGAGGCCATCGCCGTGCTGGCCCGCGCGCTCGACGTGAACCGGGACGACGAGGCGCAGCCGATCATGCCGCTGGCGACGATCTCCGTCACCGAGGACATGGCGACCGCGATGCGCCTGCACGGCCTTGGCTGGAAGTCCGCGTACCACGACGAGATCCTGGCGAAGGGGCTCGCGCCGGAGGACCTGCCGACCATGCTCGTGCAGCGACTCCGTTGGGCGCAGGGCACCATGCAGGTGTTCTTCCGCGAGAACCCCCTCGTGCAGAAGGGCCTGTCGTGGGGGCAGCGCCTCATGTACTTCTCGACGATGTGGAGCTACCTGTCCGGGTTCGCCGCGATCGTCTACATCGCCGCGCCCGTGCTCTGCCTGTCGTTCGGCGTCGTGCCCGTCCAGGCGTACAGCGTCGACTTCTTCGCTCGGCTCATCCCGTTCCTCGTCCTCAACCAGCTGCTGTTCTGGGTGGTGGCCGCCGGACGGCCGACCTGGCGCGGGCAGCAGTACTCGCTCGCCCTGTTCCCGGTCTGGATCGAGTCCGTGACGAGTGCGTTCGAGAACGTGTTCCGGGGCAAGCCGCTCGGTTTCCGGGTCACCCCGAAGGTCCGCGACGAGTCCGAGCAGAAGCCGCGGTGGGACCTCGTCAAGCCGCAGCTCATCGCGATGGGGGCGCTCGTCGCCGCGCTGGTGCTCATCGGCATCCGCTACCTGACCGGGCAGGCGTCCGGCATCGCCCCGCTCGTGAACACCGCGTGGGTGGTGTTCGACCTGTTCATCTTCAGCATCGTCATCCGGGCGGTGCTCTACCGCGGACCGGGCACGGCGCAGTCCGAACACGAGTCGAGCACGGCCGGGGGACCCCTGTGAGCGCCGCACGGATCGAGTTCGAGGTCCCGGCGACGGTGGCGTCCCTCGACGAGGTCCAGGACCGCTTCGGCGCGTGGTGGGACACCCTCGGCGTCGACGACCTCCGGCTCCGCTTCGGGCTCGAGACGGCCGTCGCCGAGATCGCGGCGAACATCGTCGAGCACACCCGACGCGCCGACCGGGAGGCCGGCCGGCGCTACACGGTGGAACTCGACGCGACCGATGACGAGCTCGTCGCCGTGCTCAGGGACAACGGGCTGCCCGCCGACGTCGACCTCGCCGCGGTGACGATGGCGGACGTCGACCAGGAGAGCGGACGCGGCCTCGCCCTCGCGATCGCGGCGCTCGACCGGCTCGAGTACCGGCACGAGGGCGGCCACAACGTCTGGACGCTGGCGTGCACCCGGTGATCCAGCGGGCGGTCGCGTTCCTCGTGGTGGTCGCGACGCTGGCGCTCGGCGGTGCGCTCCCCGCCTCGGCCGCCGCGGCGCCGACGAGCGCGGCGACGACGAGTGCGGCGACGACGAGTGCGGCGGCGCCGGCTCCGGGGAAGACCTGGTTCGGCCCGGACATCGACTGGGGTGACGACGCCCCGGACGGGTACGCCGGCCGACTCGGTGCGACACCGTCGATGTACGGCGTCGAGATCCCGTACCCGCTCGACCGCAGCGCCCGCAAGGAGTTCCTCCGTGCGACCCGGGCCGCGGCGACCCAGGGGGCGGTGCTCGTCGTGAGCTTCGAGCCCGACCAGTCGCTCCGGTCCCTCACCGCGGCGGACGCCCGGACGGCGAACACCCTGCTCGAGGAGGTCCACCGGCAGTACGACACCCAGGTGCTCGTCCGGTTCGCGCCGCAGATGAACGGCACGTGGGTGCGCTGGGGGCAGCAGCCGACGCAGTTCGTCAAGGCGTTCCGCGCGCTGGCGACCGCGGTGCACGACGGCAGCTCGGACGCGCGCATGGTCTGGTCGCCGTCGTACGGCGCCGGCTACCCGTTCGGCGAGTCCGCCGGGCGGCTGCGCGACCTGTCGGCGACCGACGTCGCCAAGCTCGACACGAACGGTGACGGGCAGCTCACCGCTGCCGACGACCCGTACGCCCCGTACTGGCCCGGGGACTCGTCCGTCGACTGGGTCGGGCTGTCGATGTACTCCTTCGGCAAGGGCAAGGCGACCGAGGCCGCTGGGCGCGACGTCCCGCTCACCCGGAACGACGTCCCCGAGGCCGGCGAGGTCGCCGGGCGCTTCGACGAGACCTGGGGCTACGAGCAGCCGCAGTCCGGGACGTTCTACGACCGCTTCGCCGTGGCCGACGACCGGCCGATGCTGCTCGACACCGGTGCCCTGTACGACCACTCGCTCCGCGGTGACGCCGAGCTCCCGGTCAAACAGGGCTGGTGGCGGCAGGTGATCGCCGCCGTGCAGGACCGTCCGCTGATCCGGGGCGTGACGTTCCTCGAGACGAACCGCCGTGAACCCGAGGCCGGCAACCGCGTCGCGGACTGGCGTGACACCGCCGTGCCGGGCATCGCGGGCTCGTTCCGCACCGACCTCGAGCGCGCCGGCGACTTCGTCTTCGGGCCGGTCACCGACCGGGTGACCCCGCAGGACGGCGCCGCGGCGACCGACCAGCAGTACGACACCGGCGGCGACCAGATGGCGTGGATCGTCTGGCTCGCGGTGGGCCTGGCGGTGGTGTTCCTGCTGAGCGGGGTGTTCGGTCGGCTCCTGCCCGGCTGGCGGTACCCGGACGACGGGAAACCCGGGCGCGACCTGCGACTCGACCTGTTCCGCGGCTTCATCATCCTCGCGGTGGTGATCACGCACATCGAGATCGGCGGACCGTACTCGTACATCACGCTGCACGCCACGGGTGCGATCACGGGCGCGGAGATGTTCGTGTTCCTGTCCGGCATGGTCCTCGGCATGACGTACCCGTTCGGCATCAAGAAGTTCGGCGAGTGGGCGGCGGCGATCGGGGCGTGGAAGCGTGCCCGGAAGCAGTACCTCGTGACGCTCGGGGTGATCCTCGTCGTCTTCGCCCTGAGCTTCGTGCCGTTCCTGAACACCGACGCGATCACGACCTTCACGGACCGGGGGACCGGCACCGGCGGGGTCGGTGCCGAGGGACGTGTGTACGACCTCTACCCGAACGCGATGCAGCTGCTCGCCTACCCGCCGCCGTGGTACGCGATCCGGCAGTTCCTGCTGCTCGAGATGGGACCGTGGCCGTTCAACATCATGGGCCTGTTCGTGGTGCTCAGCCTGTTCATCCCGGCGTTCATGTGGGTGATCCGGCGCGGCTACTGGTGGGCGTTGCTCGTCGTCAGCTGGGCGCTCTACGTGTTCCAGGCGGTCAACCCGGACTTCCGGCCGCTGAACTCGCAGTTCGAGTCGGTGTTCCCGCTGCTCACCTGGCAGGTCGTGTTCACGCACGGACTCGTGCTCGGCTACTACCGACGGCAGATCATCGGCGCCCTGACCGGTCGGCTCGGCAAGGTCCTGGTCGGCATCGGCCTGAGCGGCTACGCGCTGTTCCTGGTCTACGTCTGGGCCGGCAACCAGTACGGGTTCACGCCCGTGCCGTTCCCGGCGTCGATGTACGACCAGCTGTACAACACGGCGTACCAGCGGGTGGACCTGCAGTGGGGGCGACTGGTCGACATCGCGTTCTTCGCGATCGTGTCGTACGCGATCCTCACCGTGTTCTGGAAACCGATCGCGAAGACCATCGGTTGGCTCTGGATCCCGATCGGGCAGGCGAGTCTCTACGTGTTCGTCTGGCAGGTCTTCTTCGCGCTGGCGATCGCGTCGATACCGGGCCTCGACTGGGGCAACCCGTGGATCGGCTTCGTCACCCACACGCTGCTGATCCTGCTCGCCTGGTACATGGTGCGGAAGCGGTTCCTCTTCTCGGTCATCCCGCGCTGACGCGCTCTGGTGCGTTTCCTTCCCCGAACGGTTGCGATGCCTCGCGAGAACGGGCGTACCTGGTCGAAAGAATCGACCGGGTACGCCCGTTTCGACCAGGTACGCCCGTTCCGACCGGGTACGCCCGGCAGGGCGCGGCACGCGACGTTCGCGCTGACGGACCGGAGGCGCGTGGCGGCGCCGCCACGCGCCTCCAGTCCGTCAGCTGGGTGCGTCGCGACGTTCCTTCCCAGAACGGCTGCGATGGCATGCGAGAACGGGCGTACCTGGTCGAATGAATCGACTGGGTACGCCCGTTTCGACCAGGTACGCCGGGACCCCCCCCACGCGCGGAACGTCAGCCGAGCGCGGCCGCGTCCGGTGACCCCGTGGCGAGCGCGCCCCGCACCGACCCCCACGACGCGAGCCGCTCGCGGATCGCCGCGTCCTGCTCGGCGTCGAGCGCGGCGGCGTGCGCCTGCTCGAGCACCTCGTCGATGACGATGCGCCGTCCTGATCGTGCCGAGGCGATCGCGGCGTCCACCATGGTGAGGCTCATGACGTTGCCGTGGACCTCGCCGTCCGGGGTCTCTCCGGACCGGACCGCGCGCACGAACGACGCGAGCGCCCCGGCGATCTCGTTCCCGACGCTCGGAGCGACCGCGGGGGCTCCCGGTGTGCCGTCGAGGTCGCTCCACGGGTCGTGGTCGCCGTCCCACAGCGCCGTGCCGGCTGCTCCGGAGGCGCGCCAGTCGCCGTTCCACGAGGTCTCCGCGCCGGGCGCGCACCAGGAGCCGTCGTACACGTAGCGGACGTCGTCCTCGAAGGTGAAGACGGCTGCGGCCGCGGCGTCGCCCCGGTACCAGGACCACGACGGGTTCCACGACTCGCAGTACACCGACACGGGGTCGCGTTCGAGCACGTAGCGGGCGGAGTCGAACGCGTGGATCGCCATGTCGAGCAGGAGGACGTCGTCCATCTCCTCGCGGAAGCCGCCGAAGTGCGGGGCCTTCGCGAACCGGGTGCTCAGGCCACCGACGGCGCCGAGGTCGCGGACGTGCTGCCGGAACGCGACGAGGTGGTCGTTGTACCGGCGCGACTGCGACACCATGAACAGCTTGCCGGTGGCCTCGGCGGCGGCCGCGAGCGACAGTGCTTCGGCGACCGTCTGCGCGGCGGGCTTCTCGCCGAGCACCGGGAGCCCGGCGCGGAGGGCCTCGAGCGTGACCGGGTGGTGGGCGACCGGCACGGTGATGTCGAGGACGGCCTCGGCACCGGTCTCCGTGGCGAGGGCGGTGAGGTCGGCGCCGACCGGGATCGACGGGGCGCCCGCGACGACGGCTCCGGCGCGGGCGGCGTCGAGGTCGAGGTCGACGATGCCGACGAGCTCGACGTCCGGGTCGGCGGCGACGGTGGCGAGCCAGGCCCGCCCCATGCCGCCGGCACCGACCTGGACGACGCGGAGGGGGGTCACGCCTGCGCCCCGGCTTCTGCCGGTTCGTCCACGGGGGCGTCGTCGAACGGGCCGCGGTAGTGCTGCCCGTCGAAGTACTCGCCGAGGTCGTACCGGCGCAGGGTCGGGATCTCCCGTTCGCGCTCCGGCCGGGCCCACTCGGTGGCGTTCGCGATCACGCGGCGAACGTCCTTGTGGTGGTACACGGGGAAGTCCTGGTCGCCGGGGGAGAAGTAGAAGATCTTCCCGAGGCCGCGGCGGTACGTCATCCCGCTCCGGAACACCTCGCCGCCGGTGAAGCCCGAGATGAACACGAGCTCGTCGGGGGTCGGGACGTCGAAGTACTCGCCGTACATCTCCTGCTCGGGGATGACGATCGGGTTCGGGACACCGCGGGTGATCGGGTGCTGCGGGTTGACGGTCCAGACGAGTTCCTGGTCGTGCTCGCTCCGCCACCGCAGGGTGCAGGTCGTGCCCATCAGCTTGCCGAAGATCTTCGACCAGTGGCCGGAGTGCAGGACGACCAGACCCATGCCGGACAGCACGTGCTTGTGCACCCGGTCGACCACGGCGTCGTCGACGTCCTGGTGCGCGGCGTGCCCCCACCAGGTCAGGACGTCCGTCGCGGCCAGGACCTCGTCGGTCAGGCCGTGCTCGGGCTCCTGCATGGTGGCGGTCCGGACGACGGCGTCGGGGAGGTTCTCGCGGATGCCGTCGGCGATCGCGCCGTGCATGCCGTCGGGGTAGCGCTCGGCGACGTGCTGCTCGACCTGTTCGTGGACGTTCTCGCCCCAGACGGTGATGCGCAGCGGGGTGGTGGTCATGGTGTGCCTTTCTGGCTGGGATGCGTGGTGGCGTCGGTCCGGGGCCGTCACTTGACGGCACCGCCGAGGGCACCAGCGGAGATGTACTTCTGCGCGAAGATCAGCAGGACGGCAGCGGGCAGGGACGCCAGCACCGAGGTCGCCATGACGGGCCCCCAGTCGGTGACGTTCGACCCGATGTAGTTGTAGATGCCGAGCGTGATCGGTCGCACCGCGGTCGTCGACGTCAGGGTCAGTGCGATGAGGAAGTCGCCCCACGCGCCGAGGAACGTGAAGAGCGCGGCGGTGACGATCGCGTTCCGGCTGATCGGGACCACGATCGAGACGAACGCCCGGAAGTCGCTGGCGCCGTCGACCAGGGCCGCCTCGACCAGGCTCGGCGGGATCGACTCCATGAAGGCCCGCATCAGCAGGATCGCGAAGGGCACCTGGACCGCGCTGTCGGCCAGGATCAGCCCGACGTAGCTGTTGAGCAGCCCGATGTTGTTGAACAGTGTGTACAGCGCGTTCGCGATGACGATCGCCGGGATCATCTGGGTGATGAGCAGCACGAGCAGGAACACCCGGCCGCCGCGCATCCGGAACCGTGCGAGCCCGTACGCGGCGGGCGTCGCGATGGCCAGCGTCAGCAGGACGGTGCCGAGCCCGATGATCATGCTCGACAGGAAGTTCTGCCCCTGCTGGGCGAACGCCGCCTCGTAGCCCGCGAAGGTCGGGGAGAACGGGAACCACGTCGCCGTGGCGGCCCCGGACGTCGCCTGGAGGCTCGTGTTGACCATCCAGTAGACGGGGAACACCATGATCGCGAGGAACACGCAGCCGAGGATCGTGAACGGGATGCCCTTGGCGGAGCCGCGCGGCCGGGGTGCCCGGGCGCTCCGTTTGGTGGTGATCGCGCGGGTGGCGGTGACGGTCTGGTTCGCGAGTCCGACGCTCATTCGTCGACCGCCTTCCGGGAGATCGCGATGTAGACCATCGCGAAGACGAACGAGACGACGATGAGCACGTTGCTGACCGCGGCTCCGATGCCGAACTGGAAGTTGATGAACGACTGGTGGTACGCGTTCGTGGCGAGGGTCTGGGTCGAGTTCGCCGGCCCGCCGCCGGTCAGGCCGAGGATGATGTCCACGACCTTCAACGTGTAGACGACCCCGAGCACGACGACGACGCTGACCACCGACCGGATGCTCGGCCAGGTGATGTACCAGAACGCCTTGAACCCGGTGGCACCGTCGAGCGAGCCGGCCTCGTACAGCTCCGGCGGTACGGACTGCAGACCGCTGTACAGGATCGTCGTGTTGAACGGGATGCCGAGCCAGACGTTGACGCCGATCACGGCGATGAGCGCGAGGCTCGGGCTGACCAGCCACGGCACCGGGGCGATGCCCACCACACCGAGGAGCTGGTTGAGCGCGCCGCTGTCCTGGTCGAGCAGCCACTTCCACACCGCGCTCGACGCGATGAGCGGCAGGAGCCAGGGCAGGAGCAGGAGTCCTCGCAGGAAGCCGGACAGCGGGAAGTGCCGGCGGAAGAACAGCGCGAGGCTCAGCCCGATGACGAACTGCAGGATGATCGAGCCCGCCGTGAACAGGGCGGTGTTCACGAGGCTCGTCGTGAAGACCGAGCTCTGGAACACCGAGATGTAGTTGGCGAGTCCCACCCACGGGGCCTCGCCGGTGAAGAAGGTCGCCGTCGTGTAGTCCTGGAAGGACATGACGACGTTCTTCACCACCGGATAGCCGAAGAAGACGGCCACGAAGACCGCCGCTGGCACCACGAAGAGCCATCGGGTCACGCCGGATCGGAACCGGGCTCGTCGCTGCCCGGGTCGTGGTGTCGTCACGGACGGGATCGTCCGTGGTCGTGTCTGTGTCGAGGCGCTCACGCCGGGGTCCTTTCCTCACGCGGCGGGAGCCGACCGGGTCGGCCGGCTCCCCACTGCTCGTGCGACTGACTACTGCTCCTGCGACTGCGCCTGCTCGAGCGCTGCCTCGGGGCTGGCCTTGCCGGTGAGGGCGAGCTGGACGGCGGTGTAGATCTTCGTGGCGGCCTTGGGCCAGTCGGGTCCGAGCTCACCGGTGCGGGCGCGGGCGGTCTGCACCGTGGTCACGAAGGACGCGACCTGCGGGTGGTCCTTCGCCCAGGCGGCGCCGGCCTCGAGGTTCGTCGGCACGTTGCCGCTCACCTCGGACAGGGTCTTCTGCATCTTCTGCGTGTGGAGGCAGCCGACGAACTTGCCGGCGAGCTGCATCTTGTCCTTGTCGCCGGTCTGCGGGACGGTGAACGCCTCGCCGCCGAGCGGTGCGACCGTGGCCTCGCCGGTGCGCGTCGGGATCGGCACGCTGTCGAACTCGAGGCCCTTCTTCTCGTTGAGCGCCGGCAGCTGCCAGGGGCCGTTGATCATCATCGCGGCCTTGCCGGCCAGGAACTGGTTGTTGACGTCGGCCTGGGCCCAGTTGATCGAGCTCTTGGACATCGAGCCGTCGTCCTGCAGGTCCTCGACGAGCTGCAGGGCCTGGGTGGCCTCCGGCGTGGCGATGTCCTTCTCGTCGCCGCCGTTCGACCAGAAGAACGGCAGGAACTGCCAGGTGCCCTCGTACGTGTTGATGTTGCTCATCGCGAAGCCGTAGGTGGACCCGCTCGTGAGCTTCTTCGCGGCGGCCTTGAGCTCGTCCCACGTCTTGGGCGGTTGGACTCCGGCGTCCGCGAGCAGCTTCTTGTTGTAGTAGAGCGCGATGGAGTTCGTGTTCGACTGCAGGCCGTAGAGCTTGCCCTTGTAGGTGCTCGCCGCCTTGACGCCGGGGACGTCGCCCTCGGCGCTCAGGCCGTAGTCGCTGAGGTCGGAGAGGGCACCCGAGGACGCGATCTGCTGCACGTCGGGGTTGTCGAGCATGAGGACGTCGGGCAGCGTCTTCGACGATGCCTGCTGCAGCACCTTCGAGATCAGGCCGGCGCCGGCGACGTGGTTGATCGTGACCGTCGCGCCGACCTCCTTGGCGCACTGCTTGTAGACCGGGTTGTAGTTCGCGTCGTAGTAGTCCTCGATCGTCAGGGCCTTGCTGCCGCCCGACGAGGCCGATCCGGAACCGGAGCAGCCGGTGAGGACCAGGGGGATCGTGGCGACGACGGCGACCGCGCCGACGAGGGCGCGCGTCCGGCGCGACGGGGAAGTGAACTTGTGCTTCATTGCAGAGCTCTTCTCTTGACGGATGCTGGGGCAGGCACGCATCGACGAGGCCGCTGACGTCATCGTCGCTGTGCTCCTGGGGCGAGAAGCTAACAGATAAGCGCTTCACCTGTAAAGCGCTTTTCTGACTTCCTGGGCGCTAGGATCGGCGGTATGGCCACGATGCAGCAGGTCGCCGATCGGGCGGGGGTCTCGATCGCCACCGTGTCCTTCGTGGTGAACGGGACGAAGTACGTGACCCCCGGTACGACCGCGCGGGTGAAGACCGCGATGCGCGAGCTGAAGTTCCGCGGCAACGTCGTCGCCCGTGCGCTCGCGAGCCGTCGGACCCGGATCATCGCGCTGCTGTTCCCGACCACCGGCAACCGCTTCAGCCCGACCACCTCGCAGTTCTTCATGAGTGCGGCGGAGCGCGCGTCCGAGCGGGGGTACCACCTCGTGCTCTGGCCGGTGGACCCCGCCGGCGACGACCTCGACGACCTCGTCTCCGGCGGCCTCGTGGACGGCGTCATCCTGATGGAGGTGCGGATGGACGACCCCCGCGTCGCGGTCCTCACCGACCTCGGCGTGCCGTTCACCCTGATCGGCCGGACCCGCGACAGCAGCGGTCTGCCCTTCGTCGACATCGACTTCGAGACGACCATCGAGGACAGCCTCGACCACCTCGAGGCACTCGGACACCGGCGGTTCGGACTCGTGCTCGAAGACCTCGACGGCACCCCGATGGCCGGCTACGCACCGCACCTGCGCGTCGAGTCGACGTTCCGGCGCGCCGTCGTCGAGCGCGGCCTGGCCGGAGCGGTCGTCACGGCGGGGCCGGGCAGCGACGGCGGGCGGCAGGCCACGAGCGACCTGCTCGCGGCCGACCCCGACGTCACCGCGGTCCTCGTGATGAAGGACGACTCCACGGCCGGTGTGCTGGTCGGGCTGTACACCGCCGGACGGCGGGTCCCCGAGGACGTCTCCGTCCTGAGCATCGCGTCGTCCGAGGCGAACGCCGACCAGCACTACCCGCGGTTGTCCACGATGGTCGCCCCCGGTCAGGAGCTCGGGATCCGAGCCGCCGACGCCCTGATCGAGCAGCTCGACGGCACGTCCGACGACCTGCCGCACTTCCTGCTGCCGTGCACGCTCCGGTCCGCGGAGTCCACGGCTCCCGCCCCCGCCTGACCCCCGCCGGCCCCATCCGCCGGCCCCATCCGCGAAAGCGACAGATCTCCGCGAACGGTTCGCGGCACACTGTCGCTCTCGCAGCACTGATGGGGGCACCTGCGCGCTTTCTGTCGCCTTCGCGACCATCTGCCGGACTGGAGGCGTGGGTCGACCCCGCCACGGGCCTCCAGGCAGCCGCCCGCGGCCCCACATCGCCACCTGCGAAAGCGACAGATCCCTGCGGACGTTCCGCGGCAGGGTGTCGCTTTCGCGGCAGTGACAGCGACAGCGACAGCAACAGCAACAGCAACAGCGGCAGCGGCAGCGCAGGCCCCGCCCCCACCCACCAGGCGCTCAGGGTCCGTTGGTTGTGTGGTTGCACAGGTTCGCAGCACCACACGTCGAGGAGGACGGATGGCCATCGACCGCAGGATGTTCCTGCTCGGGGGAGCGGGGGTGCTGCTCCTCGCGGGTTGCTCCATGCGCCCCGAGCGCACGCTGGTCCAGGACTGGCCGACCGAGCCGCCCGAGGGTGAGGCGACGATCAGCTGGTGGGCCGGCCAGGTCGCGTCGAAGGACGGCGGTGACCTGCGCCGACGGCTCATCGCCGAGTTCCAGAAGGAGCACCCGAACATCCGCGTCCGGATCGTCAGTGCCCCGAGCGACACCGACACGAACCGCACCAGCCTGACGACCCAGATCGCGGCCGGCAGCAGCACACCGGACGTGTACCTCGGCGACGTCGCGTGGCCCGGGCAGTTCGCGAAGAACAAGCTCGCCACCCCGGTGAACGAGCTCGTGGGGGCGGACTTCTTCGACCAGTTCCCCGAGGGCCTGCGGCAGGCGGCGAGCGTCGACGGGACGTACTACATGTTCCCGCTCTACATCGACGAGTCGTTCTTCCTGTACCGCAAGGACCTGCTCGCCAAGCACTCCCTGCAGGTCCCGGGGTCGTGGGAGGAGGTCCGCGAGACCGCCGCGAAGCTCGTCGACACCGGCGACGTCAGCTACGGGTTCGCGTTCCAGGGCGACGTCTACGAGGGCCTCACCTGCAACGTCACCGAGTTCGTCGCGGACGCCGGGGGCTCGCTGCTCAACGACGACCTGACCAAGCCCGAGACCACGAGCTCCGAGACCAAGCGCGCGTTCGAGTTCATGCGCTCCCTCGTGACGTCGGGTGCGTCACCCCGGGCCACGCTGACGTACCAGGAGCAGGACACGAACGACGCCTTCTCGGGCGGCCGCGCGGCGTTCCTGCGCAACTGGTCGTACGCGTGGGGGATCGCGAACGGACCGGACAGCCAGGTCGCGGGCAAGGTCGGGCTCGCCGCCCGTCCCACCTTCGACGGGCAGGACGAGCACCACTCGACGATCGGCGGGTGGGGGAACTACATCAACCCGCACACGCAGGAGCCCGCGGCGGCACTGACCTTCGCGCGCTGGATGTCGAGCGAGACGGCGCAGCAGTTCCTGACCCGTGAGGGCGGCGTCCTGCCGGCCCGCAGCGCATCGCTCGTCAGCGAGGACGCGAAGCGCCAGGAGCGTCCCACCTACGACACCGCGGCCGGCATCACGCTCGTGCCCCGTCCGACGTCGACGGCGTACTACCCGAAGGTCTCGCAGGGCGTGTACCAGAACGGCAACAGCATCCTCGGTGGCCAGGCGTCCGTCGACGGCGGTACGAGCACGATGGCCTCCGCCATCGCGCTCGCCCTGAAGGGTGAGGCGCTGTGAGCGCCGGCACGGCCACGCGGTCGGACGAGCGGCCGGGAGGCACGGCTCGCCTCGACCCGCCGCCCCGCCTGAGCGGACGGTCGCGGCTCGACCGCATCCGCGCGCGCGGTGCGTGGGGATTCGCTGCCCCGGCGCTCCTGGTCGTCGCGGCGGTGACGATCTTCCCGGTGGTCTACTCGATCGTCCTGAGCTTCGCGGACGTCGAGGTCGGTTACGAGGGGTTCACGATCCAGTCGTTCGGGCTGGGGAACTACGCGGCCCTGCTGCAGAGCGCCGACTGGTACCGGGCCCTCGGGTTCACGGTGCTCTACACGGTCGTGACCGTCTCGGTGGAGCTCGTGCTCGGCATGCTCGTCGCCCTGGTACTCGAGCGGCTCGGGGCCACCCGCGGCTGGATGCTCGCGCTCATGCTCGTCCCGTGGTCGCTCGTCACCATCGTGAACGCGCAGCTGTGGAAGTACGTCTACGACAGCACGTACGGCGTCGCGACGTGGTTCTTCGGCCTGTTCGGGGACGCCCCGGTGATCCTCGGCGAACCCGTCCCGGCGATCACGGGCCTGATGGTCGCGGACATCTGGAAGACGACGCCCTTCGTGGCGATCATCCTGCTCGCCGGGCTCGTGCAGATCTCGGAGGACCACTACGAGGCCGCCGAGCTCGACGGCGCCAGCACCTGGCAGACGTTCTGGCGGGTGGTGCTGCCGCAGCTCACCCCGACGCTGACGATCGCGGTGCTGTTCCGCATCCTGCAGGCCTTCGGGGTGTTCGACCTGCCGTTCGTGCTGACGAACGGCGGGCCGGGCACCGCCACCCAGTCGCTCGCGATCATGGGCTACAAGGTCCTGTTCCAGGACATCAACATCGGACCGGGCGCGGCGATCGCGACGTCCACCGCGATCATCGTCGCGGCCGGGTGTCTGCTGTTCCTCCGGGCGTTCCGGAACCAGGCGAAGGGAGGGGA
>Ga0153924_1000794_pt1 | contig 18410 bp, 21 predicted proteins | sample TSNJ008MetaG_FD_104709 | JGI IMG/M metagenome (GOLD analysis project Ga0153924, IMG submission 104709) | Attine ant fungus gardens microbial communities from New Jersey, USA - TSNJ008 MetaG | ecosystem: Host-associated > Fungi > Mycelium > Unclassified | place: USA: New Jersey, Wharton State...
CATCTAGCTTTAGATTTCAGAAATTATCAACTGAAATGAATCACTTATTCTTATATGCTATAGAAGCAAGCCGGTCCTTTCAAGTACAGAACTGCAAAGAACGATCGATTAATGGCAGTTACATAAACTTCGTGTTTAGGTAACTATCGAGATTCTGTTCATTATTGACATCTAATCCTTCTTTTTTCATCTCTGAAGCTATGAACCGAACCAATTCAATTTCGTTATCATAGCTGAAATGTCTATCGTCTGCGATTGCCATCATCCTTAACATTTTTCGCTGACGAATATTATTAATTAATACCCGGTAAGCCCAATCTATACTTACTTCTTCCTTTCTTAATTTCTCGAGATATTGTTTGGGTACAATGACTAAGTATGGAGAAATGAAAGAGCATTAAATGAGATTCATGCTATCCCCTTTATGTAAAATCAGTACGGTCATGACTATTCATCATTATTTGTGTCGATGCGGGTTTAATCGTTTGTGGACTTGCGATTATTATTACCACTAAATATATTTTCAAACATATCTTATACATACAAGTATACGTACAACGTAGAACATTGTTGCAACAAGGGCTACTAAATAGGTACCAAAGTGATAAAAAGTTAAGTTGTCTCGGCTGTTATGATTTGTCCGTAGAGCTGTTACCTTCGAATTTAGCTGTTCTTTTTGCTATCGGAAAATAAAAATTAAACATTTGCCAATTGAGATGTATTAAAACTTGGGCAATGGTGTCAGGCTATTTCTAGGAAACGATCTGCGGTTTATAGAGAGGAGATTGCGTAGAATAATTGACACGTTGGAATTAAATACTAATGATCAATTCTTTCTACTATACTCAATCAAGTCTGATATAGGCTTAGAAACAAAGAATAGAGTTCTTGACTCTACTAAAGCAATGTTGAATGAAATTCAGCAGCTAAAGGACGAATTTGAGTTGGAAGAGGATGTAGAGGGTCTTAAAAGGAGAATAGACGTCTTACTAGATGAGATCTGGACTACGATAGCCGATACAAGACCTGAGAAAATGCTTGGTTATGGAAAGATGTCTAAGCGAGATGAAGATTCTGTGAGTTCATATACCCTGAAACTTCTGAGTATGGCAGAATACTTATTATTTAACAAACCACTGTGATGTACTTAATCCTAGGAAATTACCCTGAACAAAAAAGAAATCATGATTGTAACGACTGTTACAATTTATATTTATCTGCTGTGCCGACAAATGCAGCGATGCATTATGTCCATAGAAGGCTGTTAAGCATTCGGTTGCGATTGATAGAGAAATGCCTATTTGAAACAAAATGTCTATTAGAAGCTACTGCTAACGATCGTCACTTCATATTATATTCAGTCAAGGATAATGTGGATTCAGATCTAAGACTGAGGATATTTAGGGTAAGTAGCCTTATGATTGAACAAATTCAGGAGATGAAGCAGGAATTCAACCTACAATCAGAAGAAGAAGAAAATAGCATTAAAAAAATTGTGCTGGGCAATTTAAACGAAGCATGGTCGTCCTTAAAGGACATGAAGGAAGGAAAAATACGTGGTCATGATCAATTATCATATCAAGACAAACAACTGTTAAACGCACATATTATAAAATTATATTCGATGATTGAAAGTATATACAGCGACATACATAGATTCTGAAACATGCAATTTTTAACTCAGTGTTTGGATGTATGGTCGTATGACAGATTGTCTAAGGCAACTAATTAATCATACCCGCATGCGCAAAGTCGGTCAGTTTAAGTAAAAATAATACACTATGTATAGTTTAGCTGCTCAAAAAAAGAATAAAGTTGTCTATCGTATAAGCAACTAGTATGAAAAAACCCTCATATTGGCTAGTAATTCTCTATGATATTCCTCCAGAACCTTCAAGGCTGAAAGTGCGGGTATGGAGAGATTTTAAGCGAATGGGCGCAGTTTATCCTTTTATGTCTGTCTGTATCCTACCTGATATCAACGAGAATAGAGGAGAAATAGAAAGAATATCTAAGATGATAGTTAAGAATGGCAAGCTTTTGAGGATACGTGGATCAGCAATCAACGAGAATGATCAAGGCAGTATTCTACAAATATTTAGAACAGAACGTGATAAACAGTATGAAGAAATCCTAGAAGAATGCCAGGAATTTATAGATGAAATCAAACTTAACATCAAAAACAGAAAGACTACCCAGGAAGAGGTCGAGGAGATGGAAGAGGTGCTGAATGGCCTACGAAGATGGTTTGATAGAGTAAAGTCACTAGATTGGGTCCAGAAAGGCGCCGCAGCTACCAAAATTGAGAAGTCACTTAAAAAGTGTGAGGAAACAATGGGAGAGTTTTCCGATCTGTCGCATCCTAGACGACGCAACTCAGACTATAGGTCTGAAACAATAAGAGACTAGGACCATGTGTTATATAATATTTTAACGGCAACCAAATATTGTAACAACTGTTACATTTATATTTCAAAAGAAGGAAAGGATTGTTGTTTGGATAAGAACAGATGGAGTATGAAAAAGATTCATGGATATCGTTGTGATATTGACCCCTAGTATTTACACCAAATAATAAGAGCTGATTCTATGCCCTGCGTCGGTGTATGTGACAAGTTAAAAAGTACTAATGTGAACAAAGTCAGCACTAGAGGTGGAAAAGGTCGATATGATCAGGGTCAGAGATGGTGTACGGTGTGCGATGTATTTATTCATGTCGTAGCTAAAACAACAAACTCTTGTCCTTGCTGCGGATCAAAATTAAGGTCAAGACCACGGTCTATGAGGTTTAAGAATAAGTTCAGAAGTAGGATTTCCAACTCCCACAATCTGTCGACAATAATTACATCTAGAAATTAAATGTTCAGAGATGGACCCAAACAGACCTTTTGTAATTCTTCAATAACAGATTAATTTTATCTTTAACCCAGAATTATTTTGGTACAGTTCTTGAATCCATTTAGATTCTCCTTGGGATTGACCAAAGTAGCTTTAGTCGTTTCCTCTTTTAAGAAATAAATGTAATAAGAGTTACATTTTTATATCTATGATAAGGAGTGCAACAACTAGCGTCTCCGCGATGGTCTTAATTCACTGTTCCAAAGACTGGAGCTGACACTTAGTGAGTTACGAGCAGCTCGTTGTCCAATTAGTAAATATAATCCAAGTTGGGACCGTTGTCCTGCTATCTCCATTGATATCTGGCATAATTAATCGCTTAAAAGCCATGATCGAGTCTAAGCACGGACCATCAATATTTCAACCATACTACGATCTGTCAAAACTTCTGAAGAAGGAGGTAGTGGTACCACAACGATCTTCTTTAATCTTTTTGGCTGCGCCTTTCGTTATATTCACAGCATATCTTGTAATAAGCCTGGTTGTACCAATAATTACTTCGTATCCTTTGCCATATGGTATCTTGCTAGATTTACTTGGTGGTGCACTGATGTTCGGGTTTGCCGGAATGATTGGCATTATTGCCGCTCTAGATGCGCGAACTAACTATACTATCATGGGAGCAAGTAGAAGCGCATCATTTACAGCGTTGGCGGAACCCACTTTAATCATGATTTTCTTTGCCGTGGCAATCATCAGTGGGACAAATAATCCCTATATAACCAATAATATTTTGGCAGGATCAGGATCTTGGTATCTTTCAGCGACTCACGTTCTTGTAGCGGTAGCCTTCTTTATGCTTTTGCTGGTTGAAACAGGTCGTCTGCCTGTCGAAAGCTCCGGCGTGATGGAATTAGGGATGCTGGATGATGCTAAAATAATGGAATATTCTGGAAAGTTACTTGCGCTGTCCAAATGGGGAGGATATATGAAAAACTTTCTATTGATGTCAATATTTCTCAATGTGTTTGTTATTCCTTGGGGGATGTCAAACCACGCCGATGTGATAGGTGCACTGTATTCAGTTGGAACTCTTTTTGTTAAATTACTTGTACTGATAGTTGTAATTGTGATAACCGAGGAAACATTTGCAAAATTGCGTCTATTTAAAATTCTAGACTTCCTTTCTATCTCTTTTAGTTTGGGTTTGCTGTCGATTATCTCTCTGTTTCTCGTAGGAAGAGGTGCTTAGCAAATAGCAATTGTCGTTCCTTTCTATGAAGAGATAGTAGGATTACTTGGGATTTCGGTGATTTTATCAGCACTTTACATGCTTGGCCAAGCATACATAGATCCGACTATTAGGGCTGTTGCTATCCAATCATTTCTTATTTCTGCTCTACTTGGAATATTATTCCTGCATACGGAAGATGTAAATTTACTCTATCTGGCCTTGATAACTGCAGTTATGCGAGGAGTGGTTTTTCCTCGAATAATGTTGTATCAAGTACGACGTTTTAAGCACAAATTACGGGAAACAGGCGTGGGTAAAAAGACACCTATGCTTGTCATAACTGGCATCATAATTGCCATAATTGGGTATGCATTGTTCAGATCAGTTGTTTTTCCTTTCCTGACGAATACGCAGCTCTCTGTCCCCTTCGTTCTCTTATTGCTAGGTTTCTTTTTGATAATTACACGACGAAATACTCTAGGACAGATGAGTGGTTATGTACAGCAGGAAAATGCAGTCCTTTACATGGGTGCCCTCATCGCACCAGGGATTCCATTTTTGATCGAATTTGCGGTAGTGCTCGATATCTTGGGAGTAGTACTCGTAGCTGTGATCCTTTCAGCGCAACGGGATATATTTCAAACATTGGAACCTGCTGATATTGATCAGTTAAGTGGGTGAGCAAGAAAATGTTGAATCCATCTTTTCTGTTTTCAATATTGTGGCTAGCACCATGTGCTGGTGCTGCTATATCTCTAGTTCCAAGAAGAGGTGTTGAAGTTGTAGCATCCTTAATAGCTGCCTCATTAACTGTGGTTGTCTCTCTTATACTGCTAATTGTACCTGTGTCAGGCTCATTTGGATACTTCTACTCTGATAACCTAACTCGTATATTGACCATCACAACCTCTTGCATTTTCCTCACCTCAGTTGCATACTCTGTCTTTTACATCAACAGAATTAAGGAGCCATTTATTCGATTCCGGTGGTATTATTGTCTACTTGATTTATTCGCTTTTACAATGCTACTAGCCATAACTGTGAATGATCTTGGGATTATTTGGTTGGCAATTGAAGCAACTACGGTTACAAGCGCATTACTTGTAGCATTGGAGAGAAAACGCACAAGTATAGAATCAGCTTGGAGGTATACACTGATTGTTTCCGCTGGTCTAGCCTTATCGCTTTTTGCAGTCATTTTGGTGTACTTTTCACAGGGAACCCTTGTCATTTCTAAATTGCTTACAGAGCCAGTGAAGAATTCAATGATTATGGTATTAGCAGTGGGATTTGCATTAATCGGATATGGTACAAAGGCCGGTATCGCTCCTATGCATGCCTGGTTACCGGATGCTCACAGCGAAGCTCCGTCACCAATTAGTGCGCTCTTCTCAGCTGTTCTTTTACCGACATCCATCTACGCATTTGTGAGGATATTCGCTCTATTACAGGGTTCACCTGTAGTCTTCAGCGAAATGCGGAACCTTGTGCTTGGTTTTGGCATCTTTACGGTATTGATCGCATCGATAATTATTGGTTACCAAAGGGATTACAAAAGAATGCTGGCTTACTCGAGCATGGAAAATATGGGAATAATTCTCGTTGGGTTCTCTCTAGGTGGTATAGGAGTTTTAGGTGCCATTATACAAATTGTAGCGCATGCTTTTGCAAAATCGTCAGCCTTCTATGAGGCAGGAAACATACTTGTCGAGTACGAGACCACGAGAATGGTTGATGCACAGGGAGTCATAGGCAGATTAAGGTCTACTGGTTATTTGTTCATCTTATCTTGCCTATCTATCACCGGTGCGCCACCGTTCGGAGTCTTTTTAGGCGAATTTCTCGTTCTTTCACAAGCCGTTCAATCTGGAAATCTAGCGCTTGCAGTTCTACTAGGTTTTGCATATATTTACAATTTCATCGGTTTAAACAGACAAGCGATACAATTGATCTTCGGCAAGACTAGAATGGGCGAAGATCCCATTCGAGATTCAGTTCAGAAAAGATATGCTTCTACACTTAATCCAGCTATTAATTCTAGCGAGAGTGGATCTAAAGTGTTAGAAATCAGACAAGAGAATCGCCTTTCTGTCTTGATACCACTTGTAAACCTTGTGGTATCGTTAGTCATAGGCATATACATGTTTCCTGCATTTTTACAAGCTGCGACGGAATTGGTACACCCATAATAAATGAAATTGAGAGAATAGAAAAATGACATCCCATGCATATATACCCAACTTTGTTGAGCAAAGACAGATAGACGAACCAAGCGATGCTATTCAGACGTCGTCGGTCTTTGAAATTGATGGAAGACCGATGGCCATACTAACCGATACAGAAAACACTAACACGATTCTGAGCGATATTCCATCGAGACTTGGTGATGAGGTTAGTGTCCTTTTTAAAAGTCAGACTAACCCAGGAATTCAGGTAGATCTAGATGTGGGGGCCAGAGTTGAAGGGTATGGCGTTTTCAACTTTCCATATGGTCCTGTGAGTTCCGGGATTCCTGAAGCCGGAGGATTCAAGCTAATTACATATGGCGAGCGAATAGTTAAAGTAATCCCACAAATTAACTTCAAGAAAAGAGGTGTCGAACAGCGAGCAATTGGTATGAAGCCGGACGACGCACTGCTTCTTATCGAAAGATCTGCCGGTAATTTTTCAGCTTCTTATTCTACATGCTTTGTTACTAGTGTTGAGAACTCCCTTGGTCTTGAAGTCCCAACTAGAGTGAGGTGGATTAGAGCTGTTGCCTTGGAGCTTGAGAGGATATACAATCATCTTTATGTATTCGGCCGTTTAGCAGAGGCTGCATCGCAGAACGTAGCTATAGCTAAGGCTAATGCGTTGAGAGAAAGAGTTCTGCGAATCAATGCAAAATACTTTCATCACAGATTTTTATTTGGTTTCAATAGAGTTGGTGGAGTGAATTATGATCTGCCAACAAAACAGGAAAGAAGAGATCTATTTGATTCTGTTAGAGTCTTAGCGAATGAATTTTCAAATCTGGTATCATATTTTCTTTCATCTCGTATCTTTCTTGATAGACTACAGAACACAGCAAAGTTGCCAAAGCAGGACGCATTAAAACTTGGTGCCGTTGGACCCTCTGCGAGAGGTTCAGGCCTAGGGATAGATGATAGATTAGCTTTTCCTATTGAGCCATACAACGACATCATAGTGGAAGTTCAAATTGATAATGACGAGGATACTATGGCTAGGACTTTGGTAAGAATACAAGAGATACAATCTAGTACCTTGATATTACAGCAGCTGCTTGACAGAATGCCATCAGGAGATACTAAAATACGTCAATATACAAAGGTGCCATCCACTCACCAGCTGGAAAATGCTTTTTCATTCTGCAGAATCGAGAGTCCAAGCGGCGATCTAATCCATGTGGTCGAATTAGACGAAAAAGGGTGTATTAAGATGTTGCATATCCGGCCTTCTTCACTAGTTAATTGGTTACCATTTGCCCGAAGTCTAGAAGGAAATGTATTTACTGATTTTCAATTTGCATTTGAAAGTTTTGGATTAGTATATGCTGATTCGGATAGGTAGATAGATAGATAGAGTGTATATAATCATGGTCAAGTTCTGGGTTCTTCATGGAATCAAAAATGGCATACTGACAACGAAATATCCTGTAAAACTGCCTACGGCTGATGAGATCCCTGTAAATTCGATTCCCCCGTCAGCTTCCGTAGATGCAAGTTGGGTTGACGGCGAAATAATCTGTCCAACTGGTGCTATACAGGCTCAGCCAGGACGGAATATTGATCTTGGTAAATGCATATACTGCAGGCGCTGCGCTGATGCAGGATTTATCTTCGACAAAGATATGAGTGAAATGGGAAGAAAGATCGCATTACAAGCAAGACAAATATCAGCACTCGAACTTCCTGAGAAAGACGTAGCTGAAGAGTGGAAGAAGCAGAGAATCTTTAAGCGGTCCTTACACGTAATGATGATCGATGTTGGTTCATGCAATGCTTGTAATTTAGAGGTTCTCAATCTCTCCAATCCTTATTACGATCTTACAAGACTGGGTGTCTTCTTCACAAATTCTCCTAAACATGCTGATGCGCTTGTCGTAGTAGGAGCACTAAACTCTGCAATGATTGAAGTCTTAAAAAGAACGTACGAGAGCATGCCAAATCCCAAGGTAGTAATATCTATTGGCGCGTGTGCAATAAGTGGAGGTATATTTCATGATACAGAAGGTTTTGTATCTCCAATTCACGATATAATTCCTGTAGACGTTACCGTTCCTGGGTGTCCACCTACTCCTATTCAGATCCTCGAAGGTTTGTTATTAACTGTAGGAAAACTAGAGAAGAATTCACCTGCCGACAGGATAGAAGACAAAAATAAAGCATTTCAAAAAAGGTGAGATAGGCCATTTTCGATCTTTTTACTGTGTCACTCGTCATTGCAACACTTGCTTCGTTTGCAACAGGAACTTTAGTAGGAAGGATCTCAAAGAAAGCTTCATATTCTTTTGGAATCATTGGTTCTATCTTTGGGATTATACTATCATTAGCAATATTATTATTAATTGGTCATGGCACAGAATTTAGCCTTTGGAAGATAACGAAAACCAGTTCCTTTGAATTTGTGATATCACCATTTAGCGCATATTTTTTACTTATCTCCTGTTTTGTGTGGCTTGGTACGTGCGTATATTCATTTCGATATGATGATGATTATTCCAAAGGACTTTCTTCATTACTTATACTCACGATGTTATCGATGGTGATCATTATCCTAAGTGGCGATGCAGTATCGTTTCTCATAGGTTGGGAATCAATGACCATCGCATCTTTTTTCATGATACTTCAAGGTAAAGGTAACCCTGACGGCATTCGTAAGGCGGCATATCTTTTCTTAGCTTTTGGAGAGGCAAGTACAGTCTTTGTTATGCTCGCCTTTGCGGGTCTATATGGAACATTTGGAAGTTTTACCTTCCTTGCAGTATCATCCCAATTGTTCGCTAGTGGACCAATAGCGGCATGGATCTTTGTCACTGCTCTAATTGGGTTTGGTTTAAAGATGGGCATAGCACCTTTCCATATAAGCGAGTGGTTACCAATAGCTCACTCAAGCGCCCCTACAAATGCATCAGCAATACTTTCAGCTACTCTGACATTAATGGGAGTTTATGGTTTTATCACTATCATGTCGCATCTCTCTCAATATGATTTGTGGTGGGGATGGATTGCACTTATCATTGGTGGCATATCAGCTTTATTGGGTGCACTTTTTGCTTCTGTATCAGAGCACACTAAAGGATTGCCCGCGTACAGCACTATAGAGAATAACGGACTGATTGTTCTTGCTATAGGTGCGTATATGCTCGCCTCCCATTATCATTTAGTCTTACTCGCAGACTTTGCTCTAATTGCAGCTTTATTTCATGCTTTTTCTCATTCAATTTCTAAAGCATCTCTATTTTTGATAATGGGATGGATAAGCAAAGTCAAAGGAAGCTTTGATCTTAACAGTACCCAGAACCTTGTACTAACGGTATCCAACAAGAAATCAAGGATAGTCACTAATCTCTCAGGAATTGTTACCATCCTGTCTTTGGCGGCCATGCCAGCGCTTGCTGGATTCGTATCCGAATGGATGATTTTGGAAGTGTTATTCCAATCTTTTAGATTTGGTGATACTTCAAGTCAGATCATCGGAATTCTAGTTGGAGCTATCGCTGCTCTGGCAGCTGGTATAATTATTGTAGCGATGACCAAGGCATATGCATTTGGGATTCTTTCTTCTGGAATAAGAACGACACCGCTTACGTCCAAGACAAATAGAAAAGATAAGGATGGTTCTGAACAAACATCTGATTCCTCATCACCAATCAGTGCAAGTTTTTCCTATTTTCTTATTCTTATAGTCATAATAGGAGTTGCTGCCCCTGGTATATTCTTCCTTGCGTCAAACAGCACTCTTGAGATACTCAAAGTTAGAGCATCTGATAGCTTTGTGACAGGACTATTAGGAGTTCCAGCGTACTTTGTTATATTATCAGGAAAGCCATTTGGTGGATTTTCTCCAACCTTTACTGCTATCTTCATGGTTTGCCTTCTGATCGTACCTTTTGTAATTTCAAGATTTGGAACCAAATGGAGTGTAAGACGCACCCATGGATGGTTTAGTGGTGCAGATCAGCCAAGTAATCCTGCAGATCTCTATAACTCATTTGGTTACAGTACGCCTATTAGGATTATGTTAAGTTTTGTGTTTAGAACTAAGGAAACTATAGTTCAAATAGGCACTAGTATCGTGCGGCCAGTAATTCTATCGCCGGAGGAATATTTTGTTGAGCTTGAAGTACTGGATGTCTTCAAGCAATTCTACGACATGTTAACTAAATTCGCCGTTTCTCTCTCATCCAATATGGCCAAAAGGGTTATGCCCGGTAAACTAGGTTTATACCTCATCTACATTATGGCCGCCTTCATTTTTGTCCTTTTGTATATCTTGCTAGTGGTAATCTAACATAGTAAATTGTCACTATTATTAGGGTACCAAAAGAATAGGATATCTGCGAGATTTCAAAAACCGAGAAGAAACAGTGCTTATTAATGATTCAGAAGAGGAATGTTTCGCAATTCCGAGAACAACTAGTTGCGGCTTCAATTTATCTGCTAATTCAAGTAATTTCTCTACAGGGTTTCCAATTTCTAAATGGGTGACAGGTTTACGAAATTGTTTTCTGACAAATCGTTCAGCATTTGATAGGCTATCTAGGCCCTTTTTTTCTAAAGAATCAAGAACCTCCTCTGATATTGGATCTGCCATTCCAGCAGGTTCGTTAACTACAAAAGCTAAATGTATTTCTGTTTCATAATCGTCATTTATCCCAACAGCAAATCGGAGTGCACGTTCAGAGTGTTCAGCTCCGTCATACCCTACTAGTACTCTTTGGATAGGCATTGAATGCTTTCGCCTTTAGTTAAGTATACGAAGAGAATCGAAAACATATACATGTTACGCAGGAGTACTCGATCTTTATAGCGATAAACTAGATAGTAATGTTGTAAGTCTATTAAAGACCGTGCTTCTGATGCTTATCGTTTGCAACAACTATTGCCTGCCTTTATTTGTACTCATACGTCGTTAGCTAGTGTGGCCAATGGAAATCCTAAACAATAGCAACCTCGTATTACCATTAGAACACACACATGCAGGATCAAATAACTGCTATTTTGTCTGATTATGACGGAACATTGTGTCCAACTAAATCCGTAAGGAATCAGGCCGGTACAATACCTGAGGAATTGAGACAAGTGTTGTGGGATATTTCTAAAAGGATACCCGTCTGTATTATATCAAGTAAGGATTATCATTTTCTCCATCCCAGGACAAGATTTGCCAAGATTCTCTCCTGTATTATGGGTATTGAGACAGTTACTCTTAAAATCCATAAAAAAGAAGGAAGAATGACATATGGAAATATCCAATCTAATAAGATGAAAGAAGGATGCGGCGATACTTCGTATTGTATTGAAGATAGTCATCTCATGCTGAATGATAACCAAACTTTACGAGCTAATTCAGGTTTATTGGCCAGTTTAGCAGAGAATATATCACTAGGTTATAAAGACGTAATAATTGAGCGAAAATTTACCAGCGACAAAAAGATTTTAGCTGGAATCACATTTGATTATAGACACTTAGATTGGATATCATACAAGGAAAAATTCGACCCGTTTCTGAAAGAAATGGTACAAGACAGTCAGTCATCCCCACCGTCAGCAGGATCATACAATCTTAATCTTCAGACTTATGCTTTACATCCTTTCATCGATGTTTATGTGACTAAGTGTGACAAAGGGATGGCATTTGATTATGTGACATCAAAGATTTCCACTATCGAAGGAAAAGAAATAGGACCCCAAAAAATAATGTACCTTGGGGACTCAGATAACGACGATCCAGCATTCAGAAAAGCTGATGTTTCTATTGGTATAAGATCTGATGATAGGTTGAACCCAAAATTATCATGTACAAAAGTTGTAGAATTTGATATGCTATCAAGATTTCTCAAAAGGTTGATGGAAAATAACTTTCGGTTTTCAGACTATATCCTTCAGCCTAACTAGCGAAAACTCAAGTACACTTATGACAAATCATGATATATTTCTTATTTGCATATAACTCAGCTTAATGTGGTTAATATGTACTCTATAGATTACCTATGAAATAATAAACAATGTTAAAAGTGTGGCTAAATCCTTTTACATGGAGTAATTCGTACTAAGACTGTGATCGCATTCATGGTTGGAGAGTGTCCAAGAAAATAACAAATACAGCAACCCAGAAAATGTGGTGTCTTAGAATAAGGATAAAAAGAAATGATGAGATTAAAGGTAAACTCTTGAAAAAGCTGCTCCTAGATCTCTTAATGGATGCTAAAATTAGTGATGCGACAATATGGACTGGTATTGATGGATTCGGCAAACGCGGAAAGGCCGCGACATATCTCGAAGGCGTACTGTACAATATGCCTTTGATAATAGATGTTATAGATGAAGAGTCAAAATTACAGCCACTGCTTCCTCAGATAAAAGAAATAATGGGTGATAAGGGCATAATTACATTACATGAAGTTCGGGTAATCTAACGAAAGATTCTCACTATTTAAGAAAAGGTGAAGCGAAGACAGGTAAAGTAAGTATGGAAACTAAAAGTCGTAGGGTGAAGCTACCCACAATTCCGTTATGTTGTACCACGGACCCGGTAAGGTATATGAAATTTAGACAGACATTACGGGGTTTTAGTAGTAAGACACTTGTTATTCGATTGAAAGAACCTCAAAAAGGTGGCATTCTAGAAAGACAAGCATACAATGAAATTCCACCCAGCGTGGAATATAAGTTAACAATCAAAGGACAGGAACTAGTTGAATCTCTCATTAACTTACTACATTGGATGAGGAGCTTCAAATTCAAAAGCGCGCTAATATACAACGCAGAAGTTGGTATTGTTGTAGTTTTATTATTGGTCGCCAACCCATCACAAACGTAAGGAGAAACAGGCGAATCTACAATTTTGTTTAGCCAACTAGTATAGATTATTAACGGTCAAGCCCTCATCATTGGCCCATGAAATGTGCAGAATGTCAATGCACCCCACTAGATTGTAGAGACTTTGGGTGTTCAGTATGTACAAAAGAAGTCTGCTGCTGTAAAACTACTATTCTTCAAGGAGGAGATTAGTTCAACTACTATTCTTCACAAACTTTCCTTTGATGATAAACGCAACAATTGATGTTCCGACAAAAGTAGCCGACCAATAAAGCCACAAGTTACCCAGTACACCTGAAAGTAAAGCAGGGGCTAATGAACGCGCTGGATTCATAGATGCACCTGAAATAAATGCCAAAAAGAAAATATCTAACCCAACGATTCCCCCGATAGCAATTCCACCAAAACCTCTTAATCCTTTCGTATATACTACCACGAAAATAACTGCCATAAGAAGTGCAGATGCCAATACCTCTATTCCAAAAACGATTGGTATAGGGAAACCATAGTTTGGCGCGTTCGCGCCTAGGTTGGCATTAAACCCAATTGCGTATTTCACGAATAGACTTCCCAATAAAGCACCAATAATTTCTGCACAAAAGTAGTAAGCCAGTTCAATTTTTGTGATATGCTTTGTAATTAGAAACCCAATTGTAACAGCAGGATTAAAGTGTGCCATTGAAATCTTTCCAAACATGTAAACTGCAATGGCGATACCCACAAATGGAGCAAAAGCGATAAAAGAAATCCCTAATATTCCATGCATCTTAGAATCTATAACTACTGAGCCGGTAGCAAACACCACTACGATGAATGTGCCAATGACTTCTGCGATGAATTTCTTCTGATTACGTGTTAATCGATTGCTTAGTTTCACTAACGTTTGAGACAAGTTCCTTTACCCTAGATTCAATTACATCTCTGATCTCTCTTACCTTCTCGATTGACTTACCCTTAGGATCTTCTATATTCCAATCTATTACATCATGAATGAATAGTGTAGGACAAGATTCTTTCTCAACACAACCCATGTTCACCCGGAGGGTTGATTTCCTAATCATGTCTTCAGTTATTATTTTTGGCCGTTGTTTGCTAATATCAATGCCAACTTCCCTCATCACTTCTATTGCAAGTGGGTTGATACTGCTTACAGGTCTGGTTCCAGCACTTAACGGTTCATATCCTTCGGGAGAATATTTCCTGAAAAAGCCTTCAGCCATTTGACTTCTTCCTGCATTTTCTACACATACAAATAAGACGCTATTCTTTTGATGGTCAGAATCTTTCGACTTTCTGAAAAACTTCATTTTGTATTCCCTTATGCTATTTTATTGCTTTTACAACTAAACTGGTGATGATTCTACCATCTGTCTTATCTTCCAAATATTGTGTTTCTTGTAACACCTGAACACTGTTGAATCCTGCTTTTCTGATACTATCAAGATAGTTTTCCTTTGTTAACGCGCCGTCTATACAACTACACCATTTTTCTACATTCACTGAATTCTTGTCTACCTCTCTATCAGTGACTAAATCAGAAATAATGATTCTGCCATTACTTCTTAAAATTCTGTATATTTCCTTGAAGGCTGCGACTTTGTCAATGGTCAAATTAATAACGCAATTAGTGATTGCCACGTCTGCAGCACTATCCTCAATTGGAATCCCTCTTTCTATATCTCCTTTTTTGAATTCCAAGTTCTAAATCTCTGCTTTGCGTTATTTCGTGCCTTTTCTAACATCTGGTCTGTCATATCTATACCAATAACTTTGCCTGAATCTTTGACCTTGTTGGCTGACAAAAATACATCAATTCCATCTCCTGAACCTATATCAACAACTACTTCGCCTTCCTTGATATCTGCGAAGTTTACTGGCGCACCACATCCCACCCCAACAATAGATGATTCAGGGACAGATTCCAATTCCTTAGTATCATATCCGATTTTTTTTGCCATTTGAACGGCTGAGAAGACTTCACTGCCACAGCAACATTCTGTAGTTCCACAGACGCTTTCAAAAGATCCTGGCTGGGTAATACTGCCATATCTTTCTTTTACTTTTCCTTTAATCACTTGTTCTTGCATGATGATAATATAAGTTTACAAAAGAAACTATTTAAGTTAGCAAGAGAAATCATGTAAAGTAAGTGTAATTCTGGAAACTATTGTATGACTGATTACGTTACTGGAATAAGATAGGAACTAATCGCCTCATGCTTAGATCGACTTGGGTTGACATAAAGCACGAACCTGGGTATATACGTTAATAAAACAAAATTCGTGTAGTTCAACGCCGTCAGTATTCTGCATGCATTCTTCGGAGACTATGACAAGTTATGGAAAACGAAAGTAATAGGATGTTATAAAAATGACAAATCAATCAAGTCATGTTCAGAGATTCAGGAGCCATGCAGTATGATCAACACAATTCTAGAACATTCAGAGCAGCTGATTATCAATGACGGCGATTTCAATTCGGGCCCGATCCACTGCTTGCACCTTCCCAAGTATTTGCGGCAGGTCTGTCATTCCCTCTTTACAAGCAATGCACAATTTGGACATCGCAAGAAGTATTCATTGTGTGTCTTTACATAATGTGAACATCTCTTGCATTTTTGTTTAGTAGTCACTAGTTTAGACAATTTGGTCAACCTCTATATTAGTCATAAATGTGCTCGACTGTTCCTCTTTTTCTGTTCCTACCTTTTTTGTTAACAGGTGAAACCCTCAACCTCATACCACAGCAAGGACAAAATGAACTATCATGTAGGAAATAAACTTCACAACGTCTACAATATTTTTTTCCTTCTTCATATATGCTCTTTCCTACAATAATTTTAGAATCCAATCTTTCACATAGATTTCTACAAGTCATAGGCATATCTAGTTAGAGCAGAGCAGTTAAAACTAGAGGAGCTACTAATAGGGAGAGGGAGAGGCAGTACTCCATAAATTCTACGATGGATTGTCGATCTAGGATTATCATCAAAATAAGTCGAAAACAAGGGCCTGGATTTTAGCTAGTACTTGGAAGAAGAGTAACAATTTCCATTTACCAGTACGAAAGTTTACAACAGACGGTAAACTCGAGGTAGCGTTTGACAGCACTCGGGCAATTGATAGATATGATAATGATAGTGTAGCTTTTAGACGGAAGGCAGATCTATACCTGAAAATGTCTTATTATGTTATATTAGGGATTTTCTTCCCTTTCGGTTACATCTGGAGAAATCAAGCCTATTCTTTGGGCCATAACCAATACTACTGCAACAGCAGAAGCTACAAGCAATAAAGAGAATACATTGTCGTGGCCCAGTCCCTGTAGAAACGTTCTAAATCCAAACGGTCTAATAGCCAAGATCATCAAGCCAACAAAAATTGAAGATAGTATAGCTATTTCTTTTAACAATTTATGCTCCTCGCGTGAAGCCGAACTAGCAGACGAAGAATCCTTGAGTGCCATTATAAGGACACTATATTAATATTACTTTTAAAGTATATATAATTATCACTAACCAACGCAATTGGTAAGCATTTTAGAATAACCATCTATCATCTCATCGGATTTTTTCTGTCAAAACTAAGCGTAATTCCACGAATATTGCTGAATTCCATATTGCATACCTCATCTATATTCATTGGAACTTGCGAGTTTTCCATACTACAGATTGGACATTTCATTATGAGGTCTCTGGGATTAAAGCACGTAGCGCACCACCGGCAACTATCGCAGAGTTCAAGTACGATATTAGGAAATCTCTCTCCTGTAATCTTTTGTTGTTTTGTATTGATATCTTCGTAGGGTATGATTTGGCTTTCAGGAGAATCATCCCATTCATCCTTTTCGTTAAACCGGGATAGGAATTTACTCCCAAAGGCAGCGGGGGTTGCCCATCCAATCGCCGCCCACAGGGTCTGATTATGAAAAGTCACACCCTTGGGCAAGAGGGCAAATGCCAGTCCCATCGAGGATGTACCACTCTCCGTAATGAGAATATCGTTTGGTTTCAGGAAGTTTGCCCAGCGAGGATAGAGCGCCTCTGCCGTAATTGGATCACTGCCGCTGCCTACCTTGGCCCCAAGGGAAACAGGTTTAATCGGCGACTTTTCACTACTCCTTTTTACATGCCGAGTTAATTCAGTAAGGACATCCTTCATTTCGACATTTGGATAGACTTTTGATCCAACTTGCGTGAGATGGTGACGGATATTGATAGTCTTCTCCGGATCGAGATGTGCTGTAAAGGCGCCGGTACTGAAGTCCGTCATCATCGCTTGGTGGACGAGGTTCCAGAACTGCTAACGCCATGCTCGCGGATTCGGGCACTTTCGAGGATTACCACGCTCATTGGTACGAGTAAGAGCAAGGAAACGATGGAGGTCGAGGTGATCGCAATGGCCGAGCTTGACACGCCAAACAGACCTCCGAGGACAGATGGGCCAACGAATGGTGCTGCAGGAAACGCGGACCCGACAACCGTCCGATCCTAGACATGCTAATGGTCGCAATTGACATAAGCAATGTGAGTTTCACTTAACCACTATAACGCAGAATATATGACAAGAAACCTGCTATATAGAGGATTTAGTTCTATATTCTTCTCGTAAGTAATTCTAAAATAAATAGCTATTCTATGATTGTAAAGAGGCGTATTACTATTCTCACAGGTTATGAACAGAGCAATAAGAAGGCAGGATGACCATCTTATCAGATGTCTATATGTACAAAAATAATATGATGTATCACAAAGGAAAATTAAGTTGGGGCTAGATGAAGAATCGTTAACGAGCAGAGAAAAGCCCATGGAAGAAGTCAAAATCAACAAGACAGTAGATATACAGAGACAATCAAAACAACAACGACTCGCAATTTTGAACATGTTCGCCGTACAGAAAGAGCGTGCCTTGATGGTATTGATGAAGCTGCAGAATCGAGGAGTGTCTTTAGACGAAATAGGATCTTCATTTACTTTTTCGAAACTTTAATCGTACCCGTCATTAACAGTTCTCTACTTTCTTGGAACCGGGTTATTATTGGTTTCAATTGGGTTTGCTTTATCTGCCATTAAAATTAGAAGATGGCATGCCGTCCCCTATGTCGAGACACTTCTAAACAAATACACTTCCATGTCGTACTGGGATGCCTTTATTACAAATAGGGATACAATAGCAGATGCGGTTTTGAAAATGGAAAAACAAAATAACCGTAAGGTGAATATATAAGCCTTAGTTGGTATTTATTACTTGCAGGATTAGTTAGCATTTTTATATTTATGGCCCTCATAGCTATAA